>Ga0070741_10005183_pt1 | contig 29271 bp, 34 predicted proteins | sample Coa_R1_4_FD_66440 | JGI IMG/M metagenome (GOLD analysis project Ga0070741, IMG submission 66440) | Surface soil microbial communities from Centralia Pennsylvania, which are recovering from an underground coalmine fire - Coalmine... | ecosystem: Environmental > Terrestrial > Soil > Unclassified ... | reverse complement strand
GTTCCGACAGGAATGCGCCGCAGCGTTCCGACAGGAATGCGCCGCAGCGTTCCGACAGGAATGCGCCGCAGCGTTCCGACAGGAATGCGCCGCAGCGTTCCGACAGGAATGCGCCGCAGCATTCGATGTGGAACAAGCAGCGTACGTTCCGTACAAGAGTGGAGTGAGAGAATGGCTGAAGAGTTAAAAGAGCAATTTGACATCGGCGCAAGCGGTTCGACGTATCAAGAAAAGTACGGTTTCTTTGACCCCGAAAATTACGCGTTCAAATCGAAAAAGGGGTTGAGCCACGAGATCGTCGAAGAAATTTCGTGGATGAAGAGCGAGCCGGACTGGATGCGCGAATTTCGCCATCGTTCGCTCGACATTTTCTACAAGAAACCGCTGCCGCAGTGGGGCGGCAATCTCAACGACATTGATTTCGACGACATTTACTATTTCGTGCGCGCGTCCGAAAAGCAAGGGCGCAGCTGGGATGAAGTGCCCGCCGACATCAAAAACACGTTCGACAAGTTGGGCATCCCCGAAGCGGAGCAGAAATTCTTGTCGGGCGTCGGCGCGCAGTATGAGAGCGAAGTGGTCTATCACAGCATCAAAGAATCGCTGACCAAGCAAGGCGTGATTTTTGTTGACACCGACACGGCGCTGAAAGAATATCCCGACCTTTTCAAGAAATATTTCGGCACCATCATTCCGCCCGCTGACAACAAATTTGCGGCGTTGAACAGCGCGGTCTGGTCGGGCGGCTCGTTCATTTATGTCCCGCCGGGAATTCATGTGGATATGCCGCTGCAAGCGTATTTCCGCATCAACACCAAAAACATGGGACAATTCGAGCGCACGCTGATTATTGTGGACGAAGGCGCGTTCGTGCATTACGTCGAGGGCTGCACCGCGCCGACGTATTCGAGCGATTCGCTGCACAGCGCCGTCGTCGAAATCATCGTGCACAAGGGCGGGCGTGCGCGCTACACGACGATTCAAAATTGGTCGTCCAATGTATACAATCTCGTCACCAAACGCGCGGTGGCGAAAGAAGACGCGACGATGGAATGGGTGGATGCGAATCTCGGCTCCAAACTCACCATGAAATATCCGAGCATCTATCTCATGGGCAAAGGCGCGCACGGCGAAGTCTTGTCGGTCGCGTTCGCGGGCAAGGGACAGCATCAAGACGCCGGCGGCAAAGCCGTACACGGCGCGCCACACACGTCGTCCCAAATCATTTCGAAATCCATCAGCAAAGACGGCGGACGCACTTCGTATCGCGGGCTCCTGCAAGTGTACCCGGGCGCGGAGGGTTCCAAATCCAAAGTCCAATGCGACGCGCTCATTCTGGATGAACAATCGCGTTCGGACACGTATCCGTACATTGACGTGCAAGAAGACAATGTCACGATTGGGCACGAGGCGTCCGTTTCCAAAATCGGCGAAGAGCAGTTGTTCTATCTGACGTCGCGCGGTTTGACCGAAGCGGAAGCATCAGGGATGGTTGTGAACGGTTTTGTCGAACCCATCGCAAAAGAACTGCCGATGGAATTTGCCGTCGAGCTCAATCGGTTGATTTCGTTGCAAATGGAAGGGTCCGTTGGATAAAGATGAGTTTGCCGCGTATGTGGCGGGAATTTTTGACGGGGAAGGGTCAGTGATGATTCACAAAGCCCCTCCCCGTGGACGTGGCAAGTCGCCTTCCTACCGACTCATTCTTTCGATACCAAACACAAATCGCCAGGTACTCGAATTTGTCAAGGAAACCTTTGGCGGCCGCGTGCGTGGTCCATTCACGCGCACTCCAATGGCGACCTTCCTATCGCTGGGAAATCGAGGGTCAGGGCGCGGTGAGTTTTTTGAAAATTGTCAGACCATATATTAAAACAAAGAATCCGCAGTCGGATTTAGGCATCAAATTTTTCGAGCAGTGCGCCAAGAATACAGTACGCAGCTTGGGCAAGGGGCATGGCTCACAGCCAATTTCAGAAAGCGAAATTCGGGCGCGCGAAGAAATGTATCTTGAAATGAGGTCGCTGAACAAGCGAGGAATCATTTGAACAAAACGGAACTTGCCTACTTGGCAGGGTTGTTCGACGCCGAGGGCTCAATCTTGATTGTGCGCAAAGAACCGGGTCCGCGTAACAAATCCCGCCAATACATTTTGAACGTTACGATTACAAATACCAAGTTTGAAATTGTCAACACAGCACGCCAAAATTTTGGCGGAAATATCGTTGGACCAATTCGGCAGAATCCAAATCACAATCCGTTTTTTCGCTGGAAGCTCGAAGGAGCCCGCGCACGGGATTTCTTAAGGCAAGTTGAACCGTATCTGATTATCAAACGTGACTTGTTGGCGTTGGCTTTTGAGTTGCAGGAACGAATTGACACCTATGGCGCGGAATGGCACGAGTTTGGTTCAAGACCCTTGACTGAGCAGGAATTGTCAGCACGAGAGGAATTGTATCAACGCTTCCGTAAAATGAACCGCGCGGGCGTCACAATCGAGAAATGAACCTCGGCATCACAGAACTCGTCTTTGTCTGCGGGATTGTCGGCTTGCTGCTGTTATTCACGGCGATGGTTTCTGGAATCGGACTGCGCTTTTTGCGGCGACAAGAAAATGTGCCTGAAACGCAAACGCCGCTGAATGTTTTGAAAATGCGATACGCGCGCGGGGAAATTACCAAACAGCAATTTGAGGACATGAAACGCGATTTGCAAGAATGACGCTCTCCCGCGAAACACGAGAGAGCGTTTGATTGTACGAACGAACGTTAAAAAAATGTAGGGACAAGGTCATCCTGCCCGCTGTCCGCCGGCATAGGCGACACAACCTCGCCCCTACCACTCGCTCACACGCCGCACCGCCTCACGAAAATACGCGCGGTCAATTTCAAAACCAACGAAATCTTTTTGCAATTTCAGCGCGGCGATGGCGGATTGTCCAATGCCGAGAAAGGGGTCGAGCACAAGTTGTGTGCGCGCGACGCCGTGCAATTTGATGCACATTTCCGCGAGTTTGACCGGAAAGGTCGCAGGATGCGGGCGGTCGGCATCACGATTCTTGATGGTCTCGTACGGAATGAACCACGTGTTGCCGCGACAACGCACATCCTTTTTCGCCTTCGCCCAACGCGTCACATTGGACTTGTCCTGATACGGCACGCCAATCGCGAGACGGTCGAGTTTCACATCACCGCGTTTGGTGAGGTGAAAAATGTATTCGTGTTGGTCGTTCACGAAACGCGGCGAATTGATCGGCTTGAAATGTCCGATGGCAACATCTTGCGTAATGCCGGGATACTCACCGACATCGCTCTTTTCGATGGCAATAGATTTAATCCAGTGGATGGTGTTTTGCAAAACAAATTCGCGCTGCACGGTGAACAAGACTTGGAACGGCACCAGTGGGTCAGATGGCTTCCCGCCCACATTCAAAAACAAAGAACCGTCGTCGTGTAAAACGCGTTTCACCGCCGCCGCCCATTCGCCCATCCATGCCAAATAATCTTGACGCGAAATCGTATCGTCGTACTGCGAGTATTTGACGCCGAGATTGTACGGCGGGGACGTGACGACGACATGCACCGAGCCGGGTGGCAAATGCTCTCGCATTCCGCTGATGCAGTCTTGCAGATATAACGCGCAGGTTTGGGAATTTTTCTGGAGAAGCGTCGGTTTCAAATTCGTTTCAAATCCTTGGGCAGTTCGGAAATCGGGTGCAGTTTCAAAATCGGAATATACTTGGTGCGGAATCCGGCGCTGCCGCCGCGTTTGCTTTTTTCGTCGCGTAAGGGCGCGTTCGCCACTTCGTCCGCTGTTGCGAAACCACAGATGTAGGCATTCGTGTCAGCGACGATTTTGGGATTTTGCGGGTCCACGTCAATAATGACCTGGACGTAAAATTTCGGTTTGCGTTTCGCGGCATACTCTTGGCGAACGAGCAGATTTAATTTTGGATTGAAGCGGAACGCGGACGCTTTGATTTCGACGTTGGCAAAATCGCTCTTGCCTTTGTTGTCGAGCGCATTGTGCTTTTGCCAATCGCCGAAATAGTACTGCGCCCAAACCATTTCGCCGAGAATGCCGGTGAGCGTGTCCACCGGCGAGGCGATGGTGCGATTGATTTGCACCAAGCCCGTCGCCAATTCGGCAGCGCGCAGCATCTCGGCAGTAATGACAACACGCACAGGGTCGCGCGCGAAATTCATGGCAGCACCATCGGGTGTGATTCTATCAAATTCATCTCGAGCTATCAACATCAAATAAACCTTACTCCCCTCTCCTGCAAGGAGAGGGGCTGGGGGTGAGGTATCACTGTGACGGAAACAAAAACATTGACCGGATTCAACAAACAAGCCATCGAAGCCCTCGCGCGCGCCAATGGTGAACCCGAATGGATGCTAGCGCGCCGATTGGAAGCGTGGCATGTGTATGAGGAAACGCCCTTTCCCGCCGCGAACGACGAGTTGTGGCGGCGCACGTCATTACGAGATTTGAGATTGGAGGGTGCCATACCGTTCGCGCCGAATGGCGCAGAATGGTCGCCCGCGCAGCTGCCGTCAGAATTTCAAGGGCTCGCGGACAATCAGAACGCGGCAGGCGTTTTGATTACGCACAACGGGCGCGCCGCGTTCGCGCAGTTAAAAGAAGAATACAAAAAGCGCGGTGTGATTTTGTGCGACATGAACACCGCCCTGCGCGAATATCCCGACCGCGTGCGCCAATATTTCATGACGCGCGCGGTCACGCTCGCGGAAAATCGCTACGCGCGGCACGTGGACGCGCAAGGCGTCGTCGAACATCACGGCTACAGCGACACCATCGGCGACTTGAAATTTGCGTCACTGCACGGCGCGTTTTGGCGCGGCGGAACATTTTTGTATGTGCCGCGCAATGTCGTGATTGACGAACCGCTGAACACGCTCGCGTTTTATGATGCGCCGAACGTCGCGATTTTCAGCCATTCGCTGATTGTTTTGGAAGCGGGCGCGTCGGCAAAAGTGATTGAAGATTTCGGTTCCGCCGCCAATGAAGCCCAACGCTTTGGCGCGCGCGCCGTCGAATTGATTCTTCAACCCAACGCGGCGCTGCAATATTTCAATCTGCAAGATTGGGCGCACAACGTTTGGGATTTTTCATCACAAACCGCCATCATTGACCGCGACGCGCGGTTGACCTGGCTCGCGGGCATGTTGGGCAGCGCGGTGACCAAAGCCTTTCTCGATTCGCGCATCGAAGGACCCGGCGCGGACGTGCGGATGCTCGGCTTTTTCTTTGGCGATGGGACACAGCATTTCGACCAGCACACGTTCCAAAACCATATCGTCGGACAGGGCAAAAGCGATTTGTTGTACAAAGGCGCGCTCAAAGACAAAGCGTATTCCGCGTTTCGCGGCTTGATTCGCATCAATCCCGGCGCGCAGCGTTCGGACGCGTATCAACAAAATCGCAACTTATTGCTTTCGGGCGCGGCGCACGCGGACTCGATTCCCGAATTGGAAATCGAAGCGAATGACGTACGCTGCACGCACGGCGCGACGGTCGGTCCGTTGGAAGAAGAAGCGGTCTTTTATCTCATGGCGCGCGGCATTCCCCGTCCCGAAGCGGAACGCTTGATTACCGAAGGTTTTTTTGACGAACTCATCGCCAAGATTCCGCTGGAAGTGGTGCAGGAGCGTTTGTTCCGCGTCATTCGGCAAAAGATTGTGGGAGCGTAAGCACAGGATGGTTTTCTTTCCGTTGCAGTGTATCTGTACCACGCGGGGCGTGTCGCCGTGCGGCGATACTCACCCCGCGTCTCGATGGGATGCTTCGCGCAGCGAAATCAACATACAACCCACGACCGCACAGGTCCGATACATTTAGCGAGAGGAGAGAGAAATGTCACAGTCCGAGTATGCTCATCCCGACAAACTGGTGGAGACCGATTGGGTCGCCGCCCATTTGAATGACCCCGGCATTCGCATCGTCGAATCCGACGAAGATGTTTTGTTGTACGAGGTGGGACACATTCCCGGCGCGGTCAAGATTGATTGGGTGCAAGACTTGAATGACCCCATCAAACGCGATTACATTGACCGCGCGCGTTTTGAACAATTAATGTCCAAAGCCGGCATCGGCAACGATACGCGCGTGATTTTTTACGGCGACAAAAACAATTGGTGGGCGTGCTACGCGCTGTGGGTGTTCCAATTGTTTGGACACACCCACACCGCGATTATGAACGGCGGTCGGCAAAAGTGGATTGACGAAGGGCGCGAACTGTCCAAAGATGTGCCATCGTATCCGCCGACAACGTACAGAGCGCTCGACCGCGATGACCATACCATTCGCGCATTCCGCGATGATGTGCTCGAACACATCCAAAAAGGTCTGCCGTTGGTGGATGTGCGTTCGCCGCAAGAATATTCCGGTGAACTTTTGCACATGCCGGGTTATCCGCAAGAAGGCGCGCTGCGCGGCGGACATGTGCCCGGCGCCAAATCCATTCCCTGGGCAAAGAACGTCACCGAAAAGGCGACATTCAAACCGCTTGCCGAACTCAAGGCGTTGTACGAGCCACAAGGCGTTACTCCTGACCGCGACATTATTGCGTACTGCCGCATCGGCGAACGCTCCTCGCTCACGTGGTTTGTGTTGACGTACTTGCTCGGTTATCCCAACGTGCGCAATTATGACGGCTCATGGACCGAATGGGGCAATCTCGTCGGCACGCCGATTGAAAAGTAAGAATTGGCGAAACGAGGCAACAGGTATTCGGAAAACAAGGAGACAGGGAGACAGGGCATACTTGTTTCCCTGTTTACCATTTTACCTGTTTACTATTTTACCTGTTTACCAATTTACCTGTTTCCTTGTATACTTTGAACATGACGCGACAAGACTATATCGAATTTATTCTCGACCACTATAATCATCCGCATCACAAGGGCAAACTGGACGACCCGGATATTTTGGTGAATGGCGGCAACCCCGGCTGCGGCGATGTGGTCACCTTGTACGTACAAGTGGACGGCAGCGACGTCATCACCGACGCGAAATTCGACGGACAGGGCTGCACCATCAGCATGGCAGCCGCTTCGCTCGTCATGGATAAAATTATCGGCAAAACCATTGCGCAGGTCGAGGCGATGGACTATAACGAGTTACTGGATGAATTGGGACGCGAAGTCGTGCAATCGCGTCTGCGCTGCGCCACGTTGGCGTTGGATACGGTCAAGGCGGGCGCGCGCGAATATCCGTCGTACAAAGCAACCGGCAAGAAATTGGTGCAGCCGATTATTCTTGCCGAAACGTTTCGCGGCGATGGACGCGACGGCGCGTGAGCCAATGGGAAGAGAGGAACTATGAACGATTTTCCGAATCCGCAAAACAATCCAAACACATCCACCGAAACTAGACCGGCGGGTATGATTCAAGGCGCCGATGACCCTTTGGCGCGTCCAAGTTATCCGCTCGTGACGCCCGGCAGCCCCGAGGACCACATCAAGACCGCCTTGCGTCAAGTGTACGACCCGGAAATCGGTCTCGAAGTCATTCAGCTGGGACTGATTCGGGAGATTCATTTGGACAGCGACCCCGCCGAAATCAAGATGATGCTGACCACACCGTTTTGTCCGTACGGCGGCTGGTTGATTCAACAAATCAAAGATGTCAGCGAAAGTGTTTCGGGCAAAAAAATCAAAGTAACTGTGCTCCCCGATTTATGGAGTCCGGAATTCATGGAAGACCCCGGTTTGCTGTCGGGATGGTAAAAGCAAGGCGACAAGGAAACAGGTAGACAGGGAAGTGTTTTTACTTGTCTACCTGTTTCAATCTTGACCTTCTGTCTATGTCTACTTTAAACGCCTCTGCCCTGCGCGAAGATTTTCCGATTCTTCAACAATTGGTGCACGGCAAGCCACTCATCTATCTCGATTCGGCGGCGACTTCGCAAAAGCCCGAAACAGTTATCCGCGCGCTCGACACCTTTTATCGCACCACGAACTCGAACATTCATCGCGGCATTTATCAACTCGCCGAGCAGGCAACCGAACAGTACGAGAACGCGCGCAAACAAGTCCAAAAATTCATTCACGCCAAATCGTGGCGCGAAATCATCTGGACGCGGAATGCCACCGAAGCGCTGAACCTCGTCGCCTACAGCTGGGGCAGACAAAACGTTGGCGCGGGCGATGAAATTGTCATTTCCTTGCTCGAACATCACTCGAACATTGTGCCGTGGCAATTGCTCGCGCGCGAAAAAGGCGCGACGCTCAAACACATTCCCGCCGACGAACAGGGACGCCTCGATCTCTCGAACCTCGACGCGCTGCTTACGGACAAAACCAAAGTCGTCGCCGTCACGATGATGTCGAATGTCACGGGCGCGATTACGCCGCTCGAACCCATCATTGCGCGCGCGCGCGCCGTCGGCGCGACTGTCGTCGTGGATGCGGCACAAAGCGCGCCGCACATGCCCGTTGATGTGCAAAAACTTGATTGTGATTTCCTGGCGTTCAGTGGGCACAAAATGCTCGGTCCGTTCGTCGGCGTCTTGTACGGCAAACGCGCGCTGCTCGAAGCCATGCCACCGTTTCTGGGCGGCGGCGACATGATTCGGCAGGTGCATTTGCAAGACGCTTCGTGGAACGAGCTGCCGTACAAGTTTGAAGCCGGCACACCCGCGATTGCGGAAGCGGTCGGCATGGGCGCAGCGATTGATTATTTGAACGCGCTCGGCATGGAAAATGTGCGCGCGCATGAAATGGAATTGACCGCCTACGCGCTGCAAAAATTGGCAGAGGTGCCGACGCTGCGCGTGCTCGGACCGACCAACGTCGCCGAGCGCGGCGGACTCACGGCGTTTGACCTGCCGGGCATTCATCCGCACGACATTGCCGCGCTGCTCGACCGCGACGCGATTTGCATTCGCGCGGGACATCACTGCGCGCAGCCGCTGCACGACTATTACAATTTGTCGGCAACCGCGCGCGCGAGTTTTTATGTGTACAATACGCCGGAAGAAATTGACGCGCTGGCGGCTTCGCTGCGCAAAATTCGCGCCCTGTTCAATCCATAGTTGAACGTTCCAACGTTGTCGCGTTTCAACGTTTAACCCAAGCTGCGATGGACGACCTCTACCGAGAAATTATTCTCGACCACTATCAACACCCGCACAATCACGGCACCCTGCCCGACGCCGATGTCTCGTACGAAGATTCCAATCCGCTTTGCGGCGACAAGATTCGGATGGACATGAAAATTGAAAACGGCATCGTCACCGACGTGAAATTTTCAGGCAAGGGCTGCGCCATCAGTCAAGCATCGGCGTCCATGCTCACGGATGAAATCAAAGGCAAATCGCTGGACGAGATTCGCCGCATTGACAAACAAGCGGTGCTGGACATGATTGGTATTCCGCTGGGTCCGACGCGCGTGAAATGCGCGCTGCTGCCTTTGAAAGTCATCAAAGCCGGCGCGTACGGCATTCATGAGGTGGAGGAAGAAGAGGAGTAAGCAAGATGGAACAAACAATTACATTACATCCAGAAAGCGATGTGTCGTCAGCACCGCCAAGAAAAATTTCATTTGAAGAATTCCTCCATCTGTATGATGGACTCTTTGCAGAGTGGATAGATGGGGAGGTTATAATGGGGTCTCCGGCATCGAACGAACATCAAGATGATTCACGCTTCCTCACCATGCTTTTGGGCTTTTTTGTGGAAGCCAGAGAATTGGGTGAAATTCGCACCGCGCCGTTCGTTATGCGTTTCAACACTGCGCCGCTGGCGCGCGAGCCCGATTTGATGTTTGTCTCACGAGAGAATTTGTATCGGCTCAAACCAACCTATCTCGATGGTGTCGCGGATTTAGTGATTGAGATTGTTTCACCCGAGAGCGTCGGACGGGATAGAGGAGAAAAATTCGTCGAGTACGAGTCTGCGGGGGTACGCGAATATTGGATTATTGACCCACAACGCAGACAAGCCGAGTTCTATTTTTTGAATCAAGAGAAGCGATACGAATTGATTTTTAGCGGACGGGAAGGTCGTGTTCAATCGCGCGTTGTGGAAGGTTTTTATTTATCCGTTGAATGGCTGTGGCAAAAACCAATGCCCAAAGTTGCGCCAATCTTAAAAGAAATGGGAGTGTTGTAATGGCGGAATTTGTGACCGTTGCGCACGTGAATGATGTCAAAAAAGGCAAGGTTAAAACATTTACCGTGAATGGGCAGCGCATCGCGTTGTGTAATGTCGAAGGCACTTTTTTTGCCACACAAGATTTGTGTACGCACGACGGCGGACCCTTGGGCGAAGGCGAATTGTGGGATTATGAAATCGAGTGCCCGCGCCACGGCGGACGCTTTGACGTACGCACGGGGCAGGTCACCGCGCTGCCGCCAATGTTTCCGATTAAAACCTATCCGGTGCGCGTCGAAGGCGATGACGTACAGGTTGCGTTAGATTGAGCTTCGCGTACAATAGCGGCAATAATTGCTTGCGCATGTCGCTGCTTCGACAACACCCGACGCCCGCGTGTTACCTCACGCGGGCATTTTTGTAATTCAATTCATCCAAAGGAACCCAATCTATGAACCTCCGCATCCCCGGTCCCGTTACTATACCCGACGACATTCTCGACGTGATGGACCATCAAATGATTGACCATCGCGGTCCGCAATTCGCCGCGATTCAAAAACGCGTGGTCTCCAGTCTCCAGTCTTGTTTTCAAACCAAGAACGACATGCTCTTGTTCACGTCATCCGGCACGGGCGGACTCGAATCCGCCGTCGTCAATACGCTTTCCCCCGGCGACCCGGTGCTCGCGTTTGTCGCGGGCGAATTTGGCGAACGCATCGCGCGCATTGCCAGCACGTACGGCGCGAACGTCTCCAAAATCAAATTTGAAAACGGACAGGGCATTGACCCCGACCGCGTCGCGCAAGAATTACAAAACGCGCCGCAGACCAAAGCGGTGCTCGTGACGCACAACGAAACGTCAACGGGCATCATGCATCCCTTGAAAGAAATTGCCCACGCGGTGCGCGCCAACTCGGACGCGGTCTTGATTGTGGACGGCGTGAGTTCCATGTTGACCGCCGACGCGCAGATTGACAAGTGGGGCATTGACGTGATGGTGTCCGCGTCGCAAAAAGCGTGGGCATGCCCCCCCGGCGTCGCGATGCTTTCCGTTTCCGAACGCGCGTGGCAAGCGCACGCCCACGCCAAAATTCCACGCTTTTATTTCGATTGGACGGAAACCAAAGCGTGGATGGAAAAAGGGCAAACGCCGTTCACGCCCGCCGTGTCCGTGTATTATTCGCTCGACGTCGCGCTGCAAAAAATTCTCGCGGAAGGCATGGAAAATGTGATTGCGCGTCACGCGCGCATCGCCGCCTTGACGCGCGCTCAAGCCAAAGCGTTGGGCTTTCGCCTGTTTGGCGATGAACGTTACGCGTCGAACGCGGTCACCGCGCTGTATGCGCCCGACGGCGTGGATACCGAGACCTTGCGCAAGATTGCGCGCGAAGAGTACGAATTGATTATCGGCGGCGGACAAGGTCCGATGCGCGGCAAAATTATTCGCGTCGGTCATCTCGGCTGGGTCAAGGAACAAGAGATTTACGACTGCTTTGCCGTCATCGGACACATTCTGGAAAAAGTCGCGGCGTAAATTTTTGCGCGCGCAAAAAGGAAACGCGCTGGATGGCTCCAGCGCGTTTTGTGTTTCTGCGGATGAGGTCCATACGCTCAAACAATCGCTTCTTCACGATATTCGCCCCACTCGCGACGCAAGACGTCCATCATCTCTTGCAGGGTCGCATAGGCATTCACCGCGTCGAGCAAATACGGCATCAAGTTTTCATTTTGCTTTTGCGCCGCGTGACGCAGTGCGTTCAACGTTTCGCCCACGCGCGCATTGTCGCGCTCGCGCCGCACGCGCTGCAAACGTTCAATGTGATGCCGCGCGCCCGCTTCGTCCACGCGCAGCAGCGGAACTTTGAGCGCTTCGTCGGTTACATATTCGTTCACGCCGACGATGATGCGCTGCTTGGTGTCAATCTCGCGTTGATAGCGCGCAGCGGCTTCGGCGATTTCGCGCTGCTGGAAACCGCGCTCGATGGCAGGCAGCACGCCGCCCAATTTTTCGATGCGCGCGAAATAGTCATACGCTTCTTGTTCGATTCGATTGGTCAGCGCTTCGAGGAAATAACTCCCGCCGAGCGGATCCACCGTATTCGTCACACCCGTTTCTTCGGCAATGATTTGTTGCGTCCGCAGCGCAATTTGCACTGCCGACTCACTCGGCAGCGCCCACGCTTCGTCCAGCGAATTCGTGTGCAGCGATTGCGTTCCGCCCAGCGCGGCGGCAAGCGCTTGTAATGCCACGCGCGCGACATTGTTCATCGGCTGCTGCGCGGTGAGCGACACGCCTGCTGTTTGCGTGTGAAAGCGCATCAACCACGCGCGCGGATTTTTCGCGCCGAATTTTTCCTTCATCTCGCGCGCCCAAATGCGCCGCGCCGCGCGATATTTGGCAATCTCTTCAAAAAAATCATTGTGCGCGTTAAAGAAAAACGAAAGACGCGGCGCAAAATCATCCACGTTCAACCCGCGCGCAATCGCCCAACGCACGTACTCGAATCCGTCCGACAGCGTGAACGCCAACTCTTGCGCGGCGGTGGAACCCGCTTCGCGGATGTGATAGCCGGAAATCGAGACCGTATTCCATTTCGGCATTTCGCGCGTGCCAAATTCAATCGTATCGGTGACGAGGCGCATCGAAGGTTCGGGCGGAAAGATAAATTCTTTTTGCGCGATATATTCTTTCAGGATATCGTTTTGCAGGGTGCCGCCCAACTGCGCGCGCGGGATGCCGCGCTTTTCCGCCGCCGCAATATACATCGCCCAAATGATGGCAGCGGGCGAATTGATGGTCATCGAAGTTGTCACTTGGTCAACGGGGATGCCATCAAACAAAATTTCCATGTCCGCGAGCGATGAGACGGCAACCCCGCATTTGCCAAATTCGCCCAACGCTTGCGGCGCGTCGGTGTCGTAACCGTACAGCGTCGGCATATCGAACGCGGTCGAAAGTCCCGTTTCGCCGTGTTCGAGCAGATATTTGAAACGCGCGTTCGTTTCTTCTGCCGTCCCAAATCCGGCAAACATGCGCATCGTCCACACTTTGCCGCGATACATGGTCGCGTGGACCCCGCGCGTGAACGGATACTGCCCCGCGTCGTTCAAATCGCGCGCGTAATCCATTTCGGCAATGTCTTCGGGCGTGTAAAGCCGCGCGATTTCTTCGGACGAGGTGGTAATAAATTTTTGTGCGCGTTCGGGTGCGCGACCCAACGCTTTTTGCAAGGTTGTCTCTTCCCACACTTCGCGCGCGTCGCGGATCGCGTTCAATTCGTTCGGGTCAAACATTTGCAGGACTCCTATCCGCGTTGACAGGTAAATTCACGCGTAATATACTTTTGGTGTGAAAAAACACACCAAACATTGGGTCGAATTGGCATAATATGATTTGGTGACTGCCAAATATTTGCTCAAGACAAGGCGCTATGTCTATGGTATTTTTATGTGTCACTTGACAATCGAAAAACTGTTAAAAGCTTGTGTCACGGAGTTTACCGAAAAGTTTCCGCCAAAGATTCACGAGCTGGACAAGCTCGCGCGCCTTGCAGGAATTGAATTTCCCCCCGAACTCGCGCCTTTTGTTCTCGAACTCTCGGCAAAAAGTGTGCCAACGCGCTATCCCGAAGACTTGAAAGAATACAATCGTCAGATCGCCCAAGAATGTTTCACAAACACACGTAAGGTCGCGAAATGGTTAGAACAGAAACTGAAATCCGTGGGCTAGCGCTCCAGTACAAGAAAGCGCTAGAGCCAGCGATTCATGTCGAGCGAATTGTTCTCTACGGCTCCTATGCAACGGGCAACCCACATACTTGGAGTGACATTGATTTCGCTGTCATCTCTCGGGATTTTGCCAACAAATCCCGTTGGGAACGGCAAGGCATTCTTGGGCGCGCCAAACTGGGTTATCCCGATTTGCAGGACGCTATGATTTCGCCTCTCGGCTATAGCGTTGGCGAGTATACGCGCGCACATCGGCAGAGTTTTCTCGGCGAAATCAAGCGCACAGGGAAAACACTTTACAAGCGCCGCGCGCGACACACTACAAAACGCAAGAGGCGTCAAAGCAGGGCATAGCCCTGCTTTTTTGTAAGTGGGCTAGACTTTTGCCCTTTGATACAACTCAATCAACACGCCGTGCGCGCTTTTGGGATGAATGAACGCGTACTGCATCCCGCTCGCATTCACGCGCGGCGTCTCGTCAATCAACTGCGCGCCGTTTTCTTTGAGGCGCGCGAGGGCGGCGTGAATGTCGTCCACTTCAAAACAAAGGTGATGAATGCCCTCGCCGCGTTTTGCCAAAAATTTCGCCAGCCCGCTGTCCGTATCTTTCGGTTCGACCAACTCCACCTCTGCGCCGCCAACAGGCAAAAACGCGACCTCCGTGCGCCCACCTTCTTCCGACGCGACGTGGTCGAGCTTCATTCCCAACGCGCGTTCAAAAAATCCCAGCGCGTCATTTACATTTTGTACGGCAATGCCGATGTGGTCGAGACGCAATAACATGTTCTTGTTTCGTCATTGCGAGGAACGCTCTCCGTGACGAAGCAAGCTCCACGCGGCTTCTGCGGAGATTGCCCCGCGCGACAAAAACCGTCGCGCTCGCAATGACGTGCGTTTCAAAATGCCGCATTCCCGCGATATTCGCCGAACACGCGCCGCAACGTATCCGCAATTTCGCCGACCGTCGCGTACGCCTCCACCGCGTTCAGAATATGCGGCATCAGATTTTCACTGCCGCGCGCGGCAGTTTCCAACGCGCGCAGCGCGGCGTCACAACGCGCGGCATCGCGTTCCGCGCGCAGTTTTTGCAAACGCGCTTTTTGTTTTTCCTGCGCGGCGGCATCGGGGCGAAACAGACGCGCCTTGATTTCCGCATCTGTCGCAAATTTATTGACGCCAACGACGACGCGCTCGCCTTCATCTACCGCCCTTTGAAATTTCCACGCCGCTTCTTGAATTTCGCGCTGGATGAAACCCGTCTCAATCGCGCGTCCTGCCCCGCCCATTTTTTCGATTTGCGCGAGATAGTCTTGAACGCGCTTTTCGATTTCGTTGGTGAGATGCTCGATATAGAAACTGCCCGCGACGGGGTCAACCGTATTCGCTACCCCCGATTCGTGCGCGATGATTTGCTGGGTGCGTAACGCGATTTGCGCGGCGGACTCGCTCGGCAGCGCGAGCGCTTCGTCGAACGAATTGGTGTGCAGCGATTGCGTCCCGCCCAACACTGCCGCGAGCGCTTCAATCGCCGTACGCACAATGTTGTTTTCGGGCTGCTGCGCGGTGAGTGACACGCCCGCCGTTTGGGTGTGAAACCGCAGCATCATCGAACGCGCATCGCGCGCGCCAAATTTTTCCTTGACAAGTTTTGCCCACAACCGCCGCGCCGCGCGGAATTTGGCAATCTCTTCGCAAAAATCCATTTGCGACACAAAAAAGAAAGACAGCTGCGGCGCGAATTCGTCAATGCTCAACCCGCGCGCGAGCGCCGCGTTGACGTACTCGATCGCGTTGGCGAACGTAAACGCGATTTCTTGGACCGCCGTCGCGCCGGCTTCGCGGATGTGATAGCCCGAAATCGAAATCGGATTCCAGCCCGGCAGTTCGCGCGCGCAGTATTCAATCACATCCACCGTGAGCCGCATCGAAGGCGCGGGCGGATAAATGTACGTGCCGCGCGCGATGTACTCCTTCAAAATATCGTTTTGCGTCGTACCGCGAATTTTTTCGTTTGGCACGCCCTGCCTGTGCGCGACGGCAGCATACAGCGCGAGCAAAATTGGCGCGGTCGCATTGATGGTCATCGAAGTCGAAACTTGGTCGAGCGGAATGCCGTCGAACAATTGCTCCATGTCCTGAAGCGAAGAAATCGGCACGCCCACTTTGCCGACCTCGCCTTCCGCCATCGGCGCGTCGGAATCGTAACCGGTCTGTGTAGGCAAATCGAATGCGACGGACAAACCCGTTTGTCCTTGTGACAACAAAAATTTGAAACGACGGTTCGTGTCTTCCGCGCTCGCGTAACCCGAATACTGCCGCATCGTCCACAAGCGCCCGCGATACATCGTCGGCTGAATGCCGCGCGTGAACGGGTATGCGCCGGGAAAACCGAGGTCGTTCAAATAATCGGTGCGTTGATTTTCGGGGTCGTAAATGCGTTCGACCTCGATGCCGGAAAGGGTCTCGAATTTGGATTGACGTTCGGTATGTTTGTTTTTGGAATCGCTCATAGTTACTCCCTCATTAAGGTTATCGGCATATTGATCAACGAGATTTTTGAGCTGCTTCCTCAAACGACCTCCACAGATTTGCCAATGGGAAACCCAACCGATACGATCTGCCAAAATAATCGGTATCCATATTATAGAAATTGTAAAATGTCTGCCGGCTAAAATTAGTTGCTAGACAATCTACCATCTCATTCTTGGAATATCCACATTGCTTCAAATAGGATTCGGCCAGCTTATGTTTGGCATCGAGCTCCGCTTGTTCCCGAACAAAATATCCAGCGTACGTACCACCAAGATTCTGACTTTTGTAATAATTACAGGCATCAAGTGCAAGAGCTAATCCCTTTAGGAACCACGCTTTCTTGTTATCCGGTCTCATCTCAAGTACGCGCGTTAACTGTGCGTCTGCCTCTTTGTAATTCTTCGACTCAATAAATCGCTTCGCCAATTCCAAATACGCTGCTGGATTCTGTTTCGTTTCCCAGTCAATCAAGATTTTCGAGCCACAGTTTGGACAGTTCGCAGATTGCAAATGGTCAGCCAATTCCAGTGATGCGCCGCAGCCGGGGCAGGTCGCTTTAATGAATTTCATTTTATCCTTCTTGCGTGAGTTTATTTGAACTCGCCCAAATGATGATAAGTATTTTTCATCGCGTCTGCGTCCACGCGATCCAGCATGTTCAAGACGCGCTTGATGATGACACCGATTTCCCACTGCGGCGCAACCACAATGCCAAAATGTGTGCGGCGTTCGGATTGATATTTTTTGTGCAATCTTTCAAAGTCGCCCATGTTGTGGGTGAGAATAGCGCGACCTTGTGAAATAGCAAACTCTAATTGTTCGTCGTCTTCCAATCCCATTGTCTGTGCTTCAAAAACGGAAAGCGCATCGTAACATTTGCGCGAATTTGTTCTGCAACCTCTCCATACACATCTTCATCGGTATAGATCGCTATGTAGAGGCGCGGTGGAGCGCTCGCCATCCTGCCTCCTCGTTTTCGCGAATGTACTTGTCAATTTCTTCGGTGTGGTCGTAATAGTACGAAAGGGCATCGTAAATTTTGGCGAGACTCAGATGCGGATACCCTTGCAGAATCCGTTCTGGGGAATCACCTAACCGCGTCCGCTCTACAATGTCCCGAACGCTAATGGCAGAGCCGCGTATGGTCGGCTCACCGCCGTGCATGTCGGGACTGGTATATATATGCGGATGGTCAGTAGGGTACTCTATTCTTGTGCTTTTGCCTACGGTAACTTTTTGCGGTTGATGCACAATCGTTCCCGCGACGTTTTCATTTTGGGTGGTCGCGTATTGTTCCTTGACCTCGCGCAATTCGCGTTTCACTTGTTCCAACTCTTGCGCCAGCTGTTCCAGTGTCACATTCGTTTCCATATTTGCACCTCATCCCAAACCTGCATCCCAAACCAAAACGGGACGCCGGCGTGATTATACACGCCGCGCCCCGTTCCTATCAATTCGCCATTTTCCACCGCGTCGGGCTGCGGCTACCGCGTTGCCGCTTTGACGACGCCAGCGGCGCCTTTTTGCGCGGCTTGAGCGACTTTGCGCGCGCGTTTGCGCGCCGTTTTGACGCCGGTGCCTGCCGCTTTTTCCACGCGCGCGACTTGGGCGAGCACATTTTTGAGCTGGGCGTTAAACGTTTTTTGTGCTGCCGCCGCCTGCGTTTTCGCCGCCTTGGACTGCTGCGTCAACAGTTTTTGCGCCGACGCGGAGGTGTCTTTCGCTTTCGCGCGCAGCATCGTTTCCGCTGCCGCAATTTGTTTGCGCGCGGCATTCACTTGCGTTGCAGCCATTTTTCGCGCCGCGTCCATTTGCGCTTTGGCATCCGCCACCATCGCGGTTTGCGCCTCGACCGTATCGGCTTGCGCGGTCTTGGCGCTTTTGTTCAACGCGCGCGTGGCGGCAGCCCAGCGCTTTTTTGCCGCGTCCATTTCTTTTGCCATCATCTTTTCGACGACGGCGAGCTGCTTTTTCGCATCCTTGAGCATTTGCTTTTGCGCCGCCCGCGCGTCAACCGTCACGCTCTTGGCAATTTTGGGCGCTGCCTGCGCCGCAGCGCCGGCTTTTTCCATCACCACACTCGCGCCGGCTTGGGCAGCTTCGGTCGCGCTGCCCATCGCATCTTTGGCGGTTGCCACCGCCACTTCGGCAGTGCCCTGCACGGTGCCTACCGCGCCGCCGATGGTTTCGGCAACTTGAATCAACATGCTCTCGTCTTGCGCTGCTTTCTTTTTCGTAGCCATCGCTCCCTCCTTTGTGTTTTCCACGCCGCCTTCCGCGCGGCAATATGGAATCCGCTGCACCGTTTTTGAAAATTGGAACGCCTGGCGCAAATTCCGCGCACACATCATGCGCAACACGCTGCCACTTTGGAAGTGGAGACACAGCAATTTGCGTCGCTAATGAATCACGACCAAGGCTTGCCCTAATTCGACCGCGTCGCCGGGCTTGACGCGCACTTCGTAAACCGTGCCCGCGCGCGGCGAGCGCAATTCATTCTCCATCTTCATCGCTTCCAAAATGACCAAGCCCTGCCCTTGCGGAATTGTCTGTCCGACTTGAACGGGCACATTGCGTACTAACCCCGGCATCGGCGCTTTCAAAACAAATTCGCCCGTCGCTGCTGCCGCCCGACTCAACGCCTTTTGAATTTTGCGCGTGCGTTCATCTTGCACATTGACAACATACATTTCGCCGTCAATGGAAACGCGATACTCGTCTCCGTCGCGTTCCACTAACGCTTGCCAGGAACGATTGTCAATCAGCACCGAATAAAAACCCGAACCTTCGATACTGCGAAAATCAACGCGATGCGGTTCCCCATCAATTTCAATTGTTTGATTCGCGTCGGGACGAATTTCGTACGTCCGCTCGCCAATGAGAACTGTGTATTTCATAACCTATGAATTGGGCAAGGACAAGCCGCTGCCGCTACTCTCTCCAGCCGCGTTTACGCCACGCGCTGCCGTTCGACCCGTTCGTCGGTGGAATATTCAATGCCGTTTGGCGGCGTTCGTGTGTCAGCAGCGCGCCAATCAATGCTGCCACGCGTTCTTTTTCCAATGAGCCGCCGGGCTTCATCTCGAATTTTTCTTCCACAAAACGCGTGTCGAAATGTCCGCCCATGAAATTCGTGCTTTCCATCATTTTTTGATGGAACGGAATCGCAGTGGCAACGCCCATGATTTGGAATTCGGACAACGCGCGGCGCATTCGCACAATTGCCGCCGCGCGCGTTTCACCCCACACGCACAGTTTCGCGATCAACGGGTCGTAAAAGAGTGAAACTTCCATCCCCTCGTACAAACCCGTTTCCAAACGCACCCCCGGTCCGGTCGGCTCTTGCAAATTTGTAATCTTGCCGATGCTCGGCAAAAAATTATTGTACGGGTCCTCGGCGGTGATGCGGCATTCAATCGCCCAACCGCGCATCACGACATTTTCCTGGCGCAAAGAAAGCGGACGTCCCGACGCAATACGAATTTGTTCTTTGACAATGTCCACGCCCGTGACCAATTCCGTCACCGGATGCTCCACTTGCAAACGCGTGTTCATTTCCAAGAAATAAAAGTTGGAATCTTTGTCCACGAGAAATTCCATGGTGCCCGCGTTCACATAGTTCGCGACTTTGGCGATCCGCACCGCCGCGTCGCCCATTGCCATGCGCATCTTTTCGTCCACCGCGACAGATGGCGCTTCTTCGACCAACTTTTGATGCCGCCGCTGTAACGAACATTCGCGTTCGCCCAGATGAATGACATTGCCCTTGGTATCCGCGAGAATTTGAATTTCGACATGGCGCACGCCGGTCAACGCTTTTTCGATATAGACCGAATCATCGCCGAACGCGGCGGCGGCTTCGCTGTGCGCCCGCGCCAACGCGCTCGGCATATCTTCGGGTCGATCCACACGCCGCATCCCTTTGCCGCCGCCACCCGCCGCCGCTTTGATCATCACCGGATAACCGATTTCGTCGGCGGCTCGCCTCATCGCATCATCACTCAGCGTTTCGTACACCCCGGGCACGACGGGCGCGCCCACGCGTTGCGCCAACTTGCGCGCTTCGACCTTGTTGCCCATGGCTTGAATCGCGCTCGCGGGCGGACCGATGAACGCGAGGTCTGCCGCCGCGACGGCGCGCGCAAACTGCGGGTTCTCGGCAAGAAAACCGTAACCGGGATGAATCGCGTCCGCTTTGGCGCGCAGCGCAATCTCGACGATTTTGTCAATGCGTAAATAACTTTCGCGCGCGGGCGCGGGACCGATGTTGTACGCTTCATCGGCGTAACGCACATGCAGCGCGTTGCGGTCAACGTCCGAATACACGGCGACGGTTTCCACACCCAACTCGCGGCACGCGCGCAAAATGCGTACGGCGATTTCGCCACGATTGGCGACGAGAATTTTCTTGAACATTCAACTTTCCGATTTCTAATTTTTCTCTTCGTCGAGCACCGCGAGAATATCTTCGCGTTCCAACGGCAAATTGATGCCGCGCCAATGTTTCACGCCGTCAGGTTCGTGACGCGCATCCCAATAAATTTCCAGCCCGTTGCCGTCAGGGTCGTCAAAGTACATTGCCCAACTGATGCAGTGGTCCACCGTTGCGACTTGTACGCCCGCGTCCGTCAACGCTTTGTACGCGCGCGCGAACGAAAGTTTGTCGGGCACTTCGAACGCGACGTGATACAGTCCCGTGCCATGACGCGGCGGGCTCGGCGCATCCGCGCCTACATTTTGCAATGCGATTTCGTGATGGAACTCGCCGCCGCTCAAAAAGACGTACGCGTCCTGCACGCGCTCGACAATTTGCAGGGAAAAGAATTGGGTATAAAACGCGGTCGCGCGGTCCAAGTCGCGGACTTTCAAGTGGGCATGCCCGATTTTGGTTTGGTACTTCATAGCAACGAATGCCAAAATGCCGAAGGCGGAATGCGCAAGCCTTGTGGCTCATTGCGCCTTCGGCATTCAAAGTGGAATATTCCCGTGTTTTTTTGGCGGCAAACCGTCGCGTTTGTTTTGCAGCATCTCAAAGCCGGAGATGACGCGCGCGCGCGTAAGGCGCGGCTCGATGACATCGTCCACATACCCGCGCGCGGCGGCGACGTACGGATTGGCGAAGCGTTCGCGATAGTCCGCAATCAATTTCGCGCGCGTCGCTTCGGGATCCGCCGACTTGGCGATTTCTTCGCGCGAGATGACGTTCACCGCGCCTTCAGGTCCCATCACCGCGATTTCGGCGGTGGGCCACGCGAAATTCAAATCGCCGCGCACGTGTTTGGAATTCATCACGCAGTATGCGCCGCCGTACGCTTTACGCGTAATCACCGTGATTTTGGGAACAGTTGCTTCGCAGTAGGCGTACAACAATTTCGCGCCGTGCCGAATAATGCCGCCGTGTTCTTGACCGACACCGGGCAAAAAGCCGGGCACGTCTTCCAGCGTCAGCAACGGCACATTAAAGCAATCGCAAAAACGCACAAAGCGCGCCGCTTTGACCGACGCGTTAATGTCCAACACGCCCGCGAGCGCCATCGGCTGCTGCGCGACAATCCCAATGGGACGCCCATTCATGCGCGCAAAACCGATGATGATGTTGGGGGCGAAATGTTCTTGCACTTCAAAAAAGTCGCCGTCGTCCACAATCATCTTGATGACGTGCTTCATGTCGTACGGTTTGTTGGGATTGTCCGGCACAATCGTGTCGAGCTCCACCTCCGCGCGCAGCGGCGAATCGGTGGGTGTTCGGCGCGGCGGGTCTTCGGCGTTGTTCGGCGGCAAAAACGAAAGCAGCACACGAATGGTATTGACCGCTTCCTCTTCACTGTTCGCGGCGAAATGCGCGACGCCGCTCGTTTGATTGTGCACCATCGCGCCGCCCAACGTTTCAAACGAAACATCTTCGTGCGTGACCGCGCGCACCACATCGGGACCGGTGACAAACATATAGCTCGTGTCTTTGACCATGACTGTAAAATCGGTGAGCGCGGGCGAATACACCGCGCCGCCCGCGCACGGTCCCATGATGGAGCTGATTTGTGGAATCACTCCACTCGCCAGCGTATTGCGCAAAAAAATGTCGGCATAGCCGCCGAGCGCAATCACCCCTTCTTGAATGCGCGCGCCGCCCGAATCATTCAAGCCGATGATGGGCGCGCCATTTTTCAACGCCATATCTTGCAGGCGCACAATTTTTTCCGCATGCGCCTCGCCGAGCGAACCGCCAAAAACGGTGAAATCTTGTGAAAAGACATACACGAGGCGTCCGTCAATGGTGCCATAACCGGTCACCACACCGTCCCCGTAAAACGATTCTTCGCCAGCATGGTGTTGGGTCACAAACGTGCCCAATTCTTGAAACGAACCTTCGTCGAGCAAAAGGTCAATCCGCTCGCGCGCGGTATATTTTCCTTTTGCATGTTGTTGGTCAATGCGCTTTTGTCCGCCGCCCATCAACGCTTGATCGCGCATGCGGCGCAGTTCCAGCATTTTACCGTCAAGAGACATTGTTTGCTCCACTCATTCTAACGCGTTTTGTTGACGCAGAAACTCTTCAATGTGTTGCACAAATGCCTCAGCATCCGCCAATACTTCCGCTGCCCGTTCGGCTCTAAATTCGATGAGGTCCGAATAATCCGCGTCCTGGCGCGCGTTGAAGGCATCACGATACATGACTGTCAATTCTCGGTCAACGAGCCCCGCGTGCGCCAAGTACTGGTTAAATGCCGCTTCTACACCCGAGTGTTTTTTTCGGGTGATACCTTGCGTGAGGAGAGCTGCGCTCGCTGCCGCAAAGATGGCGTAATACGCGCGGCTGATGGCTTGGCGATACCCCTTTTCGGCAGCGAGGGTCTTGGCAAAGCGGAGATCTTCTTGGGCGCGTTCCATTTTCTTTGTGATGAGGGTTTTGGTTTCGGCGTCCACAATTCGATTCCTTCTGTCATCAATGCTTGATAAAGCGGCTCTCGATATTTGGACATTAAATCGAAACGCGTCTGGTCTACGATCAAGTCGCCCAAAAGGACATTGTGTTTCAGATCTATATCAATCCCCAATGCGGTCAACTTTTTTCGTTTCTGCGCGTCAAGATTCCGCACAACGATACAGACATCAATATCGGACTCGGCGTCAAAATCACCACGCACCTTTGAGCCGTACAGGATTACACGCGAAATCTCGTCGCCTACTTCCGCGCGCAAGCGTTCCAAATACTCTCGCAGTGCCTGACGCTCTCTCGTCGTCAAATATCTCAGTCCATCTTTTTTCATTGGAATTGTTTGAGTGTTTCGCGCGCAATGACGAGGCGCTGAATTTCGCTCGTCCCTTCATAAATTTCTGTAATTTTCGCGTCGCGGAAATAACGTTCCAGCGGCAGTTCTTTGGAATAGCCCATCCCGCCGTGAATTTGAATCGCTTTGGTCGTGACCCACATCGCGGTCTCGCTGGCGTACAATTTCGCCATCGAAGCATCGCGCGTGAATTTCTCGCCGCGTGATTTCTTCAACGCGGCATTGTACGTCAACAAACGCGCCGCCTCAATGCGCGTTGCCATATCGGCAAGCATCCACTGAATCGCCTGAAACTCGCCGATTTTGCTGCCGAACGCTTCGCGTTCCCGGGCATATTTCACGGAAGCTTCAAACGCGGCTTGCGCGATGCCCAACGCCTGCGCCGCAATCCCGATGCGTCCCGCGTCGAGAATGGTCATCGCAATTTTGAAACCGTCGCCTTCGCCGCCCACGCGTTCGCTCGCGGGCACGCGATAATTGTCGTAAAAAATTTCGCAAGTCGCGCTCGCGCGAATGCCTAGCTTCGGTTCCACTTTGCCGCGCGTCAATCCGGGCTGGGTCGTGTCAATCACGAACGCGGCGGTGCCTTTGTGTTTGAGTTCTGGATGCACCATCGCAAAGAGCACAATAAAATCCGCGACCGGTCCGCTCGTCACCCACGATTTGCGTCCGTTGATGACATACGTATCGTCGTTCAACACCGCCATCGTTTTCATGTTGCCCGCGTCGCTGCCCGACTGCGGTTCGGTCAACGAATACGCGCCAATCTTTTTGCCCGACGCGACGGGCACGAGATACTTTTCTTTTTGTGCCGCGCTGCCAAATTTGTACAACCCATGGCAAAACAACGAATTGTTGACGGACATAATGGTGCCGTGCGACGCGTCGGCTTTGGAAATTTCCTCCATCGCCAAGACATAACACACTGTGTCCAGCCCCGCGCCGCCGTACTCGACGGGAATCTCGATGCCCATCAAACCCAGTTCGCCCATCTTGCGGATGGTCTCGCGCGGAAATTCGCCCGACGCGTCGAACGTAGGCGCAATCGGCGCGATTTCTTTTTGCGCGAATTCGCGCGCCAAATCGCGAATTTGTTTTTGCTCTTCGGTCAATTCAAAATCCATGATGAGATTTCAGATTTCAGATTCCAAATTTCAGATTGCAGGACACCTTCTTGGGCGCCGCCATCTGCCATCTGCAATCAAAGCATTTCGATTGCCACCGCGACGGCTTCCCCCCCCCCCAAACAGGCGGAGGCGATGCCGCGTTTGCCGTTGCGGCGTTTCAGTTCGTACAACAGCGTCACCAAAATTTTCGCGCCGCTCGCGCCGAGAGGATGACCCAGCGCAATCGCGCCGCCGTTCACATTCACTTTATCCCAATCCCAACCGAGTTCGCGTCCGTCCGCGAGCACTTGGGCAGCGAAGGCTTCGTTCAACTCGAACAGATCTACGTCGTCGAGTTTCCAATCGAGTTTTTTCAGCAAGCGGTTGATGGCATCAATCGGCGCCCAGAAAATTTTTTCGGGCGCCAGTCCCGCCTGCGCATAACCGACGACGCGCGCCAACGGTTGATGTCCGTTACTCACCGCTTCATTCGCAATGACCACCGCCGCTGCGCCGTCCGACCACCCCGGCGCGTTGCCCGCCGTCACGGTGCCGTCTTGTTGAAATACCGGCTTGAGTTTCGCCAAGGCTTCGAGCGAGGTATCGGCGCGAATCGTTTCGTCCGCGTCGAAAATTTTCACCCCCCCCTTGACGGGGACTTGAATGGGCACAATTTCGTCGCGGAATTTTCCGGCTTGCTGCGCGGCAAGCGCGCGTTGATGCGAACGCAGCGCGTAGGCGTCCTGTTCCGCGCGCGTCACTTCCATTTTTTGCGCGATGAATTCCGCCGCGTTGCCCATGTGCCAATTGTGAAACGGGTCCGTGAGCGCGTCAAACACCACCGCGTCGCGGAAATTCACATCCCCCATGCGCGCGCCGCCGCGCAAGTGGTGCGTCAAATACGGTCCGCGCGACATGCTTTCAAAACCGCCAGCCACCAACACGTCCGCATCGCCCGCGCGCAGCATGGCGGTTCCCATCATCAATGTTTTGAGTGACGAGCCGCACACTTTGTTCACGAGCGTTGCATTGATTGTATCGGGCAGACCTGCGCCGAGCGCGGCTTGGCGCGCGGGCGCCTGTCCCAAACCCGCGCTAACCACATTGCCCATCAAGACTTCGTCAATTTGTTGCGGGTCCACACCAGCGCGTTCCACCGCTGCGTGAATGACGTGCGCGCCGAGTTGGGGCGCAGGAATATCTTGGAGCGAACCTTGAAACTTGCCGGTCGGGAGGCGCGCGCCGGAGAGAATGAACACTTCTTTGTAACTCATTTCACATGACCTCGCGCTAATTATAACAAAAAAACGGAAACAGGTTGACAGGCAGGGAAAAAACGCGACAGGTAATCGAGGAGCTGTTTTTACCTGTCTACTCTCTGCCCGTCCGCTTGATTTCTTTTGCGCGGTTCATTGGCGGCGTTTCAACACCTTACGCAAGCGCTTGTACATGCTGTCCACATCTTGCGCCAACACGCGCGCGCCGCCGATGGCGGTCATAAAGTTCGTATCCGCCCCCCAACGCGGGACGACATGAATGTGCAAATGGTCTTTTAACCCCGCGCCCGCATCCACACCTTGATTGATGCCGATGTTGTAGGCTTTCGGATGAAGCGCGGCGTCAAGAAGGTCCATGCTCTGTTTCACCAAAGCATCCATTTCCGCCAATGTTTCGGCGTCAATTTCACGATAATCGCCCACATGCGCGAACGGCGCCACCATCAACGCGCCCATCGTGTAGGGAAAACGATTCAGCATCACGATCGCGCGTTTGCCGCGAATGAGCAGCAAATTTTTGGCGTCGCTGCGCGGCGGAGCGTCAATCGCGCGGCAGATGAAACAACCGGGCTCGCGCGGCAATTCAAAATACTTGTGCCGCCACGGCGCTTCAATCAACGTCAGTCCGTTGAGTTTGGGAAACGCTTCGCGGAGAATTTTGGGTTTTAGCGACACTGGAATATCAAGGTACAAGGAATAAGATGCGAGTGAGACAAAACACACTCAGCTCTCCGCACTCATCCCTCGCACCTTTCTCTCATACACTTCCGGATTCACGCAGGTCGGCAATCGTTCGCCATTCACGCCCGCAATCAAATTTTTCGCCGCCATCTCTGCCATCTTGCCGCGCGTGACAATCGAAGCGCTCGCAATGTGCGGAACAATGAGACAATTTGGGAGCGTGTACAGCGGACTGTCCATCGGCAGCGGTTCGGGTTCTGTCACGTCGAGCGCCGCCGCGCGAATTTTGCCCGACGCCAACGCATCGTACAACGCGACAGGGTCAATCAATGGACCGCGCGCGGTATTGATAACAATGGCGGACGGTTTCATCTTGGAAAAGACATCCGCATTGAACAAATGATACGAGGTCGGATTCAAATCGGTGTGAATCGAAACGAAATCCGATTCACGCAAAAGAGTGTCCATGTCCGCGTATGTGACACCCATGCTCTGTTCCAAATCCTCGCGGCGATATTGGTCGTAATACAACACGCGCATATCGAAACCGCGCGCGCGTTTTGCCATCGCCTGCCCGATGCGCCCAAAACCGACTAGCCCCAACGTCGCGCCGTGAATGTCAATGCCGGTCAATAATTTCGGTCCCCACGTTTTCCATTTGCCCGCGCGCACATAATCCGCGCCTTCGACCACACGCCGCGCCGCGCTCATCATCAACGTGAACGCAAAATCGGCGGTCGTGTCGGTCAACACTCCGGGCGTATTGCCAATCGGCAAACCGCGCGCGGTCGCGGCAGGAATATCAATGTTGTCGAACCCGACCGCGTAATTGGATACCACGCGCAGCTGCGGATTCAAATCCATGAGTTCCGCGTCAATCTTGTCGGTGAGCAAAGAAAGCAAACCGACTTTGTCGCGAATTTTTTCGAGCAGCACATTGCGGGGGGGGGGCAATTCCTCTTGCCACACTTCGGCATCGCACGCCTCGAGCACGAGATTCAGTCCCTCCTCAGGGATAATGCGTGAGACAAAGACTTTGGGTTTCATGGTTCACCTTTAGAGATAAGAGATTAGAGACTCGAGATGAGAGACTCGGGAAATGTACTGTCCTATTATGGTGAAAATGTTTGAATTGAGAAATCGCGGGCAGCGATTCACGAATGATTTGAAATCATACCACCAATTCGATTTGCTTGCGCGTGCTGCGCAGAGAAAACAAAATGCCCGCCTGCCGCGCGTATGCGATGCGCTCTGCGCGCTTTATGCCTCTCTCGCTCTCCTCATCAGCGTTATCACTATCACGCGCCTTTGGCAAGCGGTCAGCGCGTATCAACCCATCTGGCTTTTTCCCGGATTGTATTTTTTAGAAATGGTCGTCGCGAGCATCTTGGGTTGGCTTGCCATCGTTCCCACCCGAGAATTGTCGTCAGGACAAATCACGATAGTAAATTAAAATACCTCTTGTATTTTTTTTGAAAATTCTCCATAATAAATCTTAAATGAGCAAAAAACTTTTAGGACTGATATTTATCTTGGGATTATTGGCTTTTATTATCCTACCAAGACAAATCATCAAGCCAGCAAAAGCAGCACGCATCCGCTCCTCCGCTTTCCCATCCGTTGACCGCTCGCTTAAGGTTCTGGGCTCGCCCTTCGAGGTTGCGGCGCTCTCGTCTATCGCCAAACCTCAGGGCTTGAAACAGGCATTCCTGCAGAGGCGCTTATGAAATCCGTCCGCTTTGTCCTCACTGGTCTGTTGTCCCTGCTCTTTCTTGCCGCCTGCGCTCCGACGTACGACCAAGAACGCGCCGCGCTGGTGATCGCTGCGCCCACTTGGACGGCGACCGCTGCCCCCACCGCGACGGTCACAGCCACACTCGCGCCCACCGATACTCCTACCCCGACCGCAACACCCAAACCCACAGAAACACCAACACCAACTCCTACCAAAACCGCCACACCAACTATTACGCCAACTAGAACGCCTACACTCGCGCCTTCGTCAACGCCGACGCCAGAAACAAAAATATCTTTGCCGACTTTTGCTGGTTTTTCCTGGCGGGCAGCAGGCGACCGCATCATCTTGGTTGACTCTAAAAACCCCAACAATCCTGTCGCCACCCTTAACCCAAAATCAGGCGCGCTCGATTGGAGCCCTAAATACAGCGCCGTCATAAACGAATCTCTCCAAGACAACGCCAGCCCGGAAAAACGAGACGCCCTGGTCTCTTTTTTGCAAGCCTTAAAAGACCAAGGCATTATGCTTATCAATTTACCAGAGCCCAGCCAGCCGCCTCATCTTGTCCGTCTTTCTGCTGATAATCAACTGCAAGACATTGTTGGAAAAAAAGGCACCGCCCGCTTTGTCTTTGATAAAAAAGCCCAACAAGTTTTAGGCGTTTTCCCAGACGGCAGCGGCTATTACTGGGTCAATCCTGACGCTACTTTTGATTTGGCGCCGCTTGAGGCGCAGGCAAATCAAATCGCCGCTAGTCTTCGCCAGCGCGGCATCATCCAGCACTCCGACCCTGAAATAGCC
>Ga0070741_10005182_pt1 | contig 29272 bp, 33 predicted proteins | sample Coa_R1_4_FD_66440 | JGI IMG/M metagenome (GOLD analysis project Ga0070741, IMG submission 66440) | Surface soil microbial communities from Centralia Pennsylvania, which are recovering from an underground coalmine fire - Coalmine... | ecosystem: Environmental > Terrestrial > Soil > Unclassified ... | reverse complement strand
GCGACCCGAAGTTCGGCGCTAGTGGACCAGCGAAAGCACCAGCAGAGCCTGCCCGAGGTGGTAGGCGACGATATTGACCGGCCGCCCCCACGGGAGCGGGTTCACGAAGCGGTACCAGCCAAGAAGCGCGTCCGAGTAGTAGAAGAGGAGCGCTCCGCCCAGCGCGACGAATGAGCCGGTCCCGCCGGCGCTCGCGACCATGGCGATGAAGATCGCCATGTAAGCGAACACCGGGACGACCAGCTTCGGTTGGTTCTTGCGCAGCGCGCGGTAGTAGGACGGAGCGAGGATCGCGGCTGACGCGACGGCGATGACCGCGGCGATCGCCAGCAGGCCGGCGTCCAGGTCGCGAGCGCGAAAGCCCGCGATGTACGCGACGTGCTCGACGAGGGCGGCCACCAGGCCCGGCAGCAGCCGGTCGCCCGGCAGCATGAGAAAGACGTCGCTCACGAGGCCGAGCACGAGCGCGATGACGAAGAGCCACCGCTCGAGGTTGCTGACCGGGTTGAGCGCGAGCGCCACGGCGATCAGACCGACCATCACGAGGGGCTTGGCGACGTACTCGAGCCTGCGGCTCGAGTGGATCACGGAGAACCAGTCCAGCACTGCGATCGCGCCGGTCAGGCCGAGCAGGGCCCAGGCGACCGCGTTCATGCGCGCGGCTCGACGAGCAGGCTCTGGAGGCTGCGGCCGATCCTGCCGCGCGTGTCATACAGGACGCCCTCGGCCACCCCGGAGCCATGGGGCTCGAGCCACGTCCTCGCGTCGACCAGCACCCACTCGCCCTCGGGCATCCGCTGCACGGACACCGTGAGGTCGGGGTTCACGAAGGTCATCTGGCGCGGGTCGACGACGTAGCTGATCCCGTTCGGAAAGTCGGCGGCGGCGCAGAGGCGCTGGAGCGGGCTCGGAGTCTCACCGGGGACGACCGGCAGCTTGAGCCTGAACCACGCCCAGCCGGGCGCGGACCTGGAGTCGCGGCTCTCGGTGCGGACCTCGACGCCCAAGAGGTGATAGACGCCGCCGGTGCGCCAGCTTCCGCTCCACTCGAGCAGGTCGCCAGGCGGAGTGCGCGGCGGCGGATCCGAGCTCACAGGGACGGAGACGCTCGCCGTGCGGATGCGAAGTGCCGTGGTGCGCGCGACCTCCTGCTCCCCGTTCCAGAGCGAGGCCTCAACGAGCTGCACCTTGCGGCCGGGCCGGATCATCCGCGAGCGGACGGTCAGCGGCGAGCGCCCCACCGGACGCAGGAGCTCGATCGTCAGGCGCGCGACGGACATCGGCTGCTCGGATTCGATGGCTTCCAGGGCGCGCGCCATGAGCATCGCCGGCGGCCCACCGTGAAGAAGCTGGTCCGACCACGGGCTCAGGGCCGCCTCCGTCGGGACGAAGGTGTCGCCGTCGCGCTCGAAGATGGAGTCGGGCAACTGCGGCCGCGCGTCAGCTGTCGGCGGGAGGCTGCTCGTCGGGCGTCGCGCCCACGCGGACGCGCACGCGCTGGACCGCGTTGTTCTGGACGCCCTCGAGGTTCCAGTTCTGGTCGACCGGCTGCGTGTTGCCGGACGAGTCGGTCGCGCGGACGCAGAGCTCGTGCTCGCCTGGCCGGTTCGCGTCCCACTTGAACGACCAGCCTCGCCACGCGAGCTCGGAAACGGGTGCCTCGAGATCCGCGTCGCGCCAGGTGGCGCCGGCGTCGGTGCTGACCTCGACCTTCACGATCGCGCCGCGACCGCTCCACGCGCGGCCGGTTAGGCGAACGGGGCCGGGCGTCACGAAGCGGGTGCGCGACATGAAGTCCGGGACGCCTGGCGGGATCATCAGCGCGCGCGGGTACATGCGCGTGACGGGATCGCCGGTGTCGCCGTCGACGACTCGATAGTGATACGCGCGCGCCTGCTGGTAGCCGCCGAACGGCTCGTCGGTCACCGTGATTGAGCGAAGCCACTTCACCGAGGTCATGCCGTACCAGCCGGGCACGACCAGCCGCAGCGGAAAGCCGTGCTGCGGTGGCAGAGGTTGGCCGTTGATCGCCCACGCCAGGAGCACCTCGTCACGCTGCGCCTCGCCGAGCGAGAGGCTGCGCTCGTAGTGCTGCATCACCTCGCCCTGCACTCCGCGGTCGAGGCCGGTGAAGACCACGGTCGCGGCGCCGTCGAGAACGCCGGCGTCTTCGAGGATGCCGCGCAGCGGCGTCCCGGTCCACTCCGCGGTGCCGACCGCCTCGTTGAGCCACGGCTGGCTCAGCGGTCGCGGGTGGGTGCGGGCGCGGCCGTTGCCGGCGCATTCGAGGGTGACCGCGAGCGTGCGCGCGGGGCGGGACTGGATGTCGTCGAGCGTTAGCGCCAGCGGGCGGCGGGTCCGGCCGCCGACGTGGAGTCGCCAGGTCGCCGCATCCACGTCGGGGATGTCGAAGTGCATGAGGAGGTAGTGGAGGCCGAGCGGGGTGATCGGGTAGCGGAGGGCCTCGAGCGGCATCGAGTGGTTGCGGACGGCGAGCTGGAGCTCGTCGGGGGTGATCTCGGGGCGGTCGATCAGCGTGCCGGCGGGCAGGGACTCGCTCGTCTTCACGCCTCGAAATCTACTCCCGAACCCGGCGCTCGCTGGAGTAGTTGTTTCGTCCCCTCCCGGCCTCCCCGCAAGCGGGGAGGAGTTCGCGCTTACTCCAGCAGGCTTGCCATGGTGGTGGTTTGGCGCAGGCTCTTCAGGGCCTCTCGCTCCATCCGCCGCACGGACTCGCGGTTCGTCCCCATCCGGCGCGCGACCTCGTCGATCGTGCGCTGGTGCCCGTCGTTGAGCCCGAAGCGCAGCTGCACGACCCGGCGGGACCGCGCGTCGAGCCCATCGAGCGCCGCCTCGACCTGGAGGCGCACGTCGGCGGCGGCGGCCGCATCGAGCGGCGACTCCGCGCCGGCGTCCGGGATCAGGTGGCCGAGCTCGGTCTCCCGCTCCTCACCGATCGGCGTCTCGAGCGACACGACGTCCCGCGAGATCTTCCGCAGGTCGGCGGTCGCCTCGAGGCTGAGGCCCATCTCGTTGGCGACCTCCTCCTCGCTCGGCTGGCGGCCGAGGCCTTCGCGCAGCCGCGTTGTCACCCGGTTCAGCTTGTTGAGCTGGTCGCCCATGTGCAGCGGCAGCCGGATCGAGCGGGCCTTGTCCCCGATCGACCGCAGGACGGCCTGCCGGATCCACCACGTCGCGTAGGTCGAGAACTTGTACCCGCGGCGGTAATCGAACTTCTCGACCGCCCGCATCAGGCCCAGGTTGCCCTCCTGGATCAGGTCCAGCATCGAGAGGCCACGGTTCTGGTACTTCTTCGCGATCGACACGACGAGGCGCAGGTTCGACTCCGTCATGCGCCGCTTGGCCTCGGCCGAGCCGGCCTCGATCTTCTTGGCCAGCGCGACCTCCTCCTCCTTGGTCAGGAGGCGGCTGCGGCTGATCTCGCGCAGGTACGCGCCGAGCGAGTCGTCGACGTCCCCTTCGACCGGCGCGCGGGGCGCCTCCTCGGGCTCCTCGTCGAGCGAGCTCAGCTCCCTCGAGGCGAGGGCGCGGGCGTCGTCGTTCGGGGCGTCGGGATCGTCAAGCCATGCGGAATCGGCGGTTGGGAGTTGCATATGCAACTCCGTTTTACCCGTTCGGCCGAGTGCGCAAACCGTGGTCCAAAGGCTCTCCTCGGGCAGGCACAGGCCCTCCGTGGCCGCCCCCGGAGCCAAAAACTCAGGCAACTTTTCGCAACAACTTCAGTCTAAGATCGAGCCCACTGCTCGATCGAAAACCGCCGGCAAAGATCGTTCAGGGGAGAAAAGCAATGCGAGTCGTTCCGGCCAGGCTCACCGAGCTTCCAGGCGAGGACCTCGACACACCCGCCGTTTCCGAGGTCGCCAGCTGGATAACGATCTACGAGGAGCTCGCGGCCGTCCTCCGCTCGGTCCTCAACCGTCCGGCCGACGCCCGCCGCGAAGACGAGCTCCAGAGCAACCTCGACTGGATCGAGGATCGGCTCCGCCGCTGGCGGTTGCGACACGCCGAGCTCAGCGGGATCCAGGTCGACCCGACGCTGCGGACCGTCACCTACGCCGGCACGACGGCCCAGCTGACCCGCCGCGAGACCGACCTCCTGGCCTATCTCACGGCCCATCCCGACCGGCCGTTCAGTCCCAAGCAGCTGGCCGTCGGGGCGTGGAACAACCCGCGCCTCTCCGACGCGCAGGTCCGAACGTACATGATGCGGCTCCGCCGGAAGCTCGTAGCCTTGGGCGTAGGCAACGTGATCAAGGTCATGAAGCGCCGTGGCTACCAGCTCAATCCGGCCGACGCGCTCCCACCGGGAGGGAGCCCGTTTCCAGCGTGAGCATGCTCGAGCGGGTCGGGAACAACATCGTCGCCTCGCGCCTGCTCGTCCTCCAGACCAAGCGCATCCTCCTGACGCGCGCCCGCGCCAACAGCACGAACGACGTCGACATCGAGCGTTACGCAACCGCGGTGCGGACGGCGCACGAGCGCTACAACGAAGCCGTGCTGCAGTGGGCATCGGCCTCGTCGGACCAGTACGTGCTCGTGGCCTACACATCGCTCATCGCCAAGGCCGAGCTCCTGCACGCCAAGCTGCAGAGCGCCTCCGACGAGATGCCGGCGCCGGACTCGGGCCAGCTGGCGATCGAGGCCCTGGCGCTGGAGACGATCATCGGCGGCTGGAGGGCTGTCGCCCGCCGCTCGATGTCAGCCGCGGTCGCTTAAGCGGCCGCTACTTCACGTCCTTTAGCTCCTCCGTGAGGAGCACCACGCCGGCGGACTGAGGGATCCCGTCCAGGTTGGCCACGATGACGCGGCACCTGATCTGACGGCCGCGCCGCGTGACGGCCTTCACAACCGCCTCGTCCTGTGACGGGTTGCCGCGCATCACGGCCCGGACGATCGCGCGCAGGTCCCTGGTCGGAAGGCCGATGTCGAGGTCGAAGAACCCCTTGCCGGCAACCTCGTCCGAGCGCAGACCCCACATCTCCGCGGCGTGCTCGTTCCACACTTTCACGGTGAAGGTCGGGTCGAGCACGATCGCGCCCATCGGGATGTTGCCGGTGATCGCCTGCAGGAAGGTGTTGAGCTGGCTGACCTCGTCGGTGCGCAGACGAAGGTCGTTGTTGATGGCCTGCAGCTCGGTGTTCGTCGTCTCGAGCTCTTCGTTCGCGGTCTCGAGCTCCTCGTTGCTGGACTGCAGCTCTTCGTTCGTCGTCTCCAGCTCTTCGACGGTGGACTGAAGCTCCTCGTTCGTCGTCTCCAGCTCCTCACTGCTCGACTGCAGCTCCTCGTACGCGGTCTCGACCTCGTGCCGCGTCCGCTCAACCTCGGCGCGAAGCTGCGCGACCTGCGTGACGTCGACGAACGAGACGCTCACTCCGAGCACGGAGCCGTCCTCGTCGAGCAGCGGCGCAACGTGAACGTCGAAATGCCGCGTGCTGCCGTCGACGAGCGAGTGCTCGACGGAGTTGATCACAACCTGCCTTCGGTCGCGAGTCGCGCGGTCGATCGGCGTCCGGAGGTCGACCGGCTTGTACGACAGCTCGAGGTCTTTCAGCGGCCGGCCGACGTCGCCAGGGCCGAGGTCGAAGAGCCGGCGGGCGCTGTTGTTCGCGAGCACGATGGTTCCGAGCGCATCGAGGACGAGCTGCGCGTGAGGCCCCGCCTCGGCCGCCAGCTCGCGAAGTCGCAGCTGCCGCGTGATCTGAGTGCCCGCCTCGTTGTTGCCGGCCTGCGCGAGAAGGAGCAACCGATCCCGCAGCTGCAGGCGCGGGACCTTGGCGAAGAGCCTCTGCTTGACGTCCACCGGCGCGAACAGCGCGGCGTGGCCCAGCAGCATCTCCGCGCGGCCGAGGAACAGGAAGCCGTCGTCGTTCAGCGCGTAATGGAAGCGCGCCAGCATGCGGCCCTGCGCCTCCGCGGTGAAGTACATGAGCGTGTTGCGGCAGATGAGGAGGTCGAGGCGCGAGATCGGCGCGTCCTGCATCAGGTCGTGCCGGCCGAATATCAGCGCGCGACGCAGCGCCGCCCGGAAGGTGAATCGGCCGCCCTGCGGCTCGAAGTAGCGGTTGCGAAGCTCCGGCTCGACCGCCTCGAGATCCTTGGCCGTGTACCCCGATCGGGCCTGGTTCAGGGCGTGCTCGTCGACGTCGGTCGCGTAGATCTTCACGCGCCTGAGGAAGGCCTCGGCCCCGAGCGCCTCGCAGAGCAGGATCGCGATGGAGTAGGCCTCCTCGCCCGAAGCGGTGCCGCTGCTCCAGATCCGGATGGCGCCGCTCTTCGCGACCAGCGGCGGGATGACCGTCTCGGCGAGAAAGTCCCACGCGGGCCTGTCGCGGAAGAACTCGGTGACGTTGATGAGGATCTTGTCGAAGAGCATCTGGAACTCGTCGGCGTGGACCTGCAGGTAGTCGTGGTACGAGGCGAACGATTCGATCCTGAGCTCGGTCATCCGCTGGGTGACGCGGCGGAGCAGCGTCGGGCGCTTGTAGCGCGTGAAGTCGAAGCCGCGGCTGTCACGGACGTACTCCAAAAGAGCCTCGAAGTCGCGGTCGGTCTGCGGGCTCAATCGCGCTCCTCGCCCGCGACGAGCGTCACCAGCGCGAGCGGCATCTCGTCCAGCGACAGCACGAAGTCGACCGCCCCGGTCTTGATCGCCGCCGACGGCATGCCGAAGAATTGCGACGACGCCTCGTCCTGCGCGATCACCGTGCCGTGGCGCTTCTTGATCGCCGTCACGCCGATCGATCCGTCATGGCCGGTCCCGGTGAGCACGACCGCGATCGCGCGCTCGCCGTAAGCCGCGGCGACGGACTCGAACAGGAGGTCAGCGGACGGCCTGACGAAGTTCACCAGCTCGGTCTCGGTGAGGCTGATGGTGCCGTCGCCGTTGACGAGCAGGTGCCGGTCGGGTGGCGCCAGGTAGATGTGGCCAGGCTCGAGCTCGGCGCCGTCGGCGGCGGCGAGCACCGGCAGGCGCGATCGGCGGCCGATGATCTGCGGCATGAGGCTCCGGTGGCGAGGGTCGAGGTGCTGGACGACGACGACCGTGGCGCTGAAATCCTCTGGGAGGCTGCCGAGGACGGCCGTGAGCGCGCTCAGGCCGCCGGCGGACGCGGCGATCGCGACGATGTCGAAACCGCGGGAGGCTCGGTGGGCTCTGCGGTCAGGCGGCTTCACCGCGCCGGCCGTTCAGCTCGGTCGCGCGCAGCTTCCAGAAATCGCGTTTCTGCTCGAAGCGTGACAGCTGTACCTCGAACAAGATGATGTCACTCTCCTGCAGGACGCGCCCGACTTCGGGACTTGCCTCGGCCGAGAACTGCCGGCTGCGGTCGAGCAGGTCGCGCTTGAACCCGACCAGGCGATCGTAGGTCTCGAGCCAGTGCCGCGCCTGGGCGAGGTCGGCGGTCGCTGGGTCCTCGCCCGGGAGCCGGTAGGAAGGGTCGCTCAGCCGCTCCAGCAGGACCTTCGCCGTTTCGAATGCGTTCGTGCTCATTCAGTCTCGCTCCACCAGCAGCCGCCGGCGAACCTCCGCGTTGCCCGCCGCCACCGCCCGGCGGCGTTCGTAGCGGTCGCGCGCCGACTCGTTCCTGGCGCGCTCGGCGCGCGAGGCCATCGTCTCGGCGAGTGAGGCCTGCTCCTCGAGGGAGCGGACCCCCGCCCACAGGGCGTTCTCCACGTTCTCGGCCTGCAGCTCGAAGAACGCTTCCGGCGAGTAGCTGTGGCCGACCCGGCACGAGAAGGTGATCTCGTCCGGCGCGCCCCGCATCCAGATGCCGCCGTGGCATTCGGGACACGTCAGCCCTGTGACCCTGCCCTCGACGTCTTCAGCCGCGACCGGTACGGGCATTGCAGAACCCCCTCGTTGCATCTCCTGGCCGCCGTCGTGGGCCGGCTGATTGACGGCGTCCACGACCAGGCGCGCGATCTCGGCGCTCGGCGCAACGTGATCGGGCGCAGCCCGCTGGATCGCGTTCATCGGCATCGAAACCACCGTCGCGTCCTCCGGATCCTGGACGATCGCCACCCCGCCGGCGCGCTTCACGGACGCCAGGCCCGCGCTGCCATCGTCGAGGCCGCCGGAGAGGACCACCCCCACGACGTGCGGGCCGAACGTCGCCACCGCGCTCTTGAACATTACGTCGATCGCCGGCCGCACGCCGTTGACCTTCGGGCCGTGGCCGTGGTGCATCCTTCGCTCGCCGACCTCGAGGTGGTAGTCCGGCCTCGCGACATAGATGTAGCCCGCCTTGACCGGGTCGCCGTCCCGGGGCACGACAGCCGGCATGCCGGCGCCGCGGCCGATGATCGGCGCCAGCAGGGACGGCGCGTCCGCGCCGAGGTGCATGGTCACGAGCACCGCCGCCGGCAGATCGGCCGGCAGGCCGGCAGTGATGGTCTTGATGGGCTCGAGAGATCCTGCCGAGCCCCCGATCACAACCACGTCCCGGTTGCGGCCGGGTTCCACGCAAGAGACAACGCCTACTTCGGCTGCAGGACTCCGTCTAAATAGATGTCTACGCGCTCGTTGTAGAAGCTCATCAGGTTCTCGATCCGCGTGCACTCGGCGATCGGGTTTGGATAGCTCCACACGATGTCCTTCTCGACGCGCCCGCCGAGGTTCAAGGACCAGTAGCTCGCGACGCCCTTGTACGGGCAGCGGGTGTGGGTCGAGGTGGGTTCGAGCAGGTCCATGCGCACGTCCTGCTTGGGGACGTAATAGCGCGTGCGCAGTCCGGTTTCGTACAGCAGGACGGGCCGGAACGACTCCGCGACGACCTGGCCCCCGACCTCGACGCGGACGTGCCGCGAAGAGTGCACCGTGTCGACGCGGACGTACGGGTCGCGAGGGTGGACGAAAACCTCCTCGTCCTCCTCGAACCACGAGTCCATCGCGTCCCACGCGAAGGTAAGGTGGGCTGCCAGAGCCTCGCGCTCGCCGGCCGGGCCGATGTACGCCCGGGCGGCGTTCTCGGCGACGCGGTCGTTGACCGAAAGCGTCCAGCGCATCACGTCGCTGCCGTCCACCGGCTCGCGCGGCTGGAGGTTCGCCATGCGCACGTCGGCCTCGGGAAACCAGTAGGCCGGCGGCCGTCTCGACTCGTACACGAGCAGCACGCGCTCGCTGTCCGCGATGAGCTCGCCCGCGAAGTACGTGCGCACGCGCCGCGGGCTCATCTCGATGTGGACGCCATCCCTGAAGCGGGCGCGATCCTGAGTGGTAGGGACGGCGGTCGCCGTCATGGCTTCTTCTCCACCTTGCCCTCGACCCAGTCCATCGCCCCGCTCGCGATGCCGCGCGCGTGGGGCGCCCCGAGGAGCTCCCAGGCGCGGACCAGGCCCATCGCGAAGACCGCGAGGAGAAGCTGCAGCAGCCCGGAGATCAGCCCTCGGTCCGTGTGGCTCGAGTAGATCCCGAAACCGATAAAGGTCTCGCCGCCGTAGATCGAGATGCCCGCGATGAAGAGCGTGATGCCGCGCAGCAGCCTGCGCTCGGCCCTCCACGCGCTCGCGCTGCGCAGCAGCCACAGCGACTGGCTGAGCGCGATGACGCCGGCGACGATCACGAAGACGCCGAACGGAACATCGGGGATCAGCCCGCTGAGCGAGATGAAGAACGCGTTCGCGAGCGCCGTGAACGAGCTGAGCGCCAGGGCGCGATGCGCGACGTTGGTGTCGTCGCCGAAGATCCGCTCCGGCGCGATCGAGACCGACACGAAGAGAAGCCCGAGCAGGGCCGCGCTCGCGCCGGTGCTCGCGACGAAGTAGTTGGCGTATTCGGGCGGGACCATCAGACGCGCGCCGCCGAGAGGGCGTCGGTCACGATCGCCGAAAGCGCAGCGATGAACTCCGCGCGCACGTTGAAGGACGCCGTTCGCCGGAGCTCGATGCCGCGTTCGCCCGCGAAGGCCATCGCTTCGATGTCGATGTCATACAGCACCTCGAGGTGGTCGGCGACGAATCCGATCGGGCACACGAGGATGCGCCGCGCCGCCGTCTCCGCGAGACGTTCCATCAGGCTCGGCCCGAACCACGGCTCCCCGGTGCTGCTCGCGGACTGGAAGGCGAACTCCCACGACCTGATCGATGCGGCCTCCGCGACCAGCCGGCTGCTCTCGAGCAGGCGCTCGCGGTAGCGGTCGCCTTCGCGCTCGATGCGCGCGGGGAGGCTGTGGGCGGTGAAGATGACCAGGTCGGGGTCGAAGTCGCGGCGGGCTTCGTCGATCAGCCCGCGCACCGCCACAACGAAGGCGGGATGGTCGTGGAAGCCGCCGATGAAGACCAGGTCGCCGTGCCACGCCTTCTCGATCGCCGCCCGGTACGCGCCGACGCTCATGCCGGCGTAGTGAGGCGCGAGGGGCAGGCCGACGAGCCGCGTCACGCCGGCGTCACGCGCATCACGGCACGCGTCAGCGATGAAGGGCGGCGCGTGCTTCATGCCGACGAACACCGGCAGGTCGAGCGCGCGGCCAAGCGCTCCCGCCTGCGCGCGCGTGATCGCGGTCAGGGGGGAACCGCCGATGGCGCGGTAGCGCTCACGCAGGTGCTCCAGGGCTTCGGGCGAGGGCGCCCGCCCGCCGCGGATGTGCGTGAAGTACGGCTCGACGCCGGCCTCGCCGTCCGGGCTGCCGTACGCCATGCACAGAAGCGCGGTCTTCTCAGGCGACCGCGACACCTTCCCTCACCGTCTCGATCAGCGCTTCGAGGTTCTCCAGCGGGGTCGCCGGGAGAACGCCATGGCCGAGGTTGAAGATGTGGCCCGGCCGCCCGGCCGCCCGACGCAGCACGTCGCGCGCCGCCTCGACCATCACCTCGCGCGGCGCGAGCATCGCCGCGGGGTCGAGGTTGCCCTGCACGCCGCGGTCGTGTCCGACGCGCCTCCATCCCTCGTCCAGGTCGACCCGCCAGTCGAGCGAGACGACGTCGGCGCCCGACGACGCGATGAGCTCGAGGAGACCCGCGGTCGAGGTGCCGAAATGAACGCGCGGCACGCCAAGCGAGGCGAGCGCGGCGAAGATTCGCTTCGTGTGCGGCAGCACGCGCGCGGCATAGTCCCGCGGCGACAGGGCGCCGGCCCAGCTGTCGAAGAGCTGCACCGCGGACGCACCCGCGTGCACCTGCGCGACCAGGTACTCGGCCATCACCGTCGCGAGCTTGGTGAGCAACAGGTCGAAGGTCGCCGGCTGGCGGTGCATCAGCTCCTTCGTGACGAGGAAATCGCGGCTCGGCCGGCCCTCGATCAGGTAGCTCGCGAGGGTGAACGGGCCGCCGCAGAATGCGACGACCGGGACCGGCGACTCGCGGGCGACCACCTCGACGGCGCGCAGGACCTGCGGCACGCCCTCGGCCGCCGGGGGAGTGCGGAGCCCGTCGACGGCCGCGGCGTCGCGCACCGGGCGCGCGATCACCGGCCCGACAGATTCGACCAGCTCGAAGTCGACCCCCATCCCGCGCAGCGGCAGCATGATGTCGGCGAACATCACCGCCGCGTCGACGCCAAGCCGGCGCACCGGCTGCAGCGTCACCTCGGCGCAGAGCTCGGGCTGCGCGACGATCTCCTCCAGCGTCCACCTCTCGCGCAGCGCGCGGTACTCGGGGAGCGAGCGGCCGGCCTGCCGCATGAGCCAGACGGGCGTGCGCTCGACCGCCTGCCTGCGGCAGGCGCGCATGAACAGCGACTCATCGTGCTTTGGGTTCGTCACGCGCCGAGAAGCGCGGCCAGCTCGCGCGGCTCCCTGTGGACGCCGGTGAGGATCGGGGTGTCGCGCACGGTGGAGCGCCGGCTTTCGGTGCCGCGCAGGGCGCGCACGAGCTCGCTGAACACAGCGAGGTCGTCCATCTCGTAGGCGACGAGGAAGTCCTGGTCGTCGAGGCCGAACGAGTTCGCGAGGAGCTGCCTCACCTGCGGGTAGCGGTGCCCGACCTTCATGTGCTCGTTCATCACCTTCTGCCGCGTCTCCTGGTCGAGCAGGTACCAGTCCGTCGACTTCGTGAACGGATAGACGACGAGGTACTTCGAGCGCTCGCCGCTGAAGAGGGACTGCTCCTGCTCGGTCGGCCGCTTCACGTACTGCGACGGCTGGATCACGCCGAGGAAGCTGTGCCGGACCTCCATCCACGCGCCCGCCCCGGCTCGAAGCATCGCCGCCGCCGCCTCCTCGAGCGCCTCGACGCTCGGCGCGAGGCGCCAGACGAGCAGGTCGACGCCGGCCTTCAGGCCGATGGTCGAGTAGGTGAAGGTGTGCACCGCCTCACCGGCCTCGAGCGCGCTGGCGAACATGCCGAACGTCGTGCGCCGCTCGTCCGGCGGGAGCCGGCGCCACGCGGGGTCGATCCCGAGGGTCAGCGCCTGGACGTAGCGGTCGTTCACTTTTCCTGCAGCCAGCGCGCGACGTCGACCGCGAGGTACGTGAGGACGACGTCGGCTCCCGCGCGAACGATCGCCGTCAGCGATTCCATGGCGGCGCTGCGGCGGTCGATCCACCCGTTCGCGGCCGCCGCCTCGAGCATCGCCACCTCCCCGCTGACGTGATAGGCCGCGAGCGGCACGTTGATCTCGCGCCGCGCGCGCGCCAGCAGGTCGAGCGACGTGAGCGCGGGTTTGACCATCACCATGTCGGCGCCCTCGCGCACGTCGAGCTGCATCTCGCGCAGCGCCTCGCGGGCGTTCGCGTAATCCATCTGGTAGCCGCGGCGGTCGCCGAAGGCGGGCGCCGACCCGGCGGCTTCGCGGAACGGTCCGTAGAACGCGGAGGCGGCCTTCGACGAGTACGCGACGATCGCGGTCTGGGTGTGACCGCTCTCGTCCAGCGCCTCCCGGATCGCGGCGACCTGGCCGTCCATCATGCCGCTCGGCCCGACGACGTCGGCGCCCGCGGCCGCGTACGTCACCGCCGCCTCGCCGATGATCGGCAATGTCGCGTCGTTGTCGACGTCGCCGACTTCTAAATCTCGGCCTGCGCGCGGCCGGCGGATGACGCCGCAGTGCCCGTGCGTCGTGTACTCGCAGAGGCAGACGTCGGCCATGAGCACGAGGTCGACGTCGGCGTCGCGCAGCGCCAGGAGCGTCCTCGCCACGGGTCCGTTCGCGTCCGCGGCCCCGCGGCCGTCCTCGTCCTTGGTGTCGGGGATCCCGAAGAGGATCACGCCGCCGACGCCGGCGTGCGCCGCCTCGCGCGCGACCGCCACGGCACGATCGGTGCTGAGGCGCGCATGGCCCGGGAGCGACGGGATCGCCTCGGCGCGATCGTGGCCGGACGTGACGAACAGCGGCAGCACGAGCTGGCTGGGCGCGAGCCGGGTTTCGCGGACGAGCGCGCGAAGCGCCGCGGTCCGGCGCATCCGGCGCGGCCGCTCCGTCACGCGCTGCCTCAGACCGGGAGGCGCTGCTGCGATTCGACCCATCTTTCGACCTCTTCGTCAAGGGCTGACTTCAGCGCAGCCGCGAGCCCCGCCGAGTCGCGCGACCGTGCTTCACGGGTCACCTCGAAACCGGCCTCGCGCACCGCCGCGCTCGTCTTCGGACCAATGGTGATGATTTTCACGGCTTCGAGGCGGGCGACCTCGTCGCCACCGAGCTGCAGAACGCCCTCCACCGCCGACCCGGAGGCGAAGATCACCGCCTCGAGGTCGCCGTCACGCAGCGCCTCGACCATTGCATGTCGCGATCCGTCCGGCGCGACGGCGGTGTGATACGCGACGACGTCGTCCACCGTCGCGCCCATCGCGCGGAGGCGCTCCGGGAGATGCCCGGACGCCGCGTCGGCGCGAGCCAGCAGGATGCGCGAGCCGGCGAGCGGCGCAACCTCGGCCATCGCGTCCGGCAGCGCGTCCGCGTGCGATTCGTCCGGCACGCAGTCGACCTCGATCCCGCGCCGCTCGAGCGCGGCAGCGGTGCCCGGACCGACCGCGGCCCAGCGCAGGCCGGGCGGGACGTCCGCATCGCCCAGGAGCGCCTCGACGCCGCGGCGGCTGGTCAGCACGACCCAGTCGAACGAACGCAGCCGCTCGCGCGCCGCGAGCAGGTCGGGCGACGAGGTCTGCTCGATCGCGACCGCGGGCACGTGCACGGCCCGAAAGCCCATCTGGTCCACGAGCGCCGCCAGCTCGCGGTCCTCCTCCGGGCGCGTGTCCAGCACCGTGCGGGACAGAAGCTGAACGTTGCGGTTCAGCTCGTCCGCGGCGGCCAGCACCGCGCCCGCCAGGTCGCGGACTGGGTCGGTGATGGCGCGATGGACGACGTGGCGCGTGCGGCCGTCCGCCGTGACGGCGCCCGCCGCGAGCATGAGCCGGCCGTCCTCGTGGTGCGCGAGCGCGCCGACCGGCGCGCGGCAGCCTCCGCGCATCGCCTTCAGCAGCGCCCTCTCGGCCACGACCTGCTCGCGCACAGCGGGGTCGTCGAGGTCGGCCAGCACCGCGGCGGTCTCGGCGTCGCCGCGGCGGATCTGGACCGCGAGCGCGCCCTGCCCGGGCGCGGGCGGCATGTCGTCCGCGTCCAGCCGCCTCGACGCGCGGGCCGCGAACCCGAGGCGGTCCAGGCCGGCGGCGGCGAGCACGAGCGCGTCGGCCTGGCCGGAATCGAGGCGCTGAAGCCTGGTGTCGACGTTGCCGTGGATCGGGATCACCTCGAGGTCCGGCCGCAGCCCGCGGAGGAAGCCTGCGCGGCGCGGGCTGTCCGTGCCGACGCGGGCGCCGCGAGGCAGGTCGGACAGGTCGCGACCGTTGCCGCGAAGCACCAGGACGTCGCGCGGGTCGGCGCGCTCGGGGTAGGCCACGATGACGGTGTCCGGGTCCTCGTCGAGCGGCACGTCCTTGGCGCTGTGCACCGCGAGGTCGATCTGCCCCGATTTCAGCGCGCGCTCGAGGGCGGTGACGAAGACTCCCTCACCGATGGACGCGTCGGGTGCGCGCAGGTCGCCGTCGGAGACGATCGTGACGACCTCGACGGTGTGCCCGAGCGCCCGGATGCGCTCGGCGACCAGGCGGGTCTGCGCCAGCGCCAGGCGCGAGCCCCTCGTGCCGAGCCTCAGGGTTCGCAACTCAACCAATGCTACCCAGGCGGGTTGCGACCGCAGGGATTCCGCGCGTTTGATCCATCCGCGCGCTCACGGCCGCTCGCGGACGAGCGCCTGGATCCGAACGCGCGAAATGGAGCGTCTTCGCCGGCGCGTGAGGCAGGGAACTATTCTCAATCGGGTGGGTGAAGGAATACGCGTTTCCGGCGTGTGCGAGATCGCGCTTGAGATGAACGACCTGGAGGCGGGCGAGCGCTTCTACTCAGGCCTCCTGGGCTTTCCGGTCGTCGAGCGATGGACGTCGCGCGGCGGCGCCATCTGGGTGATGGCCGGAGAGCAGACGCGGATCGGTCTCTGGAAGCCGCAGCTCGGGCTCGGCGGAGGGCGCGGCGGCGTGCACGTCCACTACGCGATGCACATCGCCGAGCCCGAGTACTCGGCCGCCTTGCAGCGGCTGCGCGACGCCGGCCACGAGGTGCTCGACCACGACCACTCGAAGTACGGCCACGGGCGCGGCCGGGCCGCGTACGTCACCGACCCCGGCGGCCACGTCGTCGAGCTCTGGACGTGGGACGTCGCCGAGCACTTACGCGAACACGAGCGCGGGGAGAGCCCCGGCAGCAGCTAGCGCTAGGCGGGATAGACGGCCACGTCGGTGGCCTTGAACGAGGTCCACACCTCGCCGCCCGTGTGGAGGCCAAGCTCCGCCACCGCGGCCGGCGTGACCTCGGCCACGAGCGGCACCGCTCCGTCGACGCGAACGCGCACGCGGTCGCCGAGCAGCTCGATGCCGGTCGCTCGGCCGGACCACACGTTGCGGGGGCTGCCCTCGGGCCTCGAGAGGTGGATTGACACCGCGCGCGGGTGCACGACGGCGAACACGTCGCCCGACGTCGCGCCGGCGACGGCGACCCTCGGACCGCCGGCGATCTGCACCACGCCGGGCTCGGCCTGGCCGCGCAGCAGGTTCACGCCGACCAGGTCCGCGACATATCGTGAACGCGGCCGCTCAGCCACGTCGACGGGCGTGCCGCTCTGGACCAGGCGGCCGTTCTCGATCACGACGAGCCGGTCGGCGAGCGTCATCGCCTCGAGCGCGTCGTGGGTGACGACGACGCGGTATCCGCCGAACGAGCCCAGGTGCTGCTTCAGGTCGTGGCGGACCTCGACCCGCGTCGTGGCGTCGAGCGCCGCGAGCGGCTCGTCGAGCAGGAGCACGCGTGGGCCGGGAGCCAGCGCGCGGGCAAGGGCAACGCGCTGGCGTTCGCCGCCAGAGAGCGCCGACGGCCGTTCGCCGGCGTAGCGCGTGAGGCCGAGCCGGTCGAGCCAGTCGCGAGCCGCCGCGGTCGCTTCGGAGCGCGAACGGCCTCGCGCCCGCAGGCCGAAGGCGACGTTGTCGAGCACGCTGAGGTGCGGGAACAGCAGGTAGTCCTGGAAGACGAAACCGATCGAGCGCTTCTCGGTCGGCACGTAGCGCCCCGCGGCGCTGTCCTCGAGCACCTCGCCGTCCAGGCGAATGTGGCCCTCGATCGGCACGAGCCCCGCGATCGCGCGCAGCAGCGTGGTCTTGCCCGCCCCGTTGGGCCCGAGCAGCGCGACGACCTCGTCCTCGGCGACCTCGCACGCGACGTCGAGGTCAAGGGTTCCGTTGCGCAGGCGAACCGCGAAGTCGAGGCTCACGCGGACCCGAGCCAGCGATGCCGCAGGCCGATCAGAACGACGAGCGAGACGAACAGAAGGACGAGGCTGAGTGCATACGACGACTCCGGATTCGTGGTGTTCAGCAGCTCGTAGACCGCGAGCGGCATCGTCTGGGTGACGCCCGGAAAGTTGCCGGCGAACGTGATGGTCGCGCCGAACTCGCCGAGGGCTCGCGCCCAGCACAGCACGGCGCCGGCGAGCAACGACGGAGCGATCAGCGGCATCGTGACCCGCGTGAACACGGTCCAGCGGCTGGCGCCGAGCGTGCGCGCGGCGTCCTCGTAGCGGCGGTCCATCGAACGCAGGCCGGCCTCGACCGTGAGAACGAGGAACGGCATCGCTACGAACGTCTCCGCCATCACGACGCCCGCGGTCGTGAACGGGAACGTCAGCCCGAACGAGTCGTACAGCCACGCACCGAGGAGGCCGCGCCGGCCGAACGCCAGGAGGAGCGCGATGCCGCCGACGACCGGAGGCAGCACCATCGGCAGCGTCGTGAGCGCCCGCATCACGCCGCGGCCCGGGAAGTCGACGCGCGCGTAGACCCACGCGAGCGGCACGCCGAGCACGAGCGCGACGGCGGTGGCCGAGAGGGACGCCACGAGGGAAAGCCGCAGCGCTTCGAGCGTGTCTGCCGACGTCAGCGCCCGGGCCGCATCGCCCCACGGCGTCCGCACCAGGAGCCCTACCAGCGGGACGACGAAGAAGGCGGCTCCGAGCGCCGCCAGCACCGCTATGAGCGGCGGGGCGGTCTCGCGCCGCGTCCGCGCGTCAGGCGGGCTGGAAACCGTAGGACCCGAGGATGGACTGGCCGTCTGCGGAGAGCACGAAAGCGATGAATGCGTTGGCGGCGTCGGAATTCCTGGCGCCCTTCACCGCGGAGATCGGATAGGTCGCGACGACGTTGTACTGGTCGGGGATCTGAACTCCGACGACCTTGTCACCGGCGGCCTTCACGTCGGTCGTGTAGACGATGCCGGCGTCGGCCTCGCCGAGCTCGATCTTGCTGATCACGGACTTCACGTCGGTCTCCTGGCTCTTCGGCGTGACCGTCACGCCGGCCTTCTGAAGAGCCTGGAGGCTGTACTTGCCGGCCGGCACGCTCGGAGCCTCGGTTACGTAGATCACGCCCGGCTTCGCGATGTCGGCGAGGCCCTGGATGTTTTTCGGGTTGCCCGGCGCCACGACGATCTCGAGGGAGTTGTGCGCGAACGTGGACTGGGACCCTGTCGTGAACCCGTCGCCCTTCAACTTGTCCATGTTCGCGGTGTCGGCCGACGCGAAGACGTCAGCCGGCGCGCCCTGCTCGATCTGGGTCACGAGCGTCGGCGTCCCCGCGAAGTTGAACTGCACGGTGACGCCCGAATGCGCCTGCTGAAACGCCTTGCCCTCGGCGTTGAAGGCGGCGGTCAGCGACGAGGCGGCGAACACGTTGACGGTCCCGCCGAGCGCCGACGGAGACGCGGCTCCTGTTCCCGCCGTCGAACCGCAGGCGGCGACGAGAACGGACGCGAACAGCACAAGACCTACGAATTGCGGCTTCACGACCGAGTCAATGTAGCAAATGCACCCTTACGACTGCGATAGCTCGCATCTGCGAGGGTCAGCTGCCCGCCACCGCCTGCGCGACCTCCGGGCGGAACAGCAGTGTCAGGTGGTTCGAGCCCTCGACGTGCGTCGTGGTGAGCCCCGCGACACGGCGCTCCAGCTCAGCTGCACGCGCAGGCGTGTAGAACGGGCGCGCGCCATCCTTCGCGCCCCAGGTCGCGTAAAGCAGGTGCGCCGGCGCGCCGAGGTGTGTCGCGGCCTCGCGCACGTCCGAGTCGAAGAACGTGCTGAGCCCGTCGACGGGTATCGCTGCGGGGTCGACAGGGAGTCTCTTCTCGCCCTCCGGGCCGACCACCGAAGCGTCGAGCCAGGTGCGGATCTCGGCAAGTTCCTCCGGGTGATCTCGCAGCATGGCGCCCCACTGGCCGTTGAGCAGCGCGTCGACGGACTCGAACGGTTCCGCAACCTCGCGTGCCTGGCGCTGAAACGCCATGCGCACGACGCGCTTGACGAAGAAGAACGGCAGCTTCACCGGCGGGCCGCCGTCGAGCAGGACCATGCGCGTGACCCGCCCCGCGGCGTCCGTCGCGACCAGCGGCGCGATGAAGGCGCCGAGCGAGTGCCCGACCAGCAGCACGTCGCGCAGGTCGAGCTCGTCCATCAACGAGACCGCGTCGCGGGCGTGCTGCGCGAGGCCGTAGGGACCGCCGATGTCCATGCTGCCGCCCCGGCCGCGGAGGTCCGGCGCGACGATGCGCCGCCCGGGAAAGCCGGCCGCGAGCCGCGACCACGACTGGTGGGTCGACGTGTTGCCGTGGAGTGCGAGGATCGGCGGCCCGTCGCCGGGCCATTCCGCGACGTTGAGCCCGGAGCGCAGCCGCGACTGCGCCGGCGCGGTCAATCCGGCAGGTGCGCGAGGATGTCCAGCTCGCGGGCGATCGCCTGTCCCGACGCGTCCGACATGACCGTCGCCGCGTGGTCGGTGCCCGGGAGCAGCGTCGCCTTGAACGCGCGGATCCTCGGCAGCCAGGGCTGGAGGTACTCGCCGGTGTAGCCGGGAGGCGAGTCGCGCCCGATCGACCATTGCGCGTACAGGAGCCGCGTGGGCGCCTTGACCTTCGCCGCCGCCTCGTCCGCCCGGCCGTCGAGGTACAGGTCGGCCGAGTCGGCGGCCATCGCGGCGCCGTCGAGGCGCACGCGTAGCTCCGGCTCCGCGCCGACGAGGTCGTAGCGCAGGTATTCCTCGAGGAGCGGGTCGTCGCGATCGAGCAGCGGGCCGGTGGCGCCGAGGAAGAAGTCGCGGTAGGCCTCGTAGCTAGGCCACGGCCGCTCGATGCGGCCGAACCGATCCGCGAATGACCCGACGATCTGCTCGCGGCTCATCTTCTTCATCGCCGCCGCGTTGGCGAACGGGATTCCGCCGTCCACGAGCATCAGCCGGTCGATGCGTTTGGGGTGCGCCGCGGCGAGGTCGGCCGCGATGAAGCCGCCGAGCGACATGCCAAGCAAGGTGACCTTGTCGAGGCCGAAATGGTCGAGGACCGCGATCATGTCGTCGCGGTTGTGCCGCATCCCGTAGTCGCGAAACCCCTGGCTTCCACCGCGGCCGCGAAGGTCGGGCGCGATCACGTGGTAGCCCTTCAGCGACGCGACCGTCCAGAGCCACAGCTTGTGCGTGCTGCTGAGACCGTGGATCGCGAGGAGCGGACGCTTGCCGTCGGCCCACTCGGCGACGGTCAGCTTCCCGTCCCTGACCGGCACGAAGTGGGTCGCGAACGTCATGTGTGCGGCCTCAGCGCGGCGTCGGTCATCTTGCCGGGGTTCATGATGCCGAGCGGGTCGAGCGCCTTCTTGATCGCGACCATGACGTCGAGAGCCTCGCCGTGCTCGGCGGCCAGGAACTCCGCCTTGCCGTAACCGACGCCGTGCTCGCCCGAGCACGTCCCGCCCATCGCGATCGCGCGCGCGACCATCCGGCGGTTGATCTCCTGCGCCTGCGCGAGCTCGTCCTCGCGCGACGGATCGAGGATGAACGTGACGTGGAAGTTGCCGTCGCCCACGTGACCGACGATCGGCGCGATCAGGTCCGTCCGGTCGATGTCGGCCTTCGTCTCGGCGATGCACCGCGCGAGCGCGGAGATCGGCACGCACACGTCGGTGACCAGGCCCTTCGCACCCGGCCGCAGCGCGAGCCCCGCGTAGTACGCCTCGTGGCGCGCGCGCCACAGCCGGTTGCGCTCCTGCTGGGTGGTCGCGGATTCGACCGACTCGGCGCCGAGCTCGCGCGCGAGCGCCGCGACCTCCTCCACGTCGTGCTTCACCGCGCCCTCGCTGCCGTGAAACTCGAACAACAGCGTGGGCATGACCTTCAGCGCGAGGCCGCTGCGGCGGTTGACCGCGTCGATGTAGATCTCGTCGAGCAGCTCTGCGCGCGCGACCGGCACGCCGAGCTGGATCACCGAGGTCACGCACTCCACCGCCCGGTCGAGCGACGGAAACGCGCAGACCGCGGCGCTCATCGCCTCGGGCAGGCCGTACACGCGCAGAGTGAGCTCGGTGATGACGCCGAGCGTGCCCTCCGCACCGACGAAGAGGCGCGTCAGGTCGTAGCCGGCGGACGATTTGCGCGCCCGCGACGCCGTCCGGATCACGCGCCCGTCCGCGAGCACGACCTGCAGGCTCAGCACGTTCTCGCGCATGGAGCCGTACCGCACGGTCGTCGTGCCCGACGCGCGGGTCGACGCCATGCCGCCGAGCGACGCGTCGGCGCCGGGATCGACCGGGAAGAACAGGCCGTGCACGGCGAGTCCCTTGTTGAGCTCCTGGCGCGTCAGACCCGGCTGCACCGTCACGTCGAGGTCTGCCGGCCGGATCTCGACGATGCGGTTCATCCGCCTCATGTCCAGGCACACGCCGCCGTGGACGGCGGCCACGTGGCCCTCGAGCGACGTGCCGGCGCCGAACGGGATGATCGGCGTGCAGGTGCGAGCGCACGCGCGGACGACCGCCACGACCTCCTGGGTGCTCTCGGGATACGCGACGGCGTCCGGCGTCATCGGCCGGTGATACGACTCGTCGCGCCCGTGCGCGGCGCGCTCGTCCTCGTTGGTCGTGACCCGATCGCCCAGGATCGCGGAGAGCTCTGGGATGAGGTCGGCGGAGATCATGCGCTGAGTCTGACCCGAGCCAGCGCGTTCTGGTCGTATTCCGTGAACCAGGCCCACCCGTCGGCCGTGATCACCATGTGATCCGGCCACGCGCCGGTCCTGAACGAGTCGTCAACCTGCGTGCCGCTGACGCGAGCCAGCCGGTCGACGCCGCTCTCCGTGAACCAGAGCGTGCCGTCGGGCGCGACGGCGAAGCTCTGCGGCTTGGCGCCGGATCGCGTGCTCAGCGCGGTCACGGCGCCGTCCGGCGCGACCCGGACGACGCGGTCGCCGCCGAAATCGGCCACCCAGAGCGCGCCGTCGGGGGCCTCGAGGAGGCCGAGCGTCGTGCCCGAGCCGCCGATGTCCGTGCGCGTCACCTGACCGGCGCTGCTGACGTGGCCGACGAAGAGGCCGCCCCGAACCGTGAACCACGCGCCGCCACCGCGCGCGGCGATGACCTCCGCCCCGTCGACGCCCGGGACGCCGATCGGGTGCTCCGTCCACCGGTCGCCGGCGAGCTCGGCGATCGCCTGCCCCCTCGCTTCGGAGACCCACACGGTGCCGGCGGCGTCGACCGACGTGCTCAACGGCTCGGACGACTTGCGCGGAAGCACGCACTCGCGCGCGGACCCGTCCGGCGCCAGCGCCATGACCGCGTCGCGGTACTGCTCGGGAACCCAGACCGTGCCGTCCGCCGCCTGCGAGAGCTGCAGCCCGAGGTCGCTGGCGGGCAGCTGATACTCCGTGGCGGCTCCGTCGGGGCCGGCGTGGATCACTGTGTTCGAGCCGTTGCCCAGGGCCCACACCGAAGCGCCGTCGCGGTCCAGGATCAGGCCGACCGGCTGGGTGGCGGCCTCGAGCTTGAACCCGGCGGTCGGCGACTGCGTCGCGGTGAGGTTGATGCGCTCGGATGTGATCGTCATCGGGTGGCACGGCGTCGTGGATGCGCCGGACGGGGCGCTTGACGAGCCGCAGGCGAACGTAGCGGCGACCAGCGCGGCCACCGCCAGCGGCCTCACGCCGCGGGGACGGTGTTCGAGGGATCCAGGAGGCTGACGAGAAGAGCGGGCGTGGCGTCGGGGCCGTTGATCTCGAGCCACGACACAGTGGCGCCGCTACTCACGACGCCGACCTCCACCGGGTTCGCCATGTGGCAGGCGCACGCCGACGGCGTGATCTGCCACCCGGACCGGCCCTGCGCCGTCAGCGGCGACTCCGCGACCACCCCGAAGTAGGCGACCACGTTGGTGTGGATGAAGCTGACGTACGCCTGTGCGCCGGCCGCGCCGGTGAAGACGAGGGTGCGGCTGACCACGAAGGTGAGGTGGCGCGACTGCCCCTGGAACGTTCGCTCGGCGCCCTCGACGTAGCCCCACGTGGAGAGCATCGACGTGAGGTCCGGCAGCGAGGCGTCCTTCGAGAGGTCGGAGGCGCTGAGCCCGCGGGTCGTGTACGGCACGCCCGGCACCACCTTCGCCGACAGAACGTTGACCGACGACGGCGGCGGGCTCGAAGCGACCGGCTGTGACGAAACCGTGCCACACGCCGCGAGCAGCACCGCGACCGAGGCGGTAGCGACCAGCAACCTCATGGGGCGACCGCCACCGCCGGCGCGACCGACGTGGCCGCCGGCCTGGCCGCGCCGGGCAGCACCCGCAGCGCGTTCGGCGGCAGGACGCAGGTGACGCGGTCACCGGCCTTCCAGGCCTGCGCGGCGCCGTCGTCGTCCAGGTTCTGGGCCAGCGCGACGATGTCCTGGCCGCTCGCGAGCTCGAGGAAGACGCGCACGCCATTGCCGATGTAGACCGTCCTGGAGACCGTCGCGGGCACGCGGTTCGCCCCCGTCCCGCCCGCGGCCTCGACACGCACGCGCTCGGGCCGGATGACGACCTGGACCGGTCCGCGGCGCGCAACGTCGCCCTGCGTCGCCTCGACCGTCACGCCGGCGCCGAGCCGGAGCGCCACGCCGTCACCGGCCGCGCCGGTGGCCTCGACCTCGAACAGGTTCGACACGCCGAGGAAGTTGGCGACGAAGGCCGTGGCCGGCTCCTCGTACATCACCCGCGGCGACGCCTCCTGCTCGACGTGGCCGGAGTTCATCACCGCGATGCGGTCGCTCATGGTGATGGCCTCCTCCTGGTCGTGCGTCACATATATAAAGGTGATGCCGACCTGCTCCTGGAGCGCCTTGATCTCGAGCTGAAGCTGGCGGCGGAGCTTGGCGTCGAGCGCCCCGAGCGGTTCGTCGAGCAGGAGGACCGCGGGCTTCAGGACGAGGGCGCGGGCGAGCGCCACCCGCTGCTGCTGACCGCCTGAGAGCTGCGCGGGCTTGCGGGCTGCGAACCGCGACATCTCGACCTGGCTCAGCACCTCGCCGACGCGACGCTTCACCTCCGCGCCGCTGACGTGACCGCGGCGGAGGCCGAAGGCGACGTTGTCGAACACCGTCATGTGCGGGAAGAGGGCGTAGCTCTGGAACACCGTGTTCACGTGCCGGCGGTTCGGCGGCGTGTTCGCGATGTCGACGCCGTCGAGCACCACCTGGCCGGACGTCGGCTGCTCGAAGCCGCCGATCATGCGCAGCGTCGTCGTCTTGCCGCACCCTGAGGGCCCGAGGAGTGAGAAGAACATCCCGGCCGGGATCTCCAGGTTGATGCCGTCCACCGCGGTGAACGTGCCGAACCGCTTCGTCAGGTTGACCAGCCGGACGTCGCCGCCCATCAGGCCTCGACCTCGCCCACGAGCCGGCGTTCGACCCAGCGCCGCCCGCCCTCGGCGACGCCGACGATCAGCAATGACACGACGATGATGATCGACCCGATCGCGATGAGCTCTGGCAGCAGGCCCGGCGTGCGCGAGCCGGCGTAGAGGAACACCGGGTATGTCGGCTGGCCCGGCGGCGCGAGGAACGAGGCGATCGCGAACTCATCGAAGCTCGTGATGAAGCAGATGAGGAAGCTCGACAGCAGCGACGGAATGAGCAGCGGAAGGGTGACGAGGTTGAAGGCGGTGAGCTCGCTCGCGCCGAGGTCGCGCGCCGCCTCGATCATCGCGGGGTCGAGCGAGCGCATGCGGGGAAAGACCACGAGCACCGCGAACGGCAGCGCGATGACGACGTGACCGAGGAACACCGCCCACAGCGAGAGCTGGATGTTGAGCTCGTTGAGGAGGATCAGCAGGCCGACCGCCAGCGAGATGTACGGAACGACGAGCGGCAGGAGGATCACCGCGACGACCACCGCTCGCAGCCGGAGGCGGCGGGCGCTGAGCCCGAGCGACGCCGTGATGCCGAGCGACGTCGCCACGAGACCGGTCGCGGCGCCGATCTCGACGCTGCGCAGCAGGGCGCCGAGCAGGTGCGTGTCCGCGAAGGCCTGCTGGAACCACCGCGTCGAGAACGTGACGATCGGCAGCGCAGGCACTGAGCTGTCGTTGAACGCGAACACCACGATCGCGACGAGCGGCGAGAAGAGGAAGACGATGAACGCCCAGAAATACACCGCGAGGTAGCCGCCGGCAAGCCGGCGAACGATCGTCATCGCGCCGCCGCCACGCCCGGGTCGCGCAGGTCGGTGTTCAGGTAGCGGCCGAAGATCACGGTCAGCACGACGACCACGGCGATCAGCGAGATCGCGAGCACCGCGCCGTAGTTCCAGTTCGGCGAGTCGCCGAAGAAGGCCTGGATCTCGTTGCCGAAGAGCTGGTTGTACGGGCCGCCGACGTACAGCGGCGTGATGAACTCGCCGGTCGTCGGGATGAGCACGAAGACGAAGGCGGAGATCACGCCCGGAAGGCTCAGCGGGAAGGTCACGCGCCAGAACGCGCTCAGCGGCCCGGCGCCGAGGTCGCGCGCCGCCTCGATGAGGGAGCGGTCCATGTTCTCGAGCACCGCGAAGATCGGCAGCGCGACGAACGGGATCCAGCTGTAGAACAGCACGAGGAAGATCGAGAAGTTCGAGTACAGCAGCCAGCCGACTCCCTCGCCGTACGGCTGCACGTGCAGCGCCCACAGCACCTGGTTGACGACGCCGTTGTTGTTCAGCATCACGTTGCTCCACGCGACGACGCGCAAGAGATAGCTGGTGAAGAACGGGGCGATCAGCAGCAGCAGCAGCGTGTAGCGGAAGCGCCGCGCCTGGAAGGCGAGGTAGTACGCGAGCGGGTAGGCCGCCGCGGTCGTCGCGATGGAGACGATCAGGGTGAACTCCATCGAATAGAGGAAGCGCGCGCGGAACGGGTTGCCCGGACCCTGGAGGAAGTCGTGCCAGTTGTCGTACGAGAGCGACGTCGGCTGGTAGGGGATGTTCGTGCGGAGGTTGAGGCTGTAGAGCGAGAGGAGGACGACCGGCCCGAGCAGGAGCAGGAGAACGACGGCCACCGGCGGCACGACGAAGACGCCGCGGCCCACCCGCAGCCGGAACGCAGGAACCCGCGGCGGGGACGCTATCCCTGCCGCGGCTTCCGTGGACACCCCGATGGCAGTGCCGCGCCCGTCAGGACGCGACCACTTCCTGCCACGCGAGCTCGAGCTGCGCGCGGTTCGGCGCCCAGTCCTGCAGGTGGTTCTTCCCGCTCGTGACCGCCTTCGGGTTCGCGAGGTCGAGGGCGGCCGCAAGCGTCTTGTCCTGGACCACGTCCGGCGTCACCTTCGTGTTCGAGGTGCCGTAGTAGAAGAGGTTCGTCATCTGGATGCACGAGTCCGAGTTGACGAACGACTCGACGTAGTCGTGCGCGTGGTAGTAGTTCTGCGTCTTCGCGCCGAGCATGAAGCCGCAGATCCAGCTCAGGCGGCCCTGGCTCGGGTCGAGGAATGCGCACTTGAGGCCGGCCTGCGTCATCGCGACGAGCGAGTCCTGCCACGCGTACGTGATCCAAACCGTTCCGGACTGGAAGTTCGGCTGCTCCTCGCTGTACTCGCTGCCCCAGTAGAGCTTGTTCAGCGGCTTCTGCTGGATGAGCGCCTGCTTCGCCTGCTGCAGCTGGTCAGACGTCAGGTTGTCCATGTGCGGGTAGCCGAGCTTCAGCGCCGCGATCTCGAAGTTCGTCGAAGCGCCGTTCCAGAGCGAGATCTTGCCCTTGTACTTGTCGTTCCAGGCGAGCTCCCAGCCCGACGCGTCGGCGGCGTCGACCTTGTCCGTGCGGTAGAGGAGGCTGCCGTAGCCCCAGTCCCACGGGATCATGTACTGCTTTCCGTTCACCTGCCCGGCCTTCACGAGGTATGGGTTGAGCTCCTTGAAGCTCGGGATCAGGCTCGTGTCCCACGGCTGCACGAGACCGCGCTGGACGTAGTCCTTGGTGTTCTCGTTGCAGGGGTGCATGATGTCGAACGGCCCGCTCGACGTCGCCTTCTGCAGGGCCTGGTCGTCGTTGACGATGTACGTGTAGGTCAGCCCGTCGGCGCCGTATTTCGCGGTGTAGTTCGTGCCCGACTTCAGGCCCGCCGTCTGCGCCTTGGTGCCCGCGGCCTCATACCCGCCCCATTCGAGGATCGACAGCTGGCCGTTCTCGGCGCTGAGCGGCGGTCGTGGCGATGGCGAGACCGCGGCCAGGCTGCTGCTGCCGCACGCATCGAGCAGTGCGACACCGCCGATGCCGAGGCCGAAGACCCCTGCCGTCCCGGTCAGAAACGTGCGCCGATCGATCCCTGGACGCGGCATGAATGCTCCTCCCTACGGCGGCGGTCGTAAAACGCGCGTAAATCTAACAGCGGCCCTGTGGACCGTCAAGGAACGCGAGAATGCGCGTCAGGGGCGCCGGAGGGGCGGGATGCGCTCGTGTTTTCCCGATGACTCGACCAGGATGCCGAGCCTGCGCTCGCGCGTCTCCGCGCGCTTGGCCGACACGACCCAGTGGGCCGCGGTCCGGCGGTACCACGGCGCCTGAGCGGAGAAGAACTCCCACGCCGCCTTGTTCCGCCGGAATGTAGCCTCCATCGCGGCGTCCAGGACCGAGTTGTTCTCATACGCGTAGATCGCCGAGCGGCTTTCGTCGCGCGCCGCGAACGCGCGGTGGCCGCTCGGATGCACGAGCCCCATCGCGTCGAGCTCCTGGAACCGGCGGATGTTCACCGCGCTCCACACGCTGCGCTTGCGCCTCGGCGTGACGCGCTGCGCGGAGCGGCCGTCGCCAAGCGGGTGGCGGACGCTGTCGATCCAGCCGAAGCAGAGCTCCTGGTCGACGAGCTCCTGCCACCTCAGCGAGGGCCGGCCCGTCCTCTTGAGATGGAAGCCGACCCAGAGCTCCGCCGCGGTCTCATGGTTGGCTTCGAACCAGCTCCTTAGCTGGGCTGCGCTTTCAAAAAACTCGACGTCGTGCGGCTCAGGCACTCGCGGCGCCGGCGGCAAGAAGGTCAGAGATCACGTCGGCCAGCATCCTCGGAGTCGTGTGCGCCTTCTCGAGCCACGCGACCACGCCCGACTTCAACGCTGCCGTCCTCTCGGCGTCGGGATGCGAGAGGCTGCTGAGGACGAGCACCGGCACGTCCCTCACGCGGTCGTCGCGCCTCAGGGCGGCGAAGACCTGGGCGCCATCCACTCCCGGGAGGAGCCAGTCGAGGACGATGACGTCAGCGTCGAGGCTCGCCAGGCGGCCGAAGAGCGTGTCGCCGCTGTCGCAGAGCACGATCCGGAAGCCACGCGCCTGCAGGCCGATCATGTACATGTGCGCGACCACGCGATCGTCCTCGACGAGCACGACCGTGTGCGCGGGCGAAGCCATACACCGGTTAGTTAACAGCGATTGACGACGATCCGCACCGGCACCAGCTTCAGCCCGCGCCGCTGCGCGCGCTTCGGCCTCGCCGTCGAGCCGGCGTTTCGCGCCGTCGTCGACCTCGGTTTCGACCTCGTCCGGCTGTCGGCGTACTGGGACGGGATCGACCGCGACGGGTTCGCCGAGCTCGACGGCTTGCTCGACGTCGCTGCGGCAGCGCGGCGCTCCGTCGTGCTCACGGTCGGGATGAAGGCGATCCAGTGGCCGGAGTTCTACCTTCCCGCCGGCGTCGCGCCCGCCGCGGACCGGTCAGGGCGCATCGAAAGCGAGCCGGCGTTCGCGGCGAGCGTGATCCGATTCGTGTCGGACGTCGTCCGCCGTTACCGCGACCGCGCCGCAATCGCGGCCTGGCAGGTGGAGAACGAGCCGTTCAACCGCTCGGGGCCGCAGCGCTGGTGGATCGACCCGCAGCTTGTGCGGCGCGAAATGGCCGCGGTGCGAGAGCTCGATTCGCGCCCGATCGTCCTCAACGCGTTCAGCCACTTCAGTGCGAGGCTGGATGCTTCGTCGCGCCCACGGGTCGGTCCGTTCGGCTGGCGACGGCTCGTGGCGGAGCAGGAGATTCTGCAGCTGCTGGGGCCGCAGGATGTGCTCGGCCTGGACGTGTACACGTCGATCGGCCTGACCAGGGCCGACCCGGACTGGGCGGATCGCGCAGCCCGGTGGCTGAGGTCGGCCCGGGGGCGAGGCAACGACCCCTGGATCATCGAGGCGCAGGCCGAGCCCTGGGAGGAATCGGGCGAGACGTGGACCCGGCCGGTGTCGTTCGCGCCGGAGGACATGGCCGCCGTGTACGAGCGGCTGGTCGCGGCCGGCTACTCGACCATCCTGCTCTGGGGCTGCGAGTACTGGCTGTGGCGGGCCTCGGCGAACGACGGCCGGTGGGTCGACGTGGCGCGCCGAATCGTCAGGGGCGGCTAGACAGAACGAAGCCGGCGCCGCCCCAGGGGGCGGGCGCCGGCGAGATCGAATCCTGCTATGTGGTGGACCGGCCTCTCACAAGGCCGACGATCCAGAACAGCACGAGCAGCGCAATGGCAATCCAGATGAGGTTGACCATGGCGCCGGCGGCAT
>Ga0070741_10005181_pt1 | contig 29274 bp, 31 predicted proteins | sample Coa_R1_4_FD_66440 | JGI IMG/M metagenome (GOLD analysis project Ga0070741, IMG submission 66440) | Surface soil microbial communities from Centralia Pennsylvania, which are recovering from an underground coalmine fire - Coalmine... | ecosystem: Environmental > Terrestrial > Soil > Unclassified ... | reverse complement strand
CAGCGGTCGGTTTCATGTCGTAGCGTACGATTACGGCATCAAGTACAACATTCTGCGATTGCTGACCGCGCGCGGGTGTCGTGTGACGATTGTTCCCGCGCAGACCTCTGCGGATCAAGTACTGACACTCGAGCCCGATGGAATCTTTCTCTCGAATGGTCCTGGCGACCCTGCGGCAGTTACGTATGCGATTGAAAGCGTGCGCGACCTGTTAGGCGTCAAGCCGATTTTTGGCATTTGTCTGGGTCATCAAATCCTTGCGCTGGCACTCGGCGGGGATACCTACAAATTGAAATTCGGGCATCGCGGGATGAATCAGCCTGTCAAGAATCTTGTGACAGGACAGGTGGAAATTACGACGCATAATCACGGCTTTGCGGTACGGGCAGCGAGTCTGCCAAAGCATGTTGAAATAACCCATTTGAATCTCAACGATGATTGTGTGGAAGGGCTGCGCGTGCCTTCGCTGGATGTTCTCGCCGCGCAGTTTCATCCCGAAAGCGCAGGCGGTACGCATGACGCGCTGGGATTGTTTGATGAATTTGTTTCGCTGATGGCGAATCGCGTATCGCATATCGCAAATCGCGCATCGCAGCCGTGACGTTACGCGATTTTCTATCCGCCATTCGCCATCCGCCATCTGCTATCCGCTAACATGCCAAAACGTACTGACCTTCAATCCATTCTCGTGCTCGGTTCGGGGCCAATTATTATTGGGCAGGCGTGCGAATTCGATTACGCGGGCGCGCAAGCGTGCAAGGCGCTGCGGCGCGAAGGCTATCGCATCATCCTCGTCAATTCCAATCCCGCGACGATTATGACTGACCCCGAATTCGCGGATGCGACGTATATCGAACCGTTGACTGCCGAGATTTTGGAAAAAATCATCGCGCACGAACGCCCTGACGCGTTGTTACCGACCGTCGGCGCGCAGACTGCACTCAATCTCGCGGTGGAGTTATCCAAACGCGGAATTTTGGAGAAATACGACGTACAGCTGATCGGCGCGCAGGTGCATTCCATTGAGCTGGCGGAAGACCGCCAATTGTTCAAAGCCGCGATGCGCGAGGTCGAGCTGGATGTGCCGCAGAGCGATACGGTTACGGAAGTGGGCGCGGCGCTAGAGCTGGCGGAAAAAATTGGCTATCCTGTTCTGATTCGTCCATCGTTCACACTCGGCGGGGCGGGCGCGGGGATTGCGCGCAATGCGGCGGAATTGCGTGAACGCGCGGCGCGGGGCTTGCGCGCGTCGCCGATGCATCAGGTGTTAATTGAGCAATCGGTGCTGGGATGGAAAGAATACGAGCTGGAAGTGATGCGCGACGCGACAGATCAATTCGTCGTCATCTGCTCGATTGAAAATCTCGACCCGATGGGCGTGCATACAGGCGACAGTATTACCGTCGCGCCTGCCATGACTTTGACCGACCGCGAATATCAACGGTTGCGCGATGCGGCGCGGCGCGTCTTGCACGCGGTGGGCGTGGAAACAGGCGGGAGCAATGTGCAGTTCGCGGTGAACCCGCGCGATGGAAAACTGGTCGTCATTGAAATGAACCCGCGCGTGTCGCGTTCGTCGGCACTGGCGTCGAAAGCGACGGGGTTTCCGATTGCGAAAATCGCTGCCCTGCTCGCGGTGGGTTATACACTCGATGAAATTCGCAATGACATTACACGCGTGACGCCCGCCAGTTTTGAGCCGACGCTGGATTATGTCGTCGTCAAAGTGCCGCGCTGGGCGTTTGAAAAATTTCCTGATGCCGATTCGACGCTCGGGCCGCAGATGAAATCGGTTGGCGAAGTGATGGCGCTGGGCGGTACGTTCCGCGAAGCGTTGCAAAAAGCGATTCGCGGGTTGGAAATTGGCGCGGTGGGATTGCGGCGCGTGGGCGAGATTGGCAATTTATCCGAACCGACAGCCGACCGTTTGTTTCGGGTGGTCGAGGCGCTGCGAGAACATTGGAGTGTGGCAGAGGTTGCGCGCGAATCGGGCTATGACCTCTGGTTTGTGGAACAATTGCGCGCGCTGGTGACCAGCGAACGCGAGCTGGCGCGCCAATCGCTCGGCTCGCTCACGCCGTATCTTTTGCGCCGCGCGAAACGCGACGGGTTTAGTGACAGTGCCATCGGCGATTTGGTGGGCGCGAGCGCGTGGCAAGTGCGGGCGAGACGCGAAGCGTTGCAGGTTACCCCTGTCTATCAACGCGTGGACACGTGCGCGGCAGAGTTTGAGGCGTTCACGCCCTATTTGTATTCGACCTATGCGGGGACGCGGGATGAAGCAGAGCCAACCCATCGCCGCAAGGCGCTGATTCTCGGCGGAGGACCGAACCGCATCGGGCAAGGGATTGAATTTGATTATTGCTGCGTCCATGCCTGCTATGCGCTGCATGACCTCGACATCGAGACCATCATGCTCAACTGCAATCCCGAAACGGTCAGCACGGATTATGACACCGCCGACCGTTTGTATTTCGAGCCAGTGACTTTTGAGAATGTGATGGATGTGGTGAATCTCGAAAAACCCGACGGCGTGTTGATTCAATTTGGCGGACAAACGCCGCTGAATCTGGCGCGCGCGTTGGAGCAAGCGGGTGTGCCGATTTGGGGCACGTCGCCCGAAGCGATTGATATTGCCGAAGACCGTGCGCGCTTTGGCGCGCTACTGCGCGAATTGGATATTCCCGCGCCCGAGCATGGCACGGCGCGTTCGATTGCCGAAGCGCGGCGCGTCGCATCCCGCATTGGGTATCCGCTCGTCGTACGCCCTTCGTACGTGCTGGGCGGGCGCGCGATGGGGATTGTGTATGATGAAGCCGACCTCGCGGAATTTATTGAGCAAGCGGCGGCAGTTACGCCGGAGCATCCGGTTTTGATTGACCGTTATATTGAAGATGCGTTTGAAGTGGACGTGGATGCGGTGTGCGATGGAACGGATGTGGTCATCGGCGGCATTATGCAGCATATCGAAGAAGCGGGGATTCATTCGGGCGACAGCGCGTGCGTGTTGCCGCCGTTCAAAATCTCGCAATACCATCTCGACATCCTGCGCGATTACACGACGCGCATCGCGCAGGCATTGGGCGTGCGCGGCTTGATGAACGCGCAGTACGCCATCAAAGATGAAGTCGTATATGTGATTGAAGTGAATCCACGTGCCAGTCGCACCGTTCCCTTTGTGAGCAAGGCGACGGGCGTGCCGCTCGCGCGCATTGCGGCGCAAATCGCGGCAGGCAAAACACTGCGCGAAATTGGTTTTCTGCAAGAGCCGCACGTGGACGGATTTTTTGTGAAAGAAGTGGTCTTGCCCTTTGATAAATTCGATGGGACGCCCGTCCGCCTTGGACCCGAAATGCGCTCGACGGGCGAAGTGATGGGTCACGCATCGAGTTTTGGTCATGCGTTTGCAAAAGCGGAAATGGCGGCGGGGATGACGCTGCCGATGCACGGGCGCGCGTTAATCACGGTCAATGATTTTGATAAAGGCGCGGTGGTGAAACTGGCGCGGGATTTGCAGCGGCTGGGGTGGGAATTGGCGGCGACGCGGGGAACGGCGGAATGGCTGCGGCGGGTGGGGCTGCCGGTACAAACGCTCAACAAAGTATCCGAAGGCGCACCGCATATTGTGGATTCGATTGCGCGGGGAGAAATTGATCTGATTGTGAACACACCGCTGGGGCGGCAGGCGCACAGCGATGGGGATGAATTGCGCCGCGCTGCCGTGCGTTACAAAGTTCCTTTGCTCACGACGCTCTCGGCAGCTGCTGCGGCGGTCGGCGCAATCCGCGCGTTACAACTCAAAGAGTTAAAGGTAAAAAGTTTGCAAGAGCATTATGCCGATAATGTCTAATGCGGGTTACAAATGTTCGCTAACGAAAAATTAGGGAACGGAATAGTTTGAAACCGCGAATCTGCGCGAATCTACGCGAATATTCATATTCTTCGCGTAGATTCGCGCAGATTCGCGGTTCCTAGCATTGACAGGCTTTAGCTACTCGGAACATTCGCTAAGCGCTAATCGGATAGATTCCTGGTTTGAGCCCCGCAAAGACCAAGCCGTGCGGGGTCCTCTCTGCATTCCCTGAATCGTACAACGTCAAATACCCATCGCGCTTGCTCTCGCTGTACCATGCCCACCGTTCGGCCAGTCCATCCATCGCGGTCTGGACAAGCACGGGATACAGCACGGAACGGGAATCCGCGCGCACTTTATCCGTCGCCGCGAGACCGATTTCGGTTACCCATAACTGGCGCGGTTGGTCGCCCGCGTTTTTCTTGATCCAATTGCGCCACGCCGTCAGATACGCCTTGATGGGTTTCGGAGAATAGATCTGCCCCGTGTCGCCGAATTCGACTTGGGGATAATAATGCGTGTGGAATGCTCGGATGCTTGGCTTGAGATACGCGGGCAGCTTTTTCCAAACCTTCGGCAGCCACGGATTGGGTTTGAACGGAGCATGGAGCTGACTTCCTCCGCCGAGGCAAACGCTCGCGTTCGGGTCTACCGACAGTACGATGTCCATTTGCTTCTGAACCAAATTGACTGCCGCGCTCGCCGACATCTTTTCTATATCTGGCTCGTTCAGAGTCAGCCACCAGCCCTCGTAACTCGGATGTTGGATCGCCTGCTGCACATCGCCAGCGTTGGGAATCTGATTAAAGAGATGTAACGCCCACTTGCAATTGTATTGATAGTCCATATTCCAGTTCCAAGGGCCAAATTCAATTTCCATCCAGTCCGCAGACAAGGAGTTCACCACCGCAGGCGTTTCATTGTCGGTAACAATTCCTTTCAAGGAACGCGCGATCCCTTTTGGAGCGTTGTCTCCGGGTTCAGAGGGCTGAAATTTTGAAACGAGTCCACTGGCGGCGGAGGCGGGTTGCCAAGTCGCGGCTAAAGTTCCCCCTGCCAACGCCATTTTCAAGAAGGAGCGACGATGCATGATTCAGGTCCCCCACTTTCGATGGTTTCGACGTAGCACGTCGGGAACAAGATAGGGGAAACCGAGATTGCAGTCTGTCAGGAAGCTTTGATGGATTGTCGGGAAATTCTTGATGGGGGATAGGAAAAGGGGTTTACAGGGGCGTGATGCCGTGCTTGATGGCAAAGCGGATGAGCGTGGCGAGGTCGTGAATGTTCAATTTCGACATCATGCGGCTGCGGTAGGTTTCAACGCTTTTGGGGGAAAGGGAAAGCAGCTCGGCAATCTCTTGTGTGGATTTTCCTTCCGCGACGAGTTGGAGAATTTCGCGCTCGCGCTGGCTCAATGAATCGAGGGGATTATTCAATTGGCGGGTTTGAATGGTATGCGTAATCAACGCATCGGCGACTTGTGGACTCAAGTAGCGCCGTTTTTCATTCACCGTACGAATCGCGTCCACGACCTCGCGCGCGGCTGATTCTTTTAGCACATAGCCAAGCGCACCCGCTTCGAGTGCCCGCAGCGCATATTCGGGATTGGAATGCATCGAGAGAATGACGATCTGCATTTCGGGCGCGGCTAACCGCAGCTGCGGAATGGCGTCAATGCCGTTCAATTGCGGCATGGCAATATCGAGCACAATCACATCGGGGCGCAGCTCGTGCGCCTGATGAATCGCCTCGTACCCATTCGCCGCTTCGCCAAGCACGTGAATATCCCGATGCTCTTCGAGCGTCAGGCGCAAGCCATCCCGCATCACCGCGTGGTCATCTGCTAACACCACCGTCAGCACGTTTCACCTCGGAACATCAACGAGCACCTGCGTTCCTTGACCGGGTTGACATTCGACCCAAATGTGACCGCCTACCCCTTCCGCGCGCTCGCGCATATCTACAAGTCCGACACCGTTCTTGGTGCGATTGCGGCGCATCGCGGGGAAATCAAAGCCGATACCATCGTCAATAATTTTGAGCGTTACGGTATCGGGGCGCGCTTCCAGCCGAATGTTCACCTGTTTCGCGTGCGCGTGCTTGGCCACATTCGTGAGGGCTTCTTGGGCAATGCGAAACAGCGCGGTTTCGACTGGCGGCGGCAAACGCGGCTCAATCTCATCTGCTTCGACCTGTGTAGGAATGTCCGTGCGCGCGGAAAATTCGGTGGCATACCAACGGAGCGCGGGATGCAAGCCCAAATCATCGAGAATGGAGGGGCGCAGCTCGGACATGATGTTGCGAATGCGAGAAACGATTTCCTCCACCATCTGGCTAGAATCATCAAGACGCGTGCGGATGTTCGGCGGCGTATCATCAGGCAATCGTCGGCGAATCGCGTGCAGGTTAAAGTTCAGAGCGGTCAAATTTTGTCCCACCATGTCATGCAGCTCGCGCGCAATCTGCCGTCGTTGGATTTCTTCTGACTCCATCTGGCGGCGCGAGAGAGCTTGGACGCGCTCGCGCGTCGTATTGATCTGCTCGTGGAGACGCGCTTGTTGGAGCGCGACGGCGAGAATATCCGAGACATGGCGCGCCGTCTCGATTTGGGCGGGAGTCGGCGAAACGGGTGCCGCCGCGTAAAGATTCAATATCCCAATTCGTTCTGTGCCAACGACCAGCGGCACGTTCAACACGGCACGGATGCCTTCGGCTTGCACTATCTCGATAAAGGATGAGGGCAATTCGGAGCGAGTAATCTGCTCGACGTTCCGAATTTCCTGAATAGGATCTGCGTTTACAGGACTCGTCACCGCATCGAATGGAAAACGGCGTCCTTCGGTGAGATAGCGGGCGGACGTGAGGTTCGTCGCCAACACCAAGAGGGCTTGATGCCGAACGTCAAAGAGGGTGACGCTCGATTGGGGATACGGCAATAAGGTTGCAATTTTGCTCAAGACCACTTTGGCGATGGAATACGAGGACTGCGTGGTGAGAATGGACTGGTGAAGTTCATTCAGAATCTTTAAATATTCTTCACTCTGCTGCGCTGCTTGTTCCGCGCGTTTGCTTTCCGTCACGTCGCGGAGCACCCAGACTCGCCCAAGATTGATTCCCGTGCCGTTCGCCACAGGCGAGCTGTACCGCTGAAAGATGCGTCCATCCTGCCACATGACGTAATCCGTGTGCTGGTTGGATGCATCGTCTGTAAGCGACGCGATGCGGTCAGCCAAATCGTCGGTCAAGTTTTCCGAAAGCTTCCAGAGGCTGGCAAAAGTCTTGTTGAAGAACAAAATACGATCATCACTAGCAACCGCGACAACCGCGACCGAAATTTGATCGAGCGCGTCCAAGAGAATCTCTTGAAACGAGAGCAGTTCTTTCAGGATGATGGGGGAAGGAGACTCAACTGTGGCAGCTGCATTCATACCTACCCCGTCCTGTTATTAATAAGAATGCCCGCGACGCACGCGGGCATTTCATTTCTCATTTCGCTAAAAATTTCGCGTGGAACGGGATGACGAAGGTTCAGCATTGTCAAGAGGAACATCAAACGGGTTCTCCGACGCGCATCTCGACCAACGCGTTCGTGACTTCGCGGATAAAGGGCGGTAAATCATCGGGAATCCGACCTGTGACTACATTTCCGACGCGGAAGCACGGCTCATCTTCCCAGATGCCGCCCGCATTGTTCAAATCGTCGGCGCAGGCATCTACGGCGGCGACCTTGCGCCCGCGCACAATATCCGTTCCCATCACTTTGTCCACCGAAATCAACACAATCGGTCCGTGACAAATCGCTGCGACGACCTTGCCCTGCCGATGCATCTCCGCAATAAAGCTCAACGTGCGGCGGTCAGTTCGTAAAAAGTCGGGAGAGTATCCGCCGGGAATGACCAACCCATCGAAATCGTTTGGATGTAAATCGTAAATGCTGGCAGTCTGGTAGCGCACCCCTTCCGTCAATACCACCATCGGCACGGGATGGCCAAAGCGCCCGGTCACCGGCTTTTCGGGAAACGACGGACGCGTATGGAAGTGCCCTTTGGCATTCAAAGGTAATGTGGCAACCGTCACTTTGGCACCTTTTTCGCTCAATTCCAAAACGGAATAGAGCAGTTCAATATCTTCGAACTCGTGCGCGACCAAGATGGCAACGCGTTTGCCTTCCAGAGGTTTATCCATGCGAACTGCCTCCTCACGAATGATAAATTCATTGTAACTGACGCGCATTGATTGTCAATAGCCATTCGTGATTAGACCGCAGACCAGTGCTCTTTTGGAAATGCCTTGATGCTATGCGATAATTCAAATAGATTTCGGCGGGCGCTATGCAATGCGCGAAATGGAGGGACATGAATTGATGAATGAACGCGATGGAATGTATATGCACTGGCTGCGCGAACGTATTATGAATGAAGGGCGCGTCTTGGGCGGCGGCATCCTGAAAGTGGATGTGTTTATGAATCATCAAGTGGACCCGCTGCTGATGCAAGGCATCGGGTACGAATTTGCGCGGCGCTTTCGCGCGCAGCATCCGACAAAAATTTTAACGGCTGAAATTAGTGGGATTGCGCCCGCGTTAGCGGCAGGGATGATGATGCAAGTGCCGGTCGTGTTCGCGCGCAAGACTAAACCGATTACGCTGGCGGAAGAACCGTATCAAGCCACCGCCCCGTCGCATACCAAAGGCGGTGAAGTGTCGCTGATGGTCTCGCACGAGTTTCTGGACAGCAACGACCGCGTCTTGATTATTGACGACTTTCTCGCCACCGCGCTCACCATCCGCGCCCTCGCGCAAATTGTGAAACAAAGCGGCGCGGAGCTCGTCGGTATCGGCGCGGTGATTGAAAAATCGTTTGAAGGTGGACGCAAGGCGCTGGCAGATTTGGGTGTTCAAGTGGAATCATTGGCAGTGATTGAAAAATTTGATGGCGATAAGATTGTTTTTGCGGAATAACCGGTATTCGGAGGAGTAATGAAGATTCTTCCAGATGTGGCACTGACGTATGATGACGTATTGCTCGTGCCTCAATTTTCGGATGTCGAATCGCGCAAAAAACTTGCAACCGAAACGCGCTTGACACGCAAAATCAAATTGCAAATTCCCATCGTGTCCTCGAATATGGACACGGTGACTGAATCCGAGATGGCGATTACGATGGCGCGCGAAGGCGGCATCGGAATTATTCATCGCTTTATGACGATTGAGGAACAAAAAGCGCAAATTACGCGCGTGAAAAAGACGGAATCGTTCGTCGTAGATCATCCTATCGCCTTGACCACCGGGCACACGGTGGGCGATGCCAAGCGCATCGTCGAAGAAACGGGCACGGGCGGCATTTTGATTTTGAACGGCGGCGAACAACTTACAGGTATTGTGACGACGCGCGATTTGCTATTTGAACATGACGACGCCAAACCGATTATCCAAGTGATGCAGCGCAACGTCGTTACTGCGCCCGCAAACACGTCGCTTCAAGATGCCGAACGAATGTTGCACGAACATCGCATTGAAAAGCTGCCGCTGGTGGACGAAGAGGGGCGCGTGGCGGGTCTAATCACGTTGAAGGATATTATGAAGCAGCTGCAATATCCGCGCGCGACGAAAGATGCGCGAGGGCGGTTGGCAGTCGGCGCGGCGGTCGGCGTAAAACCGCGCGATATGAAACGGGTCGAGTGCATGTTGGAAGCGGGCGCAGACTGTATCGTAGTGGACATCGCGCACGGTGACTCGAAGCGTGAAATTGAGATGATGAGCAATATCCGCAAGCGTTTTCCTACCGCTCAAATCATCGCGGGCAATGTGGCGACGGTGGACGGGACAAAGCGTTTGCTCGACGCGGGCGCAGATGCTATCAAAGTCGGTGTCGGGCCGGGTTCGATTTGTGTCACGCGCCTTGTCGCGGGTGCGGGTGTGCCGCAATTAACCGCCGTCATTCAATGTGCGGAGGTCGCCCGCGATTATGATGTGCCGATTATTGCCGATGGCGGCATACGGCATCCCGGCGATGCGGCGAAAGCGTTGGCGGCGGGGGCAGATACGGTGATGATCGGCAGTCTGCTGGCAGGAACGGATGAAAGTCCGGGTCTATTGATGACGCGTAAAGGGCATCGCTACAAAGCATCGCGCGGCATGGCATCCACCGCCGCGAATCGTGACCGCAAGCTGCGCGAAGGCGAACGGGTGGCGCAAGAAGAATTGGAGGAATATGTCGCGGAAGGGGTAGAAGCGGCTGTTCCCTATCGCGGGCGGGCGAAAGAAGTGTTGATGCAGCTCGTCGGTGGCATTCAATCGGGGATGAGTTATTCGGGCGCACACAATCTGCACGAATTTCAGGAAAAAGCGATTTTTGTGCGGATGACGGAGGCGGGATTCAAAGAAAGTCTGCCGCATGATGTGGAAGTTCTATAGTAGAACGACGCGGGACATTTATCCCGCGTCGTTCTACTATGTTTGACGCTCTTTGGTGCGCCTGTTACAATTTATGCGCTTCAATCAAGGTACAGAATGATAGATATTGAAAAGCAGATTGCCTTTTGGCGAGATGGAGGAGTTGTAAATGTGATACAGCAATATCTTTACGCGTGTAAGAATCAAGGCCTCAAAATCTGTTTTGGAGTAGTCTTTGGTTCGCAAGCGCAAGGCTCGGCTCAAGCGTGGAGTGATATTGACCTAATTGTGGTATCCCCTCAATTTGATAGTGGACGTTCGCAATCTGATTTAGATATGCTATGGGAAACGGCGGCATTGATAGACAGTCGCATCGAACCTATCGCGTGCGGAGAATGGCAATGGGAGCATGATGATACTAGCACTATCATTGAAGTCGCGCGCCGTGAAGGAATACGAATTGACCTCCCGAAAGAAATGCCAACTCCTACTATAACCGAATCAAAGAATATTACTTGATGTCATCGCCCGACTCTGCCCGCTACCGCGCAAATATTCAAGATGAGATAGATAGCGCGTATCTCTATCGAGCGGTGGCGGACGCGGAAAAATCCCCGCCTCTCGCCAAAGTTTATCGCCAACTGGCGGCAACGGAAGAAAAACACGCGCAGTTCTGGCAAGAAAAATTGCGCGCGGCAGGCGAGCCAACCGAATCGTTCCGCCCTGCGTGGCGCGCTCGCGTGCTGGCATTTCTCGCGCGGCGCTTTGGCGCTTCCTTTGTTCTGCCGACCATCACCGATTTGGAACGCGGTGACAGCAAAGGCTATGCCGCGCAAACGGAATCGCAAGCGACGGAAATGCCAGCAGAGGAAGATTCCCACGCGCGCATTTTGCGGACAATTGCTACGCAGACGCGCGGGGGATTGGAAGGCAGCGCGCTCGCCCAGCTCGAAGGACGCCATCGCGCAACGGGCGGCAATGCGTTGCGGGCAGCGGTGCTTGGCGCAAATGATGGACTGGTCTCGAACCTTTCGCTCATCATGGGCGTCGCGGGCGCGGTGACAGAAGGCAATGCTATCGTTATCGCTGGATTCGCCGGTTTGCTCGCGGGCGCGTGTTCAATGGCGATGGGTGAATGGATTTCGGTGCAATCATCACGCGAATTGTATGAACGCCAAATCAAAATCGAGTCCACCGAAATCGAAGAAGCGCCAGAGGAGGAAGAAGAAGAACTCGCGCTGATTTATCAGGCAAAGGGACTGCCGGAAAAACAGGCGAGTGACATCGCGGCGCGCTTGATGCGTGACCGCCAATCCGCGCTGGATACGCTGACACGCGAAGAACTAGGGATTGACCCGCAAGAGCTCGGCGGCTCGGCGCTGGAAGCGGCTGCGGCGTCGTTTATCTTGTTTGCGGTTGGCGCAATTATTCCGTTGTTCCCCTTTTTGCTCTTGAGCGGCATCCCTGCCATTATTGCTAGCGTGGTCGTCAGCACGCTCGGTTTGTTCCTCATCGGTGCGGGCATTACGCTGATGACCGGGCGCAGCGTCTGGTATTCGGGAATGCGACAGGTTGTTTTCGGTCTCGGCGCGGCAGTCGTTACATTTGTGATAGGGAAAATAATTGGGGTTACGGTTACAGGTTAGATTATTCCTAGTTGGGAATTGAGTTGTGTTAAAATTTGATTACTTGATGGCGGAGAAAACATGAATGCCAACAATCAGCCGCTTTTATGGAATTGTCATTCAAATGTATTGGGATGAGCGCCATGGTCCACATTTTCACGCACTGTATGCAGAATACAGAGCGCAGATTTCCATCTTGAATGGAGAAATTCTGAGAGGGACTCTGCCTCCTCGTGCGAGCCGCTTTGCACGAGAATGGCTGGAGCAGCACCGCGCTGAGCTATTAGAGAATTGGAATAGAGCGAGAACGGGTCAGGAGTTAATTCAGATTGAGGGACTCGAATGAAAAATCAAATCGTGTCTAACAAGAAATTTCCAACACTGGTTTTAGTTAAATCAGTACAACCCCTTGATGGTTATCGCGTGCATATCACCTTCACCAATGGAGTCGAGCGCGATGTTGATCTTGAGCCAGTGATTTGGGGACCTGTTTTTGAAGAGATTCGAAACGACCCGAACTATTTTCGTCAGGTCTATGTTGATCCAATCAGCCAGACTTTGACCTGGCCCAACGAGGTGGATCTCGACCCAGAATCACTCTATTATGGGGATGAAGAGCCGCCCTGGTGGACTGAATACAAAGAACGTCAAAAAAAGAAAAGGGCAAGACAGTTGCGTGAACGCAAGGCACGCAAGCCAGTCAATTCGCATCGCAAACCAAAAGCCAAAGTAACGAAAAAAAGAGCGGTCAAATCAAATACGCGCAAAATGGTTCGCGCGAAAAGCAAATAAGGCGGCGTACAGAAAGTACACCGCCTTGTTCTTTTATTCCACTTTTATTGTAAAATAGCGGCGTCCACTTTCCGGGCCCAGGTCCCACCTTTCGGGGACCATGCCGTATCCTATTCGTCGAGGCTTGGCATGATCCGATTCACTCTCATCGCGCGCATCATCGGCTTCCTTTTCTTTCTCATTTTATTCTGCCTTGCGTCCATTCCCTATACGACCACTGCTGCTCAAACACCGCAAGTTGGTCCGATTCTCTATTTGATTCAAGCGAATCGCACGCAGTTGCGCCAGCTCGCCAATACGGGCTTGACGGTGCATACCGCGCTACTGACCTCGTCCGACCAATACATTGCCAGCGGCAATCAGGCGGCGGGTGCGGCAGCGACTGCGTTAGGTATGACGGTGCGCGTGCTCGATGCGGATACGCGGGGCAAGGTCTATTTTTTCGCGGAAGCGGACGAGCCGGATTCGAAAGCTGTTGTTTCCGCGTATGGTCCGATTTTGTATCAGGATGCCACAGAATTATTTCTCGGTATTCCAGTAGCAAACGAAGCCGACTTTGTGGAACAAGTGCCAGCGCAAGGCGTGGAAATCTATGCGCTGCCTGTGACGCCGTATGTCCCGCCCGAAGACGTTGTATCGGCAATGGCGCTGCCGACGCAGCCCGACCCATTGGTGAGTTCGCTCATCCCTGAAATCTCGCAGGACGAGATTTACAATCGCATGGCCGATTTGAGTGGAGTGCGTCCCATCAATCTGAATGGCATGAATGTTACGCTGACGACGAGTTACACCTATTCGCCAATCATTCGCTACACCGAGCAATATATTTTTGAGACCTTCAAAGTGCTGGGGTATAACCCAGTGTACATTCCATGGAGCAAGAGCGGCGCGAGCGGAAAAACCATCGTCGCCGATTTGCCGGGGCAGGCGCATCCTGAACGCATCTGGATTGTGGATGGGCACTTTGATACGACGTCGCAGAATCCAATGGTCTCGGCACCCGGCGCGGATGATAATGCGTCTGGTGTGGCATCGGTTCTAATTATTGCGCGACTGCTTCGCAATCAACGTTTTAGCGATACGATTCGTTTTGTTGGTTTCTCTGGCGAAGAACAGGGTATGTTGGCGAGTCAGGTGTATGCCGCGCAGCTCAAACGCGAGGGCGTTCAACTGATGGGCGTGATTGACATGGACCAGCTGGGGTATGACAGTAATAATGACCATGTCTTTGAAATTCACAGCGGCACGCGGGCGAACTCGATTGAGTTAGCGAAAATGTTTATCACCGCCAATACGCTCTATCAACAGGGATTGGTGATTGAACTGAAAGACACTACTGCCGCCCGTTGGTCCGACCATTCTTCGTTTTGGGATCAGGGCTTTGCGGCGATTCTGGCGGAAGAAAATTGGTTCACCGATTCGCATCCGCGCGATGGTACGCCGTGTTATCATCGAGTCTGTGATACGATTGGAACCGTAAATATAGATTATGTGCAGCGCGCCGCGCGCACGACGCTCGCCACTATTTCGCACCTTGCGGGAATCATCAGCGGCCCCACACCCACACCCTCGAACACGCCCACGAGTACCAAAACGCTCACGCCGTCGGTCACGCCAACGGCTTCGTTGACGCCGACACCTACATTTACGCCGACGCTTTCACTGACACCGACGCCTTCGCTAACGCCAACTCCGAGCTTGACACCGGGGCCGATTGTTTGTGTCGAGACGGTGGCGAACGGCGGATTTGAGACAGTCGGCAATTGGTTGTTCGGCACGACTTCGCGTCCGCCGGTATATGTCGCGTCGCCGGTGCATTCGGGCGCGCAGGCGCTGCAAATGGGAATTCCGACAGGTGGTGCGAATGCAGTGGCCCATTCCTCCGCGCGGCAGCTCATTCCGCTGCCCGCATCGGCGGAGACGATAACACTGACCTATTGGGAACGCACGGGCGGCGGGGATGGCTCGGATTATCGCGAGCTCTTGTTACTCAATTCGATAGGACGTGTTTACCGGGTGCTGGACCGCAATTTTGGCGCGGGGACAAATCAATGGCAGCTGCGAACCTTTGACCTGTCACCGTATCGCGGGCAGACGGTTTATCTTTATTTGAATACCTATAACAACGGTGGAGGTGGCTTGACCTGGAATTACATTGATGATGTTTCGGTTCAGGCATGTACTACCTCGCCCGCGCCGATTACACCGACGCCAAGCGCGACACCAACGTTCACATGGACGCTTACGCCTACGCAGACAGCCACGTTTACGTCAACCCCATCGCCGACGGCGACATGGACGGCAACAGCGACAATGACTCCAACGACGACGCCAACTTTGACTTGGACGCCAACCTTTACACCGACTGCTACCGCAACTGCGACAGCAACGCCAACTGCGACACAAACCGTCGTGACTCAAACACCCACGTTGACGCCGACAACAACGCCGACTCTTACTCCGACGCCAACTTTCACGCCAACCCTGACGCCACCTCCTAGCGTGTGCGTGGAGCTTGCCTCAAATGGTGGCTTTGAAACTGATACGGCGTGGGGATTTGGCGCAACTTCGCGCCCGCCGGGATATATTACCGACCCGGTGCATAGCGGCGCGCGTGCATTGCGGCTCGGTATCTTGCCGGGCACGGCGAACGCAAACAGCTATTCGTCCGCGCGGCAGGTCGTTGCTTTGCCCGCGAATGGGACGATTACGTTAAATTATTGGGAACGGCAAGGCGGAGGCGATGTCTTTGATTATCGGGAGACATTGATTCTCGACCCACGGGGACATCCGCACACGCTGGCGCGCACGTACGGCAGTGGGAACGACCAATGGCAACAACAGACATTTAACCTGTCGGCGTATCGGGGTCAGAGTGTGACGCTGTATCTCAACACATATAACTCTGGCACAGGCAACGTTGCCTGGGATTACCTTGACGACGTAAGTGTGCTGGCGTGCACGAGCACAGCGCGTTGACGCTTCTGTTGCGTGCATTCTACAATCCATCCCAACCAATGAAAACCCGCGACTAGGATCGGTTCGGAGATTTGCCCGCGAACGCTTCGCGCGATATGCTTTCGGGTACAAATGTGAAAGCGTTTCTGCGGTTGATGAATGTTCGTTTTGACACGATTGGCGTGCTGTTGCTAATCGGGATTGCGGTTGGGCTTACAGCGTGGCTAGTACAATCACCGATATATTGGATCCAAGAAGATGGTTACTATTATCTCGGAATCGCCGCGCAGCTGGCGCACGGTGCCGGTTCGACCTTTGATGGTGTTAATTTAACGAACGGCTACCAACCATTGTGGCTACTGGCTTTGGTTCCTCTGCTCGGAATTTCCCACTCACCCGAGAACGCCTTGCAACTTTGCATACTCCTACAAGGAGTGTGCGTCGCCGCGACCCTCGTCAGCTTTTATCGAACCGCTCGCCTGATGCTAGAGTGCGCTTTTGCACTCTTTGCCACGTTCATCTGGTTAGCGTTCACAATAGGCGAATCTTTTAAGGGAATGGAGTTTGCAGTTCATGCCCTTGGCATCACTCTCGTTGCATACATTTACCTGCGCTACTTTACACCCAGTCTTCCATCACATCGTCGCCCATATTTAGCCTTGGGTCTTGTAGCGAGTCTTACAGTATTGGCGCGGCTCGATACCATCGGACTTGCCATAATACTTGGCGTGACCTTATGCATGCGCGCCGCGTGTATCGGGGCGCTTCGGTTGCATCTTATCGCTGCGTTCGCCCTGCCTATCCTCGTTACCGTGACAGCATACGCCGCTGTGAATCTTGTCCTATTCAGTTCTCCGGTGCCGGTGAGTGGCTTGGTCAAGGAAGCATGGGCGCAGCAGCTGCTCCAAGAAGACCCTATGCTTCAGCTGTACGGCTGGATAGGCGCTCGAGTTATGAATCTCTTTTGGACATTTGAAGATTTGCCAAACGCATTTCCACTCTATATGACCGTCGGGACATTTGGCGCGGCGGCGGTGAGTCTCATCGGCGCACTGGCACCGGCTCACAGCATTCGGGGAATTACTCTGCGGCGTACGCTGCATCCACTCGCGCCGTTCATTGCCTACAGCCTTCTCAATTTTCTTTTCTATGCAATCACGTTATATCGGAATTTGAGTTGGGCGCCCTGGTACTATGTGATTCAACCATGGCTGACCGCGCTCTTTGCGGGGTTTGGTTTAAACCTGCTCTGGAAGTGGGGGGCTGCGCGCTGGGATATGCATTTTCGCCTATCAACACGCGTCGGAGTGACAATTTTCTTAACAGCGCTCATTCTCTCGCCGCTGATCGCTCCCATCACGTATATAAGTTTCATTGAAAGCGCGGAGCAGAGTGGTTATCGGTATAACCCATTATACGAGGGCGCGATGTGGGCGCGTGCACACCTTCCGCCGGATGCGGTCATTGGCGCATGGAACGCGGGAACGATTGGGTTTCTTTCCGAGCGCCGCACAGTCAATTTAGATGGGGTTGTGAATTCGATTGACTTTTTTGAACGCGGGCGCGGGGATTTATGCCGTTACTGGCGCGTTCAAGGCATTACTTATCTGGTTGACGTATTCGAAGGGGACCAGGCACTCTCCGTTGTGTCGCCCTATCCTGCGTATGCCCAATGCACAGGACAGCTACAACCGGTCTGGTCGGATGCGCGCAATTTTGTGTCATGGCGACTCCAGGTCTATCGGGTGAATCTACAATAAAGCGCAAGTACCGTTGGGAAAAAGCCATGATTATGTCACTTGGATGACAGACATTGGAATAGGGGATGCTATAGTAATATCTGATTTCAGACAACGCTCAATGAAATGCGATTGCCCTGCTCTTTACCTTGACAATTTGTTTTCGTTCTTTATAATGGTGTCACCTTAAGGGTTCCTCATGGCGTATCGTCAGATTCGTTTCGTCCCGCGATTGTGTATCTGTAACTAGCGGAATCGTACGCAGAGCTGCGTTTGATTCCGCGTGGTAACTTGGTGCAGATCTTGGTTTGCGCGGGTGCAGATAAGCCAGTGCGCGAGTCGGACTGTCCTTCGTCAAACGCTCTATTCGCAGATCCGAACATTCACGCGCACGCGCGCAATTCCCGACTTTTTGACAAATAATCTAAAGTATTATTTAGCCTCCTTCCGAACCTCTCGGCTAGGAGTAGTCTCGCTTTCCAATGACGAACGTCTTTTCTTCCATTTTGAGTGACGAACCGGGCAGCTCGACCCGCCGCTTCCTGTTGTGGGCGGTGTTCTGGCTGATCGCACCCGTATTCCTTGGACTGTTCATGGCGATTCTGCTGTATGCGCCGCCGGTGCAGCTGCTGGAGCCGGTGTGGTTGCGCCCGTTTATCAATTTTGGGCGCATCCGTCCGCTGCATGTCAATCTCGCCATCTTTGGTTGGCTCTCGATGGTGTATGCGGGCGCGATTTTATATCTTACGCCGCGTCTCACTGGGACAAAATTATACAGCGAGCGGCTGGGCAATTTGACCGTATTTCTTTGGAATGTATTTGTGATTTCGATGATTATTACGCTGCCGCTCGGTTTGAATACGGGCCGCAAGTACGCCGAAGTGATTTGGCCCATCAAAGTGTTGTTTGTGGGTCTCATCGTCTTGCTTGCCATCAATGTTTGGGGCACAATTCGCCAGCGTGTGGAAAAAAATGTGTACGTCAGCGTGTGGCATTTCGCGCTCGCGGTCACGATTTTCATTCCCGTGTATATCATCGGCAACAAAGTGTGGCCTCTCGAATGGGTGAATGGACAATTGACTTGGGATTTTTCGGGCGCGTACACCGGGATGAACGACGACATTATCAATTTTTTCTACGTCCACAACCTGTTCAATTCATGGTTCACCACCGTTGCTATCGGTCTGGCATACTATCTCTTGCCGAAACTGACAGGCAAGCCGTTGTACAGCCATCGCCTTGCTATCTGGGGATTCTTTACGGTGTGGACGGGGCAGCATCATCAGCTGTGGAGTCCCTCCCCGTATTGGCTGCAAAGTTTGACCGTCTTTTTCAGCATCCTTGCGGCGATTCCCACGTCGGCGTTTCTCTTTAATTTTTACAAAACAATGGAGGGGCGCTGGTCGCTCGTCGTGAGCGATATTCGTGTGCGCTGGTTGGTCGTCGGGACAATTTTCTGGGGCTTGACCTGCGTGCAAGGCGTCGCGCAGTCGTTTCCGAATTTCAGTCTCGCCGTCCATTTCACCAATTGGGTTATCGGACATTCGCACCTCGCGTTCGTGGGCGATTACACGTTTTGGATGTTTGCGATGGTGTACATTCTGCTGCCCGAAGTCGTCAAGCATCCGATTTTTAGTCGGCGTCTCGCGGAATGGCATTTCTGGCTCACGTTTATCGGGTTGTTGATTTTCATGTTCGCGCTCTTTGCCGCCGGGTTGATTCAAGGCGAAAACTGGTTCGCCAGTGTGCCGTTCTTGCAAACTGTGCGCGCGCTCAACTCGTTCTTTTTCGCGCGGCTCGTCGGCGGCGCGATGATGGTCGTCGGTCAACTCATATTTGCCTACAACATTTATCGTACTGTGACCAGTTCGGTGCCCGTCCAAGTGCGCGCGCCTGTGCCATCGGCACTCCCGGCACCGGCAAGTGAGTGATAAGCCTATGATAACCATTACGTTTCCTGACCGTGAAACTGAAAAGCGTGCGCTCGCCTTTCTGCTCGGACGATTTTCGGGGCGAGTCTTGCGCTCTGGCAAGCATCTCGTTCCTGCCGCCGCTTTAGAAGCACTGGCTGAACAAAATATCCCATTCACCGTCGAGGGCAAGACAACGTATGAGCAGCAATTGGCGGCGATTCGAGGTACTTCTTCCTCTTCAATTCAATGATGAACGAGATATACCGCCAGAATGATTAGCTGAAGCCGTTCTGGAAATCGTGGATCACTTTGGCGCGGTGAGTTATGAGACCCAGAAAGTTGAAGGGCATTGGCGTCATGGTGGTTCTATACCGCGATAATCTCGTGAAAGTGGTAGTTGATGTGCCTGATTCTGACCAGAATCGGGAGTGGATGAGACAGTTCAAAGACCGATGGAAAAGTCGCCTAGAGCAGATTGAACTTTGGATGGTTAGTTACCATATTGAGCTTGAATAGGAAGTGAAATGGCATCGCGTTTGCAGTCTATACCTGTTCTACTTGGCGCGTCTATCTTTTTTCTTGCCGCCGGCGTCTTTGTCACAATCTATTTGCCGTCCCTCGACCAAGAAGCGTACACGCCAACGGCGTACGCGCATCAATACACCGAACAAGAGGCGCGGGGACGTGCGATTTATATCCGCGAAGGTTGTTGGTATTGTCATACGCAGCAGGTGCGTCCGCCCGAAGTGGGAATTGGAACGGTGCATGTGAAAGGGGATATTGGTCCCGTTTCTGTGCCGGGCGATTATGTGTATCAAAAGCCGGTTTTGTGGGGCACCACGCGGCAGGGGCCCGATTTGACGCACGTCGCTAGCCGGGTGGATGAAAAGGGATTTAACTATGGCTCGGACTATGGCTGGCAACGCACGCATTTGCAAAATCCGTACGCCTTGAATCCCGGCAGCGTCATGCCGTCTTTTGGCTATTTGCCCGACGATGAAATGGACGCGTTGATTTCGTATTTGTTCACTTTAAAGTAACAATGACCCTCGCGCTATAAATGTAGCGCAGAGAACGCAGAGAAAAATAGAATGCTTGTCATTTCGAAGCGGAGTTGCGACGGAGTTCGTCGCCGAAATCTCGCATTTGCCAATAGGGAGGATTTCGGCGATGCATAGCATCACAACATTCGCTCGAAATGACAGCTACTATGATATTCCCTACGGGGAATAAGAAATATGCCCGACCCGAACGCGCAAGCGTTTGTTTATCCTGCATCCTATTTCGTGTTCGCATACTTGTTCTTGCTCACCGCGATTATGATTGTGCTTTTCATTCTCGCGCGGCGGACAGGGAGCGAACTGGATCGAGAAGAAATTAAATACAAGGTTTTTGATGATGGCATCGCGAATCCCAGAACGGAACCCCAATATCGCTACGAGGGACGACGACCAGCTGCCGCCCCTGCCGGAACCGACCAAGACTAACGGCGAAACGGTGGATGTGAATGGCCAAGTCCGCTATGGCAAAGGCTCGCAGCCGTGGTGGATGAAATACTGGCCCTATGTCCTCGTCGCGTGGGCGCTGTGGTTTGCGTTCATCGGCGCGCAGGGATTCTTTCGCGTCGAGAATTGGGTGAATTATTTTTTCACGGGTGTGATTATCGTGTGGACAATTTATCATCTGCTCGCGCCGCGTTTCAAATGGCCCGTTTTGCCGTTAGGTTGAAGCTGAAGGAGGACGGGCGACGGACGACGGAGGATGACCGCCCACTCCCGACCGCAGACCGCGCGGGATGAACGCAGTCCTTATTAAGGAGCTCTCTTGGCGACATACGACCCGTTAAGCTTGGCGAATCTGGCGCGCCCCGAAATCCGCGCCAATCCTTACCCGTTTTATAAACAGCTGCGAGACGAGGACCCGGTGCATTGGGACACGCAGTTAGGGTTTTGGATTCTCACACGGTACGCGGATGTAATGGAAGTGCTGCATGACCCGCGCATCGGAAAAGCAATAGGGTTGGAAACGGCGCTGCATCGGCTGCCGGAAGCCGAGAGACAAGTTGCTACCCCAGTGTACCAGACCTTTGCGCGCCAAATGCTCTATGCTGATCCGCCCTATCACACCAAGCTCCGCAGTCTTGTCAATAAAGCCTTTACGCCGCGCATGGTCGAAAAGATGCGTCCGCGCGTGCAACAGATCGCCGATTCGTTAGTGGACGCGGTAGAAGCACGCGGATGCATGGATGTTGTCCACGATTATGCCTATCCCCTGCCGCTCGCGGTGATCCTGGACTTGTTCGGTCTGCCTCAATCCGACAGCGCGCAGATTAAAGCTTGGACGGATGATTTTTCTGCCGCGTTGGGCATCGTCGCCCAAACGCCGCAGGTGATGCAGCGCGCCAGTTCGAGCCTCGCTGAATTTAACAAGTACATCTGCGCCAAGTTCGACGAGCTGGAAAAAAACCCGAAGGACGATTTCTTGAGCGCGCTGTTACAGGCCGGGGAGCAGGACAATCATTTGAGCCGCGATGAATTGGTCGCTAACGTACTCATTGTCATCTTGGGTGGACATGAAAACAGCACGAATACAATTAGCAACAGCTTGCGCGCTCTCTTTCAACATCCCGAGCAGATGCAAGAGGTACTCCACGATCCATCCTTGGTGAACAGTGCCGTCGAAGAGACGCTGCGCTATGATAATTCGGTGCAAATTGTTTGGCGTTATGCCATCGAAGATTTGGAAGTGGGCGGCAAGCGCATCGAAAAAGGACAGTTGCTCAATTGTATGGTCGGCGCGGCGAATCGAGACCCCGCGCAATTTCCCGATCCCGACACGTTTGATATTCATCGTCCCGAATATCGCCATCTTGGTTTTGGGATGGGCGTTCATTTTTGTGTTGGAATGCCGCTCGGACGTTTGGATGCTCAAATCGGACTGGGGACATTACTGCGCCGACTACCCAAGATTCATTTGACGGATACCCAACTGGAATGGCAAATTGCGCCAACCTTTCGCGGCGTCAAGGCGCTGCCGGTCGCGTTTTAAGATTGTTCGACCCTGTACGGAGGAGGTGAATTAAAATTCAACTGTTCCATCCGAGTCCCGTTCAATCGTTTGACCGATTCCCAAAATTCTTAAGGAGGATTTAGCAATGGCAGCCACAACCGAAGAAGTCAATGCGTACATGAGGGAGAATCTCAAATTCATTCCGCGCATGTACCAAGTGATCAATCAGGTCGCGCCGGATGCAGGCATGGGCTTTGCCGCATTCTATTTGAGCGCGTTTAATGACGGTGCGATTCCGAAAAAAATCAAGGAACTGATGTTTGTCGCCATCGGCATCAACCGCCTTTCCCCGCGCTGCCTGATCCATGTCATCCCCGCCATTGAGGGCGGCGCAACGGATCAAGAAATTTTCGAGGCGGTCTTTGTCGGCGTCGCATCGGCAGGTTTTGTGCCGAATGGACCGGGTATCCCGTATGCGTTTGAGTACGGTCTAAAAGTACTCGACATTGCAGGCAAATATCGCAAGGGTGAAAAGTGGGAGTATCTGCCGCAGCCGACTTTTGGGCATGGCGTCGGTTAATCTGCGGCAGGTAAGCTCTCGGCACACGCGTTGACTCACCTGTAACGTGTTGCATGGAACGAATAGAGGCAGGCGTTGCCTGCCTCTATTCAATCCCCCCTTTCCTTGCAGGGAAGGGGCCGGGGGTTCGGTGGTAACGGAGGTTTCTATCACTGCCAAGCATGATGGCAAGGCGCGCCTCGAACAAATTCGAGCGTTGTTAGAAGAAAATCCAGAAGCGACTCGTACAGCACTGCTCAATTTTTTGACCGAGCAGTATGGCGGCGTCGGATTCTTGCTCCGCACACTCGCCGAAGAAAATCCCAACGTCTTTGTTCGCTACGTGCTGGACGAAGACCGCCTCGTGGGTCCTTCGCGTGCGCTTGACCCCAAAGCACAAGAGCTCGTCGCACTTGCGTCTGCCACGGCGCTGCAATGCGACCACTGCATCAAGGCGCATATCGGCAGCGCGCTGTCCAACGGCGCGACGTGGCAAGAAATACTCGATACGATTTTGATTGCCGCACATACCGCCGAATCCAGCGTCCTCTCCGTCGCCTTGCGCGCGTACAAACAAGAACAATCGCGCCATGTTCATCACCAAGCCGATGGATAAAGAATCCATTTCTCATTTGGATGATTCCGCTATCATCATTATACTTTAAGTCTGATACAAGTCTGAAATTGTGAATTGAAAAAGGAATTTTGCGTGAGCGAAAAACGCTTTGCGAATGAGCAACTACTTGTTAGCCCCGAATGGCTTGAAAGTCATTTGGATGATCCTGACGTGCGCGTGGTCGAAGTCACGACGCCCGGCGCGGGATATGCGATTGGACATATTCGCGGCGCGGTCTTTTTTGATCCCATTCAAGCGTCAAGTGCGAGTGCATTGGATGCCCAGCAAATTGCCGCGCAGTTGGGCAGTCTCGGCTTGTCGCCTGATAAACACATTATTGTTTATGATGAAATCGGCGGTGACCGCGCGTCACAAATGTTTTGGCTGCTCGAATATCTTGGCTTTGACCGCGTTTCGCTATTGGAAGGCGGCGTCGAACGCTGGCTCGCGGAAGGACATCGCCAAACGCGCCTTCCGCCAAAAATTGAGCCGACGACCTTTACGCCAAATTTGCGCGAAGAACGCATCGCCAATGCCGATTGGATTGCTTCTCGACTCGAAGGAAATCAAATGATCCTCGTGGACTGCCGCACCGAAGAAGAATTTATCGAGGGGCATATCCCCGGCGCAGGCAACCGCAATTGGGAACGAAATCTCATCTTGCGCGCCTATCAACAGTTTCGGGACGCAGATGAATTAAAGAAAGAATTCGCTGCGCTCGGCGCGACGGATGGGCGCGAAATTGTCACCTATTGCGGTTCCGGCAAACGCTCGTCGCATTCTTATTTCACCTTGCGATTATTAGGTTATCCATCCGTTCGCAACTACAAAGGTTCCTGGGACGATTGGCAAACACGTGCCGACCTTCCCAAAGCCGCTGGGAAATAAATCATCAGGAGGTTCAGAGAATGGCAAGCAATGGATTCCCCTTGTTCCCCGTCACCGTCGTTGGCAGTTGGATGCGCCCCAAATATTTACTCGACGCGCTCCGCAAACGCGAAGCGGGTCAATTGAGTTATCAAGAATTCAATGAGGTCGCGGACCGCGCGGTGTTGGAAGCATTAAAGTACCAAGAAGACGCGGGTGTGGATATTGTCAGCGATGGTGAACAGCGCCGCGACAATTTCTATTCGTTCGTGGTGGAAAAATTAGACGGCGTAAAACTCATGTCGCTGGCGGAGATTATGGATTTGGTCGAGGACAAGGCATCGTACGAAGCCATTCTGCGACAAGCGGATGCGCCCGCGTTTGCCATTCACAACCCGACGGTGGTTGGCAAAATTAAGATGCGTTCGCCGCTCGCACTCGACGAATATAAATTCTTGCGCCAGCACACCAAGAAACCGATTAAGGTTCCTCTGCCCGGCCCATATTTGCTCACACGCTCGATGTGGGTTGTCGGCGTTTCGGACAAAGTATATCCATCGCAAGAAGCAATGGCGGCAGATATTGTAGATGTTTTGCGCGAAGAACTCATTGCGCTGCGCGACGCGGGCGTTGATTTTGTTCAATTCGATGAACCTGTGCTGACCGATGTGGTCTTTAATCGCGGCGTCAAGGAACGCACCTTTATGTGCGCGTCCATGTCCGCATCGTCAGGCGACCCGACCAAAGAATTGCTCTTGGCGACGCGCATGATGAACAGCGTCGTGGAAGGTGTGGAAGGCGTCAAGACGGGCATGCACATTTGTCGCGGCAATTGGAGCCGTAAAGACGAAGTGCTGCTCAAGGGCAGCTATGAACCTCTCGTGCCGACGATGATGGGTATGGACATTGACCAGCTGGTTCTCGAATATGCCACGCCGCGCGCGGGCGAGCTCGCCGCGTTTGGTCATTATCCCAAGAAAAAAGAAATTGGGTTGGGTGTCTCGAACCCGCGTTCCGATAGCGTCGAGTCGGTAGATTTCATGGTCGAAAAAGTACAAGATGCACTTCAATACTTTGAACCCGACCAAATCTATCTCAATCCCGACTGCGGGTTTGGCACCTTCGCCGAGCGCCCGATGAATTCCACCGAAATCGCCGCGCAAAAACTCGCGACGATTTCTCAAGCCGCGCAGCAATTACGCAAGAACTATAACTAACTATATGGGGGCGGGAAACCCCGCCCCATTCACGCAAACGAATATGGCTGAAAATATTATTAACGGTGTAAATGTAGAAGAGTTCAAAAAGGCAATCGAAATTGTCGGCTCGAATCCCGAAGCGATTCACGCGCCCAAAGCGTCGCGCGTGCGCTGGATGAATGGACTCAAGTTCAAGGCACAGGTACGCAACCACACCTTTATCGTGGATGAACCGGCGCACTTGACAGGCGAAGACGAAAGCCCCAATTCAGTGGAATATGTCCTCGCGGCGTACGGCGCGTGTCTTGCCACGGGCTTTGTCATCAATGCGACCAAGCGCGGCATTACGATTCGCAACTTGGAAGTGTCGCTCGAATCAACTCAAAATAACGTGTACAATTTTCTCGGTCTGACGGACGAAGGACATCCGGGCTTTGAGGAAATTCGGGCAAAGCTGTTTGTGCAGGCAGACGGCGTTGAGGAAGAATTGCGCGAGATTTGGGAACATACGATTCGCTCCTCGCCCGTTCACAATTCACTGACCCGCCCTGTTAACATCAAACCCGAACTCCAAGTGTTTTGAATCTATGATTGCGCGCATCTGGCACGGAATTACGCCTGCGGCGAAAGCCGACGAATATGTTGACTATTTAAATCGCACGGGGCTGCCTGATTACCGCGCGACAGAAGGGAATCGCGGCGCGTATCTACTGCGGCGTATCGAAGGCGACGAGGCGCATTTCATTACGCTTACTTTCTGGCATTCGACTGAATCCATCAAGAAATTTGCGGGCGAGGATATTGAGCGAGCGCGCTATTATCCCGAAGACAGAGAATTTCTCCTTGAATTCGAGCCGACCGTCAAGCATTATCAAGTAATGGAAGATTGAGGACACCCATGAGCGAGGAACCTGTAAAGAAATCCTTTGGCTGGGCGGAACAGCTATTCGCTAACCAGTACGATGTGAGCCCGAAATATCGTGATTTGTTGGCAATGCTAGCTGCCGCGATGATGGGCGACACCGAGACGGCGCAGCACTTTTATGACCAAGCCATCGCCGATGGCGCGAGCGACGAGGAACTGGAGCGCGTAGCGAGCTTTGTACGCATGTCGTTGGTGGATGTTGGAAATTTAACCGAACCCATTGCGCCCCCCACAGAGAATGTACCCCCCGCGCCAGAGTCGTCTCGCAATGGCGAGAATGGGGACAAACCGTAACTGGGTTGATATGAAGAATTTCGTCCCGCTCCCGTATCGGCGCGTCGCCGTGCGCGAGGTTGATTTTCCGCTGACCGCACAGGGATTACGCGAAAACCTGTTGCACCGCGAGGCGTATCGGCGTACGGAATTTATCGTGTTGCGTCGCGGAAATGAACACGCGATTGCGCGCATTGAACGCGCCAACGCCGACGATTTATTCAGCCCGATTACTTTTGTTGAATTATTGGCTGCTCCTTCAGAATGCGTCTGGACAGACGACGATACGATTGATGTTGGGAATCCCTCGCAACTGGCTCGCAAAGCGCGCGAGCGCGGTATCAGTAAGTCACAAACGCTGATCGTTCACGGCAAGTATGAACACGTGAATTTCATTCATCATCCCGAGCCAACCGTGATTCACGTCGTAGATGTCATTCCGCCTGAACCCGCCAAACTTTGGACGATGGCGAACCAAGTGCTTGCCTTTGCCGATGATTTGCCTGCCATTGAGTTACAGTACACGCCGATTGACCTGATCGAACTCGCACATGAGAATCCCGCGCCCGCGTATTTATTTCCGTGTCAGGCGTCTCACATTGATGTGGGCGCGCCGATTTATTTTCTCGACACTCGCCCTGCTCTGCGCGATTGGACGCTAATCGGCTGTGAACGTTCGATGCAATTTCACCAGCACTTTTACGGCGCAGTCCCGCCGCAAGTGGACTATTGCCCGCGCTATCGCACGGAGGATGACGGTGAATTGATTTTGACCAAATGCTGCTTGCTCGAAACGCACATCGAATGTCAGGGCAACCGCGCGATTGTTCCCTGGGGCGCGACGATGCGGCATATTGACGAGGCACTACGCTATCTCGCGTCGCGGATTGAAGAAGATATACCCACCGTTGTTCTTGAAACAGAAACCATTGGCGATTGCTAATATAGATACTAAATCTAATAATTGCGGATAGAAACTGGAGAACTCACAATGGAAATCCAGATCGACCCGCATACTTTGGAACGCGCAGAAGAACGCGGCACAAATAAGCAAGAAATTCAGGATGTAATTAACAATGGATTTTCTATTCCTGCAAGGGAAGGTCGCTTAGGCAAAGCCAGGGTGTATGATTACAAGCAGAGTCGGAATAATAAATACTTTGAACAAAAGCGGGTGGAAGTAATTTATACAATTGAACACGATGTAATCGTGACCGTCACAGTCTACGTATTTTACGGAAAGTGGTGAATAACTATGCAAATTTTCTATGATTCAAAAAAAGACTTGGTTTATATGCGTCTGGATAACCAGCCACAGCAAGTAATCAATCGGCGCGTGTCAGAAGATATCGTCTTGGATGTTGGCGAAGGCGAAAGGATCATAGGGATTGAAATTCTTGATGCGTCCAAGCACCTCAACCTCGAGGAGTTATTGCCCATAAGCTATCAAGCAGGCCAGGTTGCAACACAAGGGAAATTATAACTGTTATGGATTCACCAACCTCTGCCGAAGCGCAAGCGCGGCGTCTTGAAACCTCTATCGCAGAAATTAGCGCGCTCGTGCAGCAGCCCGAAAACGCGCAGCGTCTTCGCACTGCGCCCAGCGAAAACGAGTGGAATGTTCTCCAACTGCTCGGACATATTTCTGAAATGATTCCGTATTGGCTGCACGAAATCCGCATCATCATTGAGAACTCGAGCGCCGAGCTGCCGCGTATCGGACGCAGCGCCGATGACCCTGAACGCTTGGCGGGCGTCGAACATGGTGCTAAAGGCAATCCCGATCAGCTTCTGGCAGAGGTTCAGGAAGAAGGGCGCGAGGGCGCGGCGGCGATTCGCGCCTTCACTCCCGAAGAACGCGCCAAGAAGGGCTTGAGCGCGCGCTGGGGCGAAATTACGGTGAGCGATATGCTCGAACGCTTTATCGTCGCGCACGCCGAAGAACACGTGCGACAGATGCGCCAAGCATTACAGTCGAGGGACGAATGACACAACCCAAAGCGTGGGACCACATTTTTGAAGATGGCTTTTACGCGCGCACCCACAAGCCACGCACCGTCGGGCTGAACATGGTGATTGACAAGCACCTCGGCATACGCGCGATGGCGGACCTATTAGAGCTCGCGGGCGATTCGATTGACCAAATCAAATTCGCGTTTGGCACGTCCATCGCGCTCAACGAGACCACAGTTCGCAGCAAGATTGAGATGATTCGCGCGCAAGGGATTGATGTGTACCCAGGTGGTACGTTGTGTGAAGCAGCCATCGTGCGCGGCGTCGTTCCGCAATTTATCGCGCGTTCCCGCGAACTTGGCTTTTCCGCCGTCGAAGTCTCTGACGGGACAATTACCCTCTCGCCTGAAGCCCGTTGTGATGTGATTAGCCGCGCTCTGGACGCGGGTCTCAAGGTGATTAGCGAGGTCGGGAAAAAAGACCCGCGCCATCAGCTTGCGATTGATCGGATGCAAGCCGAAGTCGCCGCCGACCTTGCGATTGGCGCGAGCTATGTGATTATCGAAGCGCGAGAAAGCGGCAAAGGTGTGGGAATTTAT
>Ga0070741_10005180_pt1 | contig 29282 bp, 19 predicted proteins | sample Coa_R1_4_FD_66440 | JGI IMG/M metagenome (GOLD analysis project Ga0070741, IMG submission 66440) | Surface soil microbial communities from Centralia Pennsylvania, which are recovering from an underground coalmine fire - Coalmine... | ecosystem: Environmental > Terrestrial > Soil > Unclassified ... | reverse complement strand
AAATCCAAACGCAGACGTGATAAACTTATTTTTATAAATCAAAAACATGTCACTAATTTTAAAGAAAAGGTGACATTTCTAAAAAATTCGAAAGAGTGCCATTTCTATTTAACGCTAACAGAATGTTTTTGAAAAAGCTTAAGTATCTAAGCATCAATATAAAAGATCTTTCTATCACACGATTTGGAAGTCCCTAATCTGTAATTGAATGCTGGATTTGTTGAGGAACATATTGATGTGCGGAGTGAATGCAATGTGCAGGGTGAGATTTTTCTTAAGAAGGCGTCCTCTTTTATCCCCCATACCAAAGGCAATTCCTTCGAGCATTCTGTCGTTCTGTTCTAGAAAAAGTTTGAGATGGGTTTTTCCAACCACTTTGGGCGGCCAGATTTGCTTGGCGTCGCAGTAGAGGATGGGCGCTGGATTTTCATTGCCGAATGGCTCGAGCAAACAAAAGGATTCCATGAAATCGAAAGTCAGATCTCCGAAATTGATCTTTGCGTCGAGATGAATTTTGGAAATGACGTCTTGCTCTTTTAGAGCCTGGTCAGCAGCGGCGATGAAACGCTGCTGAAATAGAGGGATATTTTCTGAGCGAATTGTCAGGCCTGCTGCAAAATCATGGCCACCAAAATTCTCGAGCAGATCCGCATTGTCGCGCAAATGTTGGAGAAGAGGAAATTCCGGAATGGTACGTATGGATCCTTTCCCGATACCTTGATCGATCGAAATGACAATCGTCGGACGGTTATACTGTTTGGCTATTCTGGCTGTAATGATAGGAATGATTCCGGGATGCCACTTATCAGAAAAGAGAATGATCGCTTTGTGCTTGAGAATTTGAGGATTTTTGAACAAAAAAGTTTCGACATCCTCGGAGTCTCGTCTCTCAATTTTTTGGCGTTCAATATTGTTTAGGTTGAGTTCTTTTGCTAGGTTCTCCGCAGCAACGGGATCGCGAAGAAGGAGAAGTTCGACTCCTTTGCGGGGATCTGCAATGCGTCCTAAGCTGTTTAAGCGTGGAGCGACTTTCGATGCAATATCGATCGGAGTAATCTCACCGAGTTTAAGATCGCAAACGGTGAAGAGTTTGGCAAGGCCAATTCTCTTTGTTTTGCGCAGCTGCCTTAAGCCGTAGCGGACAAGGATGCGGTTTTCGCCGAGGAGTGAACCCATGTCGGCAATCGTTCCTAAAGCGACGAGATCCAGATATCTTTTTAAGTCGATTTTTGCAGGACTAATCGATCCGTTGGAGATCAAAGCATTAGTGATGGCATGTGCGAGTTTGAATGCAACACCTACTCCGGTGAGGTTGCGATTGGGATAAGTGCTGTTGATTAGCTTGGGATTGAGTGTTGCAATGCAGTGAGGGAGCTTTGCGGTTGGCTCGTGGTGATCAGTGACGATCACGTCAATATTACGACTGACAACTTCTGCGATTTCAGTGGCAGAAGTAACGCCGCAGTCTACAGTGATGATGAGTTTGCATTCATTGGCAACTGCATATTCAAGCGCGTCGAGAATGACGCTTTGCTTGAGGGTGTTGCGGTTAGGAACGTAATAAAAGACGTTAGCGCCGATGAAACGTAAGAATTCAGTGAGCAAAGCGCAAGCCGTAATCCCATCGACGTCATTATCTCCATAGATAAGAATATGCTCTTTATTTTTCAGGGCTTGAAGGACTCGGTTTACAGCCTTATCCATATCTTGAAAGAGCTGGGGATCGAGGAGGTCGGGAAGTTTGGCGTAAAGGAATCCGTGGATATCTTCTAAAGACTTAAATCCACGCGCAGCGAGGACGTGAGCGGTCACCGGATGAATACTGAATTCCTTGGTGATTGTCGTATGCCACTGGGGATCTACTTCGGGATAGACCCAGATGGTGTCTTTAGAACTTAGAGCCATTCACAAATCCTTTTGAGAGAAGCCGAGAACCTGAAAATGCCCTATTTAAGATTTAATCTGCAATTTTCGCGCAACTCTTTTAGATGATGTATCTGCAGAGTTTAGCTAAAACCTTAAAATTTAACCTTCAACGGAATCTTTTCGATTCATTTTTTTGCGTTTCAAGGAGAAATGGAGCGCGCTCTAAATGTAGAAACGCGCCTTTCTTCTATCTTTGGTTCAACGCTATTTTTCTTTCCTTTTTCAGCTCTCTATCGTGAAAGTATTTCATCAGCGGCGCGGCGATGAATAGCGAAGAAAGAGTGCCAAAAATGACTCCGATGGCCATCACAAGTGAAAAGCCAAATAGAGTGCTTCCTCCGAGAAGGATAAGTGGAACAAGGACTAAAAGCGTTGTTCCAGAGGTCATGATCGTGCGACTGAGCGTTACGTTCAGAGCATGATTAATGATATCCGTGAAACTCGATTTCCTCATAGTGCGGACATCTTCGCGGATTCTGTCGAAGACAATGATGGTATCGTTGAGCGAGTATCCAACAATAGTCATTAAAGCTGCGATGGTATTCAAGTCGATCTGGATATGGATTCCAACCGCATGCAGCAACCCGAGTACAGCGATTGTGAAAATCACATCGTGGGCGATACAAATTGTTGCGCTGATCGCGTAATTGAACTCGAAGCGGAAAGTGATATAGATCAGAATGAAGAGTAATGCGAGAGACAAGCCGATCATGGCATTATTTCGCATCGCATCGGACATTTGCCCACTCACCTCCGTCCAATTCTTGTCGAGGTTTTCCAGAGATTGAGGACTCATCTTTAATCCCGATTGCCCCAGTGTATTGACAACCCAGACGATCTTTGGGTTAAGTTCATAGCGGTATTCAGGTTCTTTAAGGTCGTTTTCCATAGGCATTCCATAGAAGGGATGCCCAGGCTGTTGTAGACTTCTACTGAGGAAGATGCGGATATTATTCGAGGGAGTGAGTTCCCGGATCTGGAAGTCTTGAGAGGTTGCTCCTTGTTTAATCAAGGCTTTTTCTACAGCTTGTCTGTAATTTGCATCTTTGGTTGTTTCTAGTTCGATATTAAGAGCGTATCCGCCGCTGAAGTCCATTCCAAAAATGGTGTGGCGCTGCACAACGAGGGTAAAGCAACCTACCAATATAATAATGGAAGAGAAAATCACCGTCTTCTTTGTGTACTTTAAGAAGTTGAAATTCTTTGCTTTAAACCAGTTGAGCATGTTGAGGCTCTTGTTGTTTGGGTTTTTTACCCAACCCATGAAGAAGAATCTCGTCATGAACAGTGCAGTAAACATTGAAGAAACAATACCAATGATTAGCATGACAGCGAACTGTTTGATAGGTCCGGAATCAAAATGTAACAGAACCAGGGCTGCGATCACTGTTGTGACATTTGAATCCAGGATTGCGGAGAAGGCTTTGCGATAGCCCGCATTCACTGCGGAAGCAATGCGTCCTGTTAATCCGAATTCTTCGCGGATTCTTTCAAAGACGAGAACGTTAGCATCGACAGCCATTCCTAGAGATAAGATGATTCCCGCAATTCCTGCGAGGGTCATTGTGGCTTGCAGGTTTTGAAGCGTTGCCCACATAATAAATAGGTTAACGATGACGGCGATAGAAGCCACAAGCCCACCAAAGCGATAGTAGCCGATCATGCTTGCCATCACGAGCATCAATGAAAGGATTGTTGCAACGATTCCGCTGACCCTTTCTTTAGAGCCCAGTTCGGGACTGACATTTTTCTCGGAGAGGATGTGTGGAGTAAAGCTCAAAGAACCCGCTTTCAGGTCGGACTCAAGTTGAGTGATTTCCCTTTGTGTGAAGCTCCCTGAAATCATCGCGCTATCTTTCAGCGCTGCATCCAAAGTAGGAGCGCTGATGATAGAACCATTAAGAATGACCGCCATTCTCCAACCTTTGCCATGGGAATAAGCTTCGAGCGCAGTGCCGGAAATCTTTTCTTTTGCGTATAGAGAGGTCCACGCATAGAGCTCGCTTTGCGGATTTATTTTGGATCCTTCTTTAGTAGAATAAGAACCTCTAATGGAGAATGAGAGATAGTTTCCTTTTGAAGGGTCGTAAGAGGCATGGATATTTTCCAAGCTGGCGCCTTCAAGTGCAAAGTTGCGGAAGACGATGACGAGGGGATTTGTTTGTCCATACCAATCGGTAAAATCGTCGCCACGGAAAAGAGCAATCTTGGAATAGGTTTCATTAAATGCGCCGGTCACTGCAGTTTCTTGTGGATTGGCTAGTCGCATTCCATTTTCATACAGAATGCGGGCAGATTCGCTGCGGGGCTGAATGACATCGGAATCGGTCGAGTCGCCGTAGAGATGCTTCCATGCAATTTGATTGATGTCATCAACTCCTTTGCGATTGGTGACGACAGCTTCATTCCAAACCTCTTGCAAAAAACGATTGGAAGCGCTGGCGAGCTCCGGATTGTTTGGGCCAAACTTTTCGTTCACGATGTGAAAGTACATCGAAGAAGCTTTCACGAGTTCTGCTGCGGATAGCCCTTGGGATCCAGGGAAGTCGAGAGTGATAAAATTCCCCTCTTGGCGGATGCTGACTTCCGAGACGCCCATTTTATTGACGCGGTTATACAGCTCGTTAATTCCTTGTTTAATGTCGGCTTCGTTGGTGACGATGCGATTGTTGCTATCGCGCAGTTCGATTTGAACTGTCTTACCCCCAGAAAGATCGAGTCCCCAGTGCAAGATTTTACGGTCGTCGCCGCGGAAAAATTTGACAAAGCTTAATTTGAAATTATTCCAGAAAACATTTTTTGTCGGCTTAGGCACATCGTATTTTGAAACACCTCTAAGACCAAGTTGCGCTGCATAGTAGTCGTCTCTCCATTTCAGCAAGTCTTCATGGATACTGTTATCGATTCTATTCTCCGCGAGAATGCGTTGTTCAACGTCTGTGTACTCAAGAATGGCAAAACGCTTGGTTCCGCGTACATTAAAGTTTTCATGCGTCGCTTTCAAGACGGTTTGGTAGTAGTCTTCCCCTTCAAAAATGAAGTCGTTTGCAAACTCAGGATTGAGAGCATGGGCTCCTCCGGAATAGCCGACGAATCCATTTTGTTGAAGGATGTCACGCAACTGATTGAAATCTTGAATGAACTGGTTAGCTTGGTCTTGATGCGTTTCGCTTTTCAGACGCTGCAAAAATTTATCCATCCCTTTTGCAATCACATAAATAGAATTCATGTGGAAGCCCTGAGGAGGAGCCTTGTTGTTCAGCGCAGGTGCGTAGATGACAAGGCCGAAGTTCCTCTCTGAAGCGGGGAGTTTGTTGTAGGTCTCGTAGTCAAAGATGGGAAATGACGCTGGGACAAGATCAGGATGTTGTGGCTGCCAGGTTGTTTTTAGAGTTTCTTCGAGTTGTTTTGTTTGTGCTGCTGCTACGGTGCTAAGGCGCAGGGCAAGGAAGCTTTTGCTATTGTTGAGCTGGTTTAAGCTGATTTCAAATTGATTTTGGAGAGGAGAAATTTTCTCATCTGCTTGACGAGAAACCAAAGCAATTTCATTGTAGAGAAGTTGGTCGGCTTGATCGCGGAGGCTGGAGTGGCCTACAGATTGGTCGAGTTTTTGTCTTTGCTCTGCAACATCTGCGTACAAGCTTAAATAAATCTTTTCATTGTTCCAATCGATCGAAAGCTTTTCGATGAAGGGGTTGCGCCCTTGTAGGTTGACGCTTTGGATCTTTTCTGAAGCATTGCTTTGCAGTGCGCTTGCAAAAGAGGAGAAGGTAAGGGGTGGCTTTCCTGCGCCAAAGGCTTGGGAGTTTCTCTTGAGAATCGCAGAGGCTTGATCGAAGGTTCTTTCTCTTGAATTAAGAAGCTCAAGGCGCTGCTGCTTAACGATTTCGAGAAATTGACCTTGGGCTTTAAGCTGCTCGCTTTCTTCTTTAAGCAAAGCTTTTTCTGCTTTAACCGCTTCTTTGGCGTTGTCTATAGCGCGGATGAAGTTTTGCACCAATCCAGAACGATTGTCGCTATCGATTTGTGTAAATGTAGAGAAATAGCGCTGTGCGATCGCCGAAGTCTCCGGATAGACCTTTGTGAAAGAAAGAATATTTTGCGCTAGAAGGGAAGAAATTTCTTGTGCTTGCTGAGGACTTAGATTGTTACTTAAGGAACGCACGTAAAGCGCATTTTCAGAGGGGCCGGCAAGCGCGATGCCAAGTTGCATCGCTCTATCTTCCACTAAAGCGCGGTAGAGTTCGGTAGGCTTGCCTTGTGTATCAAATTTTTGAGAGAACTGGGTGTAATTACTTAATTGCTTTGTGTCAAAATGGATGGGAATCCTGCGTTGAACGATCACAGTCTTATTGTTCGTGTCTTTGGAGTCGTATAGGCTCAATTGCGCAGGAACAAAAGGGATCAATGCTCCTGCTCTCGGCAGAAACTCGCGGAATTTGGTGGCGTCATCGCTGCTGGCAAAAGTAACTGTCGCAAATTGAGGCTGCTGAGGGAGGATGACAATGGACTGAGGCTTTACTTTCAGGAGGCTACAAAAGGAGCTAAGCCATTCTTTTGATTGCTTTTCCAAATCATTGACCCTACTGGCGATCTGCTCAGCAACAACTTGAGAGCGCTTAGCATCGATAGGTGCCTTTAACGGTTTAGCGTAAAAAAAGACTGTGGGGAGAATATTATAAATTGTCAGCGCGATGACAGCGATGATGAGATAGAGCTGCCACTTCTTTTGTTTGTCCATGAGTTTGTTCCACATTCTAAATGAATTTTAACAGGCTAAGGATACGCATGGCTAAGGATTCTGTCTACTCAAATTATGCTGAATTATGTTGGAAGTGACTCGCTCAAATCGCTGGTAGATTCTTAGTGAAGAGATCGATAAGTTCTTCTTTAAAACAAAAAATTAGCCTTTGAATTCCAGTTTCCGATATCCTAGCGGCTTGGATGCGCTCTTATAGAATTTTTCGTAGGTTTCTATCAGTGGCAGTGATTTCGAATTTAAAGTAAGGTGGCCATGCCGAGTATCATCGTGGTTGGAGCCCAATGGGGTGATGAGGGAAAAGGTAAAGTTGTCGATCTTCTTGCTGAGCGCGCCGAGCATATCGTCCGCGCCCAGGGGGGGAATAATGCGGGACATACCATTATTGTTAAAGGCGAAGAGTTTCGGTTTCATCTGATCCCTTCAGGAGTCCTCTATCCCAATGTCCAAAGCTATATTATGGGCGGCACAGTCATCGACCCGAAAGTCCTTCTTGAAGAAATCCAAGGCCTAGAAAGCAAGGGACTTGTTCTAAAAGGAAGGCTTCATCTCTCTCCTTACGCACATGTGATTTTTCCTTACCACCGCGTTCTAGATACCTTAAGCGAAAAGAGAAAAGGGGCACATGCCATCGGGACGACAGGAAGGGGGATCGGTCCTTGCTACACCGACAAAGCAAGCCGCATTGGGATCCGCATTTGCGAACTTATTGACCCTGCTCTTCTTGAGAAAAAGCTCCGCTATATTTTGCCGCTAAAAAATGAAGAATTACAAGCAATTTATCAACATTCTTCGCTAGATTTTGACGCTGTTTTCAATGAGTATTCGGCTTATGGTGAATTACTTGCTTCATTTGTAGGGGAACCGGAGCGTATTGTAAGCAAGGCTTGCAAAGAAGATTGTAAAGTTCTTTTTGAAGGAGCTCACGGAACGCTTCTCGATACCACTTTTGGAACTTACCCTTATGTCACATCGTCGAGCACGATCTCTTCAGGAGTCAGTTGTGGGGCAGGAATTGGAGCGAGTAAAATTTCTCATACCATAGGAGTTGTTAAAGCGTATACGACGCGTGTGGGAGCTGGACCGCTACCTTCTGCATTAACGGAACAGGAGAAAGGTTTTTTCCTGAATAATGCAGAGGCGCGTGAAGTCGGTACCACAACGGGAAGAAATAGACGCATGGGTTGGTTTGATGCTTGTCTCGTCCGCCATGCTGCTTGTCTCAATGGAATGGATTCTTTGGCATTAATGAAATTAGATGTTCTCGACTCACTTCGTGAAATTAAGATTTGCGTCAGTTATCGCTTGCGTGGGAAGCGTATTGATTTTCCACCGCCTACCATTGAAGATTTGGACCGCGTCGAACCCATTTATGAAACAATGCCGGGGTGGAACTGTTCGACAAAAGACATTTCTGCGTATGATACGCTTCCTAAAGAAGCAAAAGCTTATGTGAAGAGGCTCTGCGAGCTTGTAGAAACACCTTTAAGTCTTTTGTCACTTGGACCTGAGCGAGAGAGAACGCTGTTTATTCAGGAATTATTTATATAGTATTGGTATGAATACGATGACCTTAGAAACGGCAACACAGCTCAATATAAATGAACGCGATCAGCAAGATCCAGTAGCTTCTCGAATATTTGAGCCAGCCGTTGTTAGTAAAAACGAAACGATTTATACGCCGGATGATTTTTCCCTTCTCGACTTATCTCGAATTCCTCGCCACGTTGCCATTATTATGGACGGTAACCGGAGATGGGCTAAGCGTCAGGGACTTCCTGCTGTTATCGGCCATTGGAAAGGGGCAGAGACTTTGATGAAAATTGTCCGCTCCGCATCTGAGCTGGGGATTAAAGCGCTAACCGTTTATTCTTTTTCTACAGAAAATTGGAACAGGGACAAAGAGGAAATCGATGCTCTGATGCATCTTTTTAGAATTTACCTTGAGAAAGAACGCCAATCGATGGCGAGCGAAGGCGTTCGTCTGGAGGCTATTGGCGACCTCAGTCGTTTGCCGCCCTTTGTTTTGAGGGAGCTAGAGCTTTCAAAATCAGCGACTGCGCATGGTAAGAAGATTGATTTGGTTTTGGCGATTAATTATGGTGGTCGGGATGATATTCGAAGAGCATTTTTGTCCATGTTGGAAGATTGCGAAAAGGGAAAATTGACTAAGGACCAAGTTTCAGAAAAGCTGATTTGTCAATATTTAGATACTGCGCAATGGCCAGATCCCGACCTCCTCATTCGCACAAGCGGAGAGAAAAGACAGAGCAATTTTCTGCTTTGGCAACTTTGTTATAGCGAATTCTATCATACAGATGTATTGTGGCCTGAATTTGATGAACAGGATTTACTCCAAGCTGTCCGAGACCATCAACTGAGGCAGCGAAGGCTGGGGGGATGATGGAATCTAAAAAAATGGCAGATCTTAACCGAAGATTAGTTGTTTCGACGATCTTGGGAATCATTGTTGCTTTTTTAATTGCCTTTTCAACGCGTAGTTTTGTCAGTTTGCTGTTAATGTTATGCGTGGCGGCGCTTGCTGGTGTTGGAGTTTGGGAATATGGTCAGCTGGCTGTCAATAAACAGATTCGCCCCGCGACCCGTTGGATGGTTGTTGTCGGTGTGGTTCAGGTCGCAGCTCTTTACGCATCTCTTGTATTTGTTGATTTTCCGCAGCTTCCTATTCTTGTCCTCGCTGTTGCAATGGTGATCTTTTTTCTGTTGCACTTCCGCGACACTTCTGATGCATTGCTAACAATCGCGGTCGAGTTTTTTGGCGTGGCTTATGTGGCGGCTCCTTTAAGTTTAATGCTCGGCGTACTCTATCCGATGGATTACCATGGTATTCCGCAAGAAGGACGCTGGTGGCTGGTTTACTTGATTCTTGTCACCAAAATCACTGACGTAGGCGCCTATTTTGTCGGAAGACTATGGGGCAAGAAAAAACTCTCTCCCCATTTGAGCCCTAAAAAGACGGTCGAAGGCGCAGTCGCAGGTTTCATCGCTGCAGTCTTGGCGAGCATGCTCATGAGTTATTGCGGCGGGAGATTTTTCAATGGAGGGTTCAGCCTTTCCTTTTCCGAATCGATTTGGCTGGGAATGCTCATGGGGATCTTTGGTCAGATCGGAGATCTTGCCGAATCTCTTCTCAAGCGCGACGCTGTCGTCAAAGATAGTAATACCCTTCCAGGTCTTGGAGGAGTTCTCGATATGGTGGATTCCTTACTCTTTACGACTCCGATTCTTTACTTCTTCATTCGTATGCATTGATAGCTGGCAGAAATATGATCATCACCATTGACGGTCCTTCAGGAACGGGAAAGAGTACAGTTGCTAAGCAAGTTGCCGAAAGGCTCGGGTTTATTTATTTCGACACAGGAGCGATGTATCGCGCCTTTACTTGGTTCGTTCTTCAGCGCGGCATCGCTATTCAAGATCTGGATGCTATTCAAAATTGTCTCGAAGGGTTTGATTTTAAAATTATCGAAAAAGATCGCCAAAAGCACTATTTTGTAGGAGATGCTGATGTCACAGAGGCGATCCGTTCTCGCGAAGTGACGGCATTTGTTTCGCCCGTTTCGGCCATTCGCGAAGTGCGGACTTTTCTCCTCACTTGCCAGTATCGCTTTGCCCAGACGCAAAATGCAGTTTTCGAGGGTAGAGATCTTGGAACGGTGGTTTTCCCCGACGCAGAGATAAAGATTTTCCTGTCTGCGGATCCTCAAGTGCGCGCTGAACGCCGCCTAAAGGAAATTCTCACAAAAAATCCGAATGAAGAATTAGATCCCCAGCAGATGCTTCAGGATATCGTGCGACGCGATGAATATGATTCAACTCGAGAAGTGGCGCCCCTTCGCTGCCCTCCCGACGCTTTCCAAATAGATACGACAAATCTTTCTATTGACCAGGTTGTCGACCAAGTCGTAAAATATGCCCTTGAACATTTTCCGGATAAATTATGAGAATGAAACCCGCCTGGGCCCGCAAGTTGCCGATGTCATGGCTCTATCGAGTGATCCTTTTTCTCGCCTGGTCTTTTTTCAAAATCTTTTATCGGCACCGTGTTCACGGCCAAGAAAATCTTTATACCGATGCTGCAATTATTGCAGGCAATCACTCTTCTTATTACGATCCGCCGATTTTGGCGATTTCCTGGCCCGAAGAAGTGCATTTTTTGGCGCGCGAAGGACTGTTTAAAAATCCTCTCTTCGGTGGACTGATTCGAAAACTCAATGCTCATCCCATTTCAGGGGATGCCAGTGACATCGGAGTCTTTAAACTGGTTTGCAAACTCCTCGCTGAAGGAAAAAAGATCATCCTATTTCCCGAAGGAAAACGAGGAGATACGGAAGATCTCGATGCATTGAAACCAGGAATTGCATTGCTAGTTAGCCGTTCAAAATCGGCAGTCATCCCTGCCTACATTCATGGCACTTTCAAGATTTGGCCTCATTTTCGCAAAGCACCTAAATTTTGGGGGCATACCGCATGTGTTTTTGGCTCCCCCATTTTATGGTCGGAGTTTGCCCATCTCGATAAAAGAGAGGCTCAAAAAGCGCTAACAGAAAAGTTGGCAGAGTCCATCAATGCCTTGAAACAGTGGTACATCAAAGGCGCAAAAGGCACTCCTCCCTAATTCAGGAAGCAAAGAAGATCGCCTTCTCTAACCGAGATAGTGACTTTAGGGGTTGTTGTTTCATTAGAAATGCCAATGAATTGTTTATTGAGCGTTCCGTTTTTCAGCGGCCATTTTAGCCCAGCTGTATCTATGCCTTTTGTAGGCCCATTCAGAGGAATGAGGGAGAGTGTTTTACCGACAGGTAAGGAAAGTTCCACTTTGCCAGGAATGACAAAAAGAGTTTCATTTTCTCCTTCCAAAAATACTTTTCCAGGATATCTGGAAAGAAGGATCAAGTTTCCAAGGATGTGGTCTGTTCTACCTCCGAGCGCTCCAAATGCGATGATTTTTTCCGTCTGAGAATGATAAACGTATTCAATCGCAAGCTCTAAATCGGTCTTATCTTTATTAGAGGGGTAATGTTGTTTAGAAACATTGCTAAAAGCTTCAAGGACATGAGGCTCTATCGAGTCAAAGTCGCCTAAAATCAGGTTAGGAATAAGGCCCATTTCGAAGCAGTGATTGGCTCCGCCGTCAACGGCAATTAAAAAGGGGTAATCTTGGATTTTTTCTTTAACAGAAGTAAGATCAGATATAGGAGCTGTGCAGATCAATGCAACCCGTGTGTGTGCGAACACCACTTACCTATAAAAAAATTATGCGATCAAGATGACTCGAACATCCACTGGTTGCCCAACTAGTACCTGAAACTAGCGCGTCTACCAATTCCGCCATGATCGCACAATAGTTTAGAGATTCTAATATTGGAAGGGGTTTTTTTGAAAGCGTTAAAATATTCAATAGAAAGAACCTGTCCGAAGCAAAATGCAACAACGTTCTTTTTCTTAATAAACGATATATTCAGTTCGGTCATCATTCCATTGGACGTGGATTAAAGGGAATCCAGAGATCGGATTAACAACTGTCAGCCATTTTTTCGTAGTAAGGTCTACCCTTAGGGCATTAAAAATGACCTCTTTTTCATCGCCACTCATCCTTCCATATTTGTCTAAAAGGTGGTAATTACTCTGCAGTTTTTCTTCAAGACGGCGATTTGGCATGTAGCCGGGTACCAAACTTTTATTAAGCACCTCATAGATAAGGTCAGGTTCATTTTTGGCTAACAGTTCTAAAGCGGTCATTGTAGAAGCCACGCAAGCATAGGAAACTGAAGCTCCGTTTTTGTGGAGTTGAACTTTGAGTGACATGTTTTCTCCTGTTCTTTCTTTTTGAAAGTTGTGATTTGTCTCGATGATATGCTTAAACCAATTTTTTTGAAACATGTTCAGTATACAAGACAGAGCACAGGACATTATAAAATTTTATAATGTCCTGTGTCGTGCAGCATTTGAAACTGCCCTGTTCAAAAAAATAGCCAGAAGATAAAATGCGATCAATCCATTGGAGGAAAAGATGAGCGGTCAAGAAGAAATTAAGCATTTTACGGCGGACACTTTTAATAAAGATATCGCACATGGCGTTGTTTTGGTCGATTTCTATGCAGATTGGTGCGGCCCCTGTCGCATGATGACACCTGTTCTCGAAGGCGTTGCAAAAGACGTGAAGGGTAAAGCGGTGATTGGCAAGCTCGATATTGATAATGCTCAAAACATTGCTTCCCAATTCCAAGTGACATCCATTCCTACACTGGTTCTCTATCGCGATGGAAAAGAAGTCGGCCGTTTAGTTGGACTGCGCGATGCAGCCGCACTAAAAGAGTTTATTCAGACTGCTTAAAGCGCCGAAATTGAGGGAATGAAAATTCCCTCTTATTCTACTGGTTTAAATACAAGGTGATCACATCCATTCGCTCTGAATCGGTGCAGTGATAGATTTGGCTTAAGTTTTCCGATCTTAAAAAGGATAAGTTACCAAAGTTAGAATGAATCGGACAACCCTTTAATTCCCAGGTTATTTCAAATACTTTTTCCTTGTCGGATCCCGGCAGTGCTAGAAATAGGTTCATCGCTTCCTTAAAATCTTCCGCTTTAAATTTCTCTAGAATGGGTCTAAGCATCTTTTCTTTGCGCAGACGCTCAGGAGAAAGATAAGGGTAGTCAGTTGGCGCAGAAAAAAGGGCGCGTTGCCCTTCTATAAGCTTTTCAAAGTCTGCGACTTGATCGCGCAGAAGAGTGCGGATTACCGAAGCTCTTTGCGAAGGAGAACACCGATACTCCCTATTTAGGTCTTGGGCTCCAAAAAAAGAGGCCCGTCCAAAGTCATTATGAATTCCTATCTTTTTTCCCATCTGAACCCAGGTCAAATACAAAACTCTGTTTTTTTCGCCAAGGGTAAGTGTATCAAATAAAGAGAAGGCATTAGGTCTGCTTTCTTCAAAAGCTTTTGCGACATTCTCCAAACGCTCTGTTGCCTGCCTAATCGTTTCTGCTTTTTCAGATTCGAGGATGTGCAAATGGTCTTTTATGCACGTAGAAGTTTTCCAGTGTAGAGACTTGTTGATGAGTTTAGAAAAGGGATGGTTAGGGTCATTGATCAACCATTGATTCGCAACAAGGATTCTTTCGTCGCAAACTGCCACATGCCAAAACGCTGAAAAAGGAGACCCTTCGATGACATTAAAATGAGCGTTATTAGGAGATATTGCCATTCCTCCTCCGCTCGGGTGAATATAAACTTCCATGCGCTTTAAAGAATTAAAAGCGACCCCATCATCCCCAGGGACTTGAGCTACCCCCAAGGGTTCAAAAATACCCATCTGTGGGAATTTTTTACTGTCCTGGCCATTTTGAGCTCTTGGAAGCGCCCAAGGATGTGTAATTAAATTGTAGCGAAGATCCTTTCTTTCAGCGCGTGCGGCTTGTTCCATCGGGAATGCTGAGGAAACATCAAGGGTGAAGTCACATTGAAAGTTTTTTTTGTCTTTAAGAATGTTTGCCACTGGTGCAGGAACTTGAGTTAAAAATAAAGCATGAATTTTCATTAAGAATATATGGGATTGCAATGCATACTCTTTCTGTCGATAGAATCCAGTTATAGGCAAACGCATTCTACTAAGCGCTGGGCAATGCAAGCTAAATTTTTTGCTGTCATAAGCTAAGTTAAGCGTAGAAATGTTCACTTTTTTTTGAAGTAGGGCTTGGGTCAGTCTTTGCGACTCAAACCTGTGAATCATTTCTCGACAGGATTGAAGCATGAATCGTGGTACAGCTAAATCCTGGTCTACCGCCTGTCGTTCGTTGGGGGACAATTTTGAAGAAAACTCATTCATTTTTTCTAAAAGATCATCAATCTCACAGGGAGTAATCTGCTCGTACTTTGTCCGGTCCATCATGGACTGCGGAAGAGATTGGGTGATTTTTAGAGTCGCTTGCTCAAAATAACTTCTATTAATAGGTAGCGCCATAAGACCTCATTTGTTAAAATATTTTAACATAAATTTAGCAATTATATAAATAGAATGATTTATTTTAATTTCTGTTAAGTTTTTAGGGCTAGAGATATAAAAAAATTAGAAAATTGACAGTCTAAATTCTGTTAAAATTTATTATTTTTTTATTAATCTCTTAAGTTGCAGATATTCAAGGATAAATATGAGATTTTGTTTTTTTTATTTATAAGATTAATTTAATTTATATTAAAATTAATTTTTATTATTTAATTTAAGGAGATAAAATGATTCCATCAATTAGATCAACCTTACAATCCTCCCACATAAACGACGGTCCGAACAATCCACCTGCGGCGGTTTCAACAGGAAATTTTTTTCTCTGGCTTCATCGCAAAAATACTGCATTCAGCATGAACATTCGAGGAATGGTCAATCATGAGTATAATCGCCTCCTTATAGAAAAAGGCTTACTCCAGAATTTAATCCCTGGTGGAGAAGATTTTGAACAACTCGGTAAGGATATAAAAACTCCGATTGTTCGACCCGACCTGTATTTAGCTGCTTGTGAAAAAATGATATCTGTTCATACAGGCGTTCCTTTTGATGGATTAAAGCTTACGACTGCGAGTTTTTTCAACTTGTTGGAAGAACAAATCGGAAGACCTAATCCACCCAGTGCAGAACGTTGCGGATGATGGACCATCTCGGTTCATTTTGTGCGACAATATCTGTCTTGCCTTTCACCCAGAGTTCATATTGATTGTTTGTGAAGCCTTGTGTCTTCTTGAGCTCGAGCCATTGGTCGAGATAATGGATAAAGCGGGGACTGTCGTTCCGGATCGCGTAGCTCAATGTATCTCTTCCCATAGAAGGCTGTGGGAATAGGATGCGGTAGTCGCGGTGAAAAAGCGACCAAGCGATGGCTTCCTGTTCTTCCCAAAGAAGTGCCGTGTTGCCATCAACAGAGCTAAATTCTTCATAAGAATTGAGAAGGAGAAGTTTAATGTTGGGAAACAAATCTTTTGCTGTCGCTTCATAGGAAGAGCCTTTTAAAACGGCGATTTGAATCCTCTTGTGGTTTTCAGTGATCGATTCAATCGTCGCAAACTGCTTTCTCATTTTAGTGGGTACGACAAAACATAAGCGAGGGGACATGTAGGACTCTGTGAAGGTCAGCGCTTTCAAGCGCGGCTCATTGATCGTGACGGCTGACATGGCGATATCGTAAGCGCCGTTATTAAGCTCTTGAATTAAGTTTTCATAGGCGAGAGGAACAAGTTCTAGTTTGCAGTCGAGGTCATAAGCGAGTTCATAGGCGAAAGCGACGTCGTATCCGACAAGATTGCCGTCGACATTGAGAAAGCAGAAAGGAGCGCAGTTAGGATAGTAACCTACCCGGAGCGTCTTTGTCTTTAGAATCCGTTCGAATGTATCCCCTGAGAATGCAGAAGTCGCAGGAATATTTTTGTAGATTTTTACAGGGATTGATGAGGAGATATTGAGTTCATAAATGCTTTTCGTTTCATTTTTGATCTCGGGAAGGGGATTAAACGTTTTAATGGCGAAGATAAGAAAAACAATAGGGACTAATGTCACTACGATTTTTCTTAGAATCCGAGACCAGCGCCAGACGATCATATTGCGACAGGCAAGAGTAATAAAAAGGGAGAGAGAGGCAATTTGGATCACGGAAACCATGGATTGAAAGCCTGCGGTGAAGGGCAGGGTTGTCAAATACAGATTCACGGCTTCTAAAGGCATTCCTAAAGAATCGAGGATGAAGGTCAGGCTGTTGATCCACGATCCTAAACCCACTGCTCCAAGGCTTGTTAAAAATGTGGTGAGAAAAAGTTCAAATTGCGAGCTGACAGAGAGTGGGACGTTGTAAAAAATCGATGCGAAAAAAATGAAGACAGTAATGAACAAGGAGCCTAGGGGAAGATTGAACACGACGGAAACGGTTCCTTGAATTTGGCTTTGCGCTTTAGTGTCTTCAGGATCGAGGATTTGGGTTTCCCGTTTTAGCAATTCGATGATGTAGGGTAAGCAAACAATCACCACATTTGTCGTGTAGGCTAAAACGAGAATGGGAAGAAGTTGCTGTAGCCATTTGAAAGAGGGGATCGCCGTGAGCATATTTGTGATTCGTGGAAATATCCAAAAGATGATCAGGGAAAGTCCGAAGATGTAGAGAATGACGTAGGTACTGACCTGCTTTACCGTGGAAAGTTCGATTGTACCTACCTGATTAGCGATGATAAGAAAGGTTCCAATGGGAGTAATTCTTGCGATCCAGGCAGTGATGCGCGTGAGCACCTGAACGAGGTTTTCAACCGTCTTCATGATCACGTCTTTCTCATTAATGTGCATCAAAGCGATACCGATGAGCATCGAAAAGATAACAACTGCTGGAACGACGTTATTAGAGAGATCGAAGAAGATGTTGTCAGGGATAAGTAATTCAGCAAAATCCAACTTCGGTACCTCACCTGCAAGGTATCCGCCGAGTTGCGTAGAGGAAGGTTGGGGAAAGAGATACTTGATGGTATAAACCATCGAGATGTTCACGAACCAGGCCAAGCTAATGAAAATGAGTCCCTTTTTAACGATTTGCTTGGCTTGGGAAATGCTAAGCTGTCCGACGCCATGGATGATGGCTCCAATTAAATAGGGGACGGCGGTGATTTTTAGGATCATGATATACGCGGCGGAGTAAGGTGCAAAAACATCACATAAATCGCCGAAGAAAAGACCAAAAAGGATCCCGAGGAGTGTCGCGATCGCCATTTGGTATGTCAGAGATATCTTAAATAAGCGCATGGAGACGTCGGGTACTTTTAATCACACCAATTATTATGAAGCAACATTGGTTAGATTTAAGCAACTGCAAAAAAGAAACGCCGCGATAAAACGCGGCGATTCTTGAGAACTAGCGGATGTCGGTTTTGACTTCAGCGACTTCGTGCATTTCTTTAGACTTTTGAGCGTCTGTATCAGCGGCTTCTGTGACAGGAGCATTTGCTTTAACGATCTCAAGTTCGAAGGTGAGAAGAGAGTTTGGAGGAAGGTATCCTGTTGTGCCATAAGCCAGATCTGGATGGATATAAACAGTGCGCTTCTCCTTTTCTTTCATTCCGAGAAGACCTGCTTTAAGTCCAGGAATGATTTCATCCAGTGAGATCGTTTCTTCTTCTTTTGAAGCGCCAAACACTGTGCCGTCGAGATGCTTGCCTGTGTATTTGACTAGAGGAGAAAAATGATCTTCAATGACAGCGCCTGTACCTTCTGCTGTGACGAGGTACTGGACTTTTCCATCTTCAAGGCTCACGATTCCTTCAGCTTTAGAGTTGTCCGCGAGGAAAGCTTCAGCGCGTCTTAAATTTTCAGCGCATTGCTCTTTGAAGACTTTAGCTTGTGCAGAAGCGATCGCTTGGATGCATTCCATTTCAGACATAGGAGCTTCTTTTCCAGCGACAGCATCTTGAAGTCCTTTAATCACTTGTGTCATGTCAAATTTTACGCCAATGTTTTCGAGGTTTTTGCTGATCACATGACCAAAGGCTTCTGATATCTTGGTGATATCGACAGGATTTGCAGCTTGTGCTGCAACTTGAGCGGGCTCTTCATTGTGCGCAACATCAGCCACTAAGGAAGAAATTGCGAGGAGGCTTAGGATTAAAAAAACTTTCTTTGGATTTTTCATGGTCTCCATCTGGGTAAATAGATTTCTATCTTATATTCTTTTTTGTTTAAATCCAAGCAATTTCCGCGGCTTCCGCTTTGATTTTAAGCTCGTCTAATTGCTTGCGGGCAACATTTGAAGGACACTGCATCATGAGGTCGCTTGCGCGTTGGGTTTTTGGGAAAGCGATCACATCGCGGATATTTTCTGTTCCGCCAAGAATCATGACGATTCTGTCGAGACCGAAGGCAAATCCTAAATGAGGGGGTGTACCATAGCGAAGCGCTTCAACGAAGAATCCAAATTTTTCTTTGATTTCTTCGGGAGATAATTTAAGAATGCTGAAAATCTTTTCCTGAAGCTCGCTGTTATGGATGCGCTGAGAGCCGCCGCCGATCTCGTAACCATTGAGGACGAGGTCGTAGGCAAGTGCTCTTGTTTTGAGCGGATCTTTTTCGAGAAGGGGGATATCTTCAAAGTGCGGAGAGGTAAAGGGATGGTGTTCACTTTCGAGTCTGCCTTCTTCCGCGTTCCACTTTAAAAGCGGAAAATCGGTGACCCAAAGGAAACTCAAGGCCTCAGGATCGATGAGATTGCGGTCTTTTGCAATTTTGCGTCTTAGGTGGTCGAGGGCTTGATTGACACGGTCTTCAGGGGCGGCGGCAAATAGGAGTAAATCTCCATTTTCAGCATCGACGCGAGAGATCAGTTCCTGTTGCACTTCCGGTGTGAAGAATTTGACAATGTTGGATGCGAGCGCGCCTTCCTGGTACTTCATCCAGGCCAGACCATTCAGCCCAAACTTGCTTACAAATTGAGTATAATTATCAATGTCTTTACGCGAGAATTCTGCGCCACCTTTGACGCAGAGTGCCTTAATGCAGCCTCCTGTGGAAAGCTGCTCGAGAAAGACGCCGAAGGTAGATTTTTTGGCAATCTCATCGATGCGGATTAGAGGCATCTCAAAGCGCAAGTCGGGCCTGTCGGTTCCATAGTTTTCCACGCAGTCGCGATAGGGCATGCGGTGGAAAGTTGCGGGAATGTCAATCCCCTTACACTCTTTAAAAATAGTACCGACGAGTCCTTCGAGGAGCTTCATCAAATCTTCGGGAGTCCCAAAGCTCATTTCAAGGTCGATTTGCGTGAATTCGGGTTGGCGGTCGGCTCTTAGATCTTCATCTCTAAAGCAAGTAGCGATTTGGAAGTAGCGGTCCATTCCTGAAACCATCAAGAGCTGCTTAAAAATCTGCGGGGACTGAGGAAGCGCATAGAAGTTCCCGGGATAAACGCGCGACGGCACCAGATAGTCTCTTGCTCCTTCAGGGGTAGACTTGGCGAGGATCGGTGTGGTGATTTCCAAAAAGCCGTTTTTGCTCATGTAATTTCTTGTGGAGAGCATGGTTTGGTGGCGCAAGACGAGTTTTTTTGCGATATCGCCTCTGCGAATATCTAGATAGCGGTATTTAAGCCGCAGCTCCTCATTGACATCCGTTTCTTCTTCGCAGATGGAAAAAGGAGGTGTCTTAGCTGCGGAAAGAATCTCAAGTTCTTTGACTTCGATTTCAATCTCTCCAGTGGGGAGCTTGGGATTAGTCATGCCTTCAGCGCGAGGTATGACAGTGCCTCGAATGGAAATGACCCATTCGCTGCGCAGCCTTGAAGCTTGCTCGAACATCTCCTTAGAAACAATAGCTGGATCGAAAATGAGTTGTGTAAGACCGAAACGATCGCGCAGATCAATAAAGATCAATCCTCCGTGGTCCCGGCGTCTGTGCACCCACCCAGAAAGAGTGACAGTTTGTTTGAGATGAGAGCTCTTGAGTTCCCCGCATGTATGCGTTCTTCGGTAATCAAACATGAGATTTTACCAGTGGCTTAAGTTTGGCAACGAGGTCGCTTAAGGAGCAGTCGATCGCTTCTCTTGTTGCCATGTTTTTGAGTTTAATCATTTTTGTTTTAAGTTCTTCATCGCCGATCACGACGACAAATTCAGCATTTGTCTGATTAGCAAGTTGGAGGCCGTGCTGCATTTTCTTCCCGCTGAGGTCTATTTCTGCAGGAATACGCTCATGTCTCAGAGTGCAGGCGAGTTCAAAGCAGAGTTGCAGCGCTTGTTTGCCTATCGGGACGAAAAAAACAAGGGGATGCGCTGCTTGAGGAAAGTATGCTCCTTGTTTCATCATCGTTTGTAAAACTCTTTCCATGCCTGTAGCGAATCCGACAGAAGGCAGATTAGGGCCTCCAACGGTTTCGATCAGGCCGTCGTAACGGCCTCCGCCACCGATGGAATTTTGCGCTCCCAAATCTTGTGTTGTGATCTCAAAAACAGTTTTGTTGTAGTAGTCGAGACCACGAACCAGCTTGGAGTTGACGGTGTAGTGGATTTTGAGCGCTTCGAGAAGTTTCAACACTTGCTCAAAATGGGACTTTACTTCTGGGGTGAGGAAGTTTTCGAGCCGAGGAGCTTCTTTCAGAATCTTTTGATCGCCGGCATCTTTAGAATCAAGAATGCGGAGAATGTTTTTGGTGAAGCGTACTTGAGAGTCTTCTGAAAGTTCGCTGAAAAAAGGTTTTAAATACTGCGTCAGCGCTTCTTTGTAAGCAGCGCGCGAAGCGCTATCGCCGACGGAGTTGATCTGTACGACGAGATTTTTTAGCCCCAGTCTTCTATAGATTTCGCAGGCCATGTCGATCAATTCACCATCTTGCTCTGGAGTTCCAATCCCAATGGCCTCTGCGCCAAATTGATGGTGTTGGCGGTATCTTCCCGCTTGGGGACGTTCGTAGCGGAACATGGGTTCAATGTAAAAGTACTTGAGAAGGCCGGGCTGTGCGTAGAGTTTTTTCTCTACGAAAGCGCGTATCGTCGCTGCGGTGCCTTCGGGACGCAGTGTCATGGATCTATCGCCGCGATCCATAAAAGTGTACATTTCTTTTGTCACAATATCGGTGCTTTCTCCGACACCGCGGATAAAGAGTTCTGTTCTTTCCAGAATGGGTGTGCGGATCTCTTTAAAGCCATAGTCATGAGCAGTTGTGCGCATCACTTCTTCGAGGTATTGCCAGCGGCTGGATTCGCGCCACTTATCTTCCTCATTGGTCTCGACAGGGAGGATGTCGAAAGTTCCTTTTGCAATGGAGTAATTCATGAAAATTCCTAAGAGAGTTCGCTCCTAATCTAATGAAATATAGCGATTTCTCATATAAAGAGTAAAGCGAAGATAGAAACGCCTCAGGGCATAAGACATTATAAAATTTTATAAAATCTGAAAAAGAGGCGCTTCTTCAGGTTTTATAAAATATTTTTATTTTTTGGTGCCGATAAAGCGTCATTGAGAAGCGTAATCCAGTTTTGTAGGACACTCGCAGAAGGATTAGCGCAGTATTCTTCATGGAGTTTTTGCAACAGTTCCATGAAAGGAAACGGAATCCAGTCTTTGCCGGCATACTCTGTAAAGTAGTATCCTAGAGTGTGATCTGCATCTGGAGGAAAGTTTTGAACTTGTGAGATAAAAAATTTTATTTTCTCTTCGGTTTCGGAGGTGGAGCTTCGGGTGGGCTCGTGAAGGTTGCAATCATCCAGGAGATTATGCCATAATTGACCCAGTTTTTGAGTAAAATCGGGATGATGACTTAAATCTTCCTTTGCAAGATTGAGGAGGAGCTCTCTAAGCGCGAATGCGTCTTCTGCGAGCTGCTTTTGATGGGAAAGATATCCTGTATATTTTTCTTTTGACCCAAAGGCGGTTAAAATTTTTTTGAGATAGGAGATAAGGGCGGCAAAGGTTTGGGAGCGCGATGAGCTTTGAAAGCTCGAACGGTCTTTGTCTTTTTCACGCCTTTCTTTTTCAATGGGATTAACGACGATTTTTTCAAAAGGGGCTGGCCCATCTTTTCGGTGGATGTTTTTATCGAGATCGCTCATGGATGTCCTCATGCCTCAAGTGGCGTTAATTATCAATGATGAAAGGAAAGTCCTGCTTAAAAAAAGGTTGACATAAGTTGAGTTTCGTATTTAACATTTCCACGGTTTGGATATTTGTAAATAAAATGCAACCTGCCGAATCGGCCCTATGAATCAGGAGACCATGTGAGCGTTATCAATCTATTTAAGTCCGCCCCTTCTATTCCAGAAATGCAGGATCAGCAGCAAGTCAAGGACGGCTATAAATATTGGCGGTGGCGCGTTTTCTATGGGATGTTCATCGGATATGTTTTCTACTATTTTACACGAAAAAGTTTTACTTTTGCGATGCCCGTTCTTATGGAAGAAATGGGAATGCAAATCAGCGATCTGGGTATTTTAAGCAGTATCCTATCGATCACTTACGGCATGAGCAAATTTTTAAGCGGAATGCTGTCAGACCGCTCTAATCCGCGCTATTTCATGGCGACCGGTCTCATTCTTACTGGCGTATTTAATATTTGCTTTGGGATGACCTCCTCAATTGTATTTTTTGCTGTCTTTTGGGGATTGAACGGGATTTTTCAAGGATGGGGATGGCCTCCTTGTGCACGACTACTCACGCATTGGTATTCTCAGAAAGAGCGCGGGACTTGGTGGGGTCTGGCAAGCACTTCTCATAGCGTAGGGGGTGCGTTGATTCCTTTTATCGCCGCTTACTGCGCTCAAACTTGGGGCTGGCGCTTTGCGATGTACGTTCCTGGCGTGATGTGTATCTTGGTCGGTTTTTACATTATGAATCGCCTTCGCGATACACCCCGATCACTTGGACTTCCAACAATCGAAAAGTTTAAAAATGACTATCCGGCTGCCAAGGCTCAAGTAGATGAGGAAATCTCTACTAAGGACATGCTTTTTAAACATGTCTTGAGCAATAAATTCATTTGGATCCTAGCAACCTCCTACTTTTTCGTTTATATCATTAGGCAGGCGGTCAATGATTTTGGAGCCCTCTTTTTGATCCAAACCAAAGGGTACTCCATGATGGCTGCATCCGGAAGTATCTTCTGGTTTGAGCTTGGGGGGATTTTGGGAACTCTTGCGGCAGGTTGGGGATCTGATAAAATTTTTAAGGGACGCCGCGCACCGATCAATGTGATTTTCGCTGTTGGGGTGACGCTTGCAATTGCTGCTTTATACTTGTCTCCTCCGGGCTCTTTAATGCTCGACTATACACTCATGTTTGCGATCGGCTTTTTAATCTTTGGCCCTCAAATGCTCATCGGTATGGCTGCTGTAGAGCTTTCTCATAAGAAAGCGGCAGGCACTTCCAATGGCTTCGTCGGCTGGATCGCTTATCTGGGAGCAGCTACTGCGGGCTACCCGATTTCTAAAGTCGCGGAAGTGTGGGGATGGGGAGGTTTTTTTGTCGCTCTCGGTCTTTGCGGAGCAGTCACTGTGGCCTTACTTGCCCCTCTTTGGAAAATCAAGAGCAATCCCAAGTTTGTGGAAAAGGGGCCCGATTCTCAAGCAGTGCCTGCAAAAAAATCTCTCCTGACTGTAGTAGTCTCTCTCCTCAGGCGTTCTAAAAAAGGAGCGGAGAAAAAAGGATCAGAGCTGGCATCTGTCGGCGCCGAGGAAGACAAGGATTCAAAAGCTTGAGTATCCGTTTGAGATCATTTTTGGCATAGAGTATGATAAAATATTGCAAGACTCAAAAGGGAATTTTTTATCATGCGCTGGGTTCCTCTTCACATCCATTCTCAATATTCGATTCTAGATTCATCAGCATCGATTGACGCGATTGCAGAGAAAGCGGCGGAGTTCAAGATGTCTGCTGTGGCTCTAACAGATCAAGGCAACATGTACGGGGCTGTCGAATTTTTTAAAGCGTGTAAGCGCGCTGGCGTCAAGCCCATCATCGGGTGTGAATTATTTGTTGCTCCCGGATCGATGCGGGAAAAAAAGAGAATTCCAGGAGTGCCTGCGGGTTTCCCTATTGTTCTGCTTGCAAAGAATAAACAAGGCTATCAGAACTTGAGCGTCCTTAGCTCGATGGCGCATTTGGAGGGTTTTTATTGGACTCCAAGAATTGATAAGGAACTGTTAGCGAAGCACTCTGAAGGTTTGATCTGCCTTTCTGGGCCAGGCAAAAGCAGTCTATCTTATTTTATTGCCCAAGGAAAAGAAGACGAACTCAAAGCGGAAATCGATTGGTATCAGACCGTTTTTGAGGAGAATTATTATTTCGAGCTTTTGCGTCATCGCATGAGTGATGAGCACCTTCGTGCCGATGAAATCGATCAAGAAAGTTGGCTGTATCAACAGTACTTGGATACGATTCAAACGCAGGAGAAAGTCAATACGCGATTGATTGAACTTTCCAAGGCGCGCGGAATCCGCTGTGCAGCCACGAATGATACGCGATATATCGAGCGTCAAGATTGGGCAGCACAAGAAATCCTCATGAATATCCAATCGGGTGAGCCCTGCGAAATTTGGGAAAAAGATTCGTACGGAAACCCCAAAGAGAGAGTTAAAAATCCCAAACGACAGGTGTGTTGTACACACGAACTTTATTTCAAATCACAAGATGAAATGGAAGCATTGTTTGCTGATGTTCCCGATGCGCTTACAGCGACTGTTGACATCGCTTCCCAATGCGATTTCGAATTCGATTTTAAAACAAAATACTATCCGGTCTTCGTTCCTCCGCACATGGAGGGAAAAGAGTTTTCCAAAGAAGAGCGGCTTATTGAAGCTCAAAAGTATTTGAGGCAGCTCTGCCAAGAGGGAATTGTGACGCGCTATACGCCAGAGCGCTTAGCAAAGGTAAAGGAAAAGTATCCCAGCAAAGATCCGCTGGACGTGGTCAAGGAGCGGCTTGATTACGAGCTCGATGTGATCTTACCCAAAGGAATGGGAGATTATTTACTGATCGTTTGGGATTTCATCAATTGGGCAAAAAAAAGCGGCATTCCGATGGGGCCCGGAAGAGGGTCTGGCGCCGGTTCGATCGTTCTTTACCTTATTGGAATTACGGATATCGAACCTTTGATGTTTAACTTGTTCTTCGAGCGTTTCATCAACCCTGAGCGCCTCTCTTATCCCGATATTGATGTCGATATTTGCATGGACAGACGTGCAGATGTGATCGATTACACCGTAAAAAAATATGGAAAGGACAAAGTTGCCCAGATCATTACGTTTGGTACGATGAAGGCAAAAATGGCGCTTAAAGATGTGGGCAGAGTGCTTAGCGTTCCACTTGCGAGAGTGAATGAAATCGCTAAGCTTGTCCCGGAAGATCCAACAATGACATTGGATAAGGCGCTCGAGATCGATCCCGAATTTAGAAAGCTGTATAGCGAAGATTTGGAGGTGAAGCGGCTAGTCGATATCGCTAAAACATTGGAAGGATCCGTGCGTAACACAGGCATCCATGCCGCCGGTATGATCATTAGCGGGGACCCGATCATTGAACGTTGTCCTGTGTGCACAGCAAAAGATTCGGAGATGGCGGTGACGCAGTACTCAATGAAGCCTGTGGAGTCTGTGGGGATGCTTAAGATTGACTTTTTAGGCCTTAAAACCCTTACATCTATCCAACATGCCGTTTTTGCAATCAAAAAGCACCGTGGCAAAGAGATCGATTGGGTGAATTTACCTCTCGACGATAAAGTGACCTTTGATCTACTGAACCAAGGGAGGACAATGGGGATCTTCCAGTTAGAATCGGGGGGGATGCAAGACTTAGCCAAGCAGCTTCACATCGACAAGTTTGAAGAGATCATTGCGGTCGGTGCGCTATATCGGCCAGGACCCATGGAGATGATTCCTTCGTTTATCAATCGTAAGCACAAAAGAGAAGTGATCGAAATCGATCACCCTCTCATGCAGGATATTCTGGCTGAAACTTACGGCATCATGGTTTATCAAGAGCAGGTGATGGCGATTGCAAGCAAGCTCGCAGGCTATACCCTTGGCGAAGGCGACGTGCTTCGGCGCGCGATGGGGAAAAAAGACAAAGAAGAGATGGCTAACCAAAGGGAAAAATTCCGGATGGGAGCGCTACAGAATGGCATCGATGAAACAAGTTCGATGGCAATTTTTGACAAAGTAGAAAAGTTTGCATCGTATGGATTTAATAAATCGCACGCTGCAGCTTACGGGTATTTGAGCTACGTTACCGCCTATCTGAAAGCGAATTATCCTGGAGAATGGCTCGCTGCTCTGATGACTTCTGATCGGGATGATCTCTCCAAGGTTGCCAAGCACATGCATGAAGCCCAAACATTTGGTATTGCGATCCTACCTCCCGATGTCAATGAATCGTGCAATGAGTTTGTAGCGACTCCTAAAGGGATTCGTTTCGCCATGGGAGGAATCAAAGGGGTGGGTGAAGGTGTCGTTGAAGCGATTCTTCTCGAACGCGACAAAAGAGGAAATTACAAGTCGCTCTATGATTTTATGAAACGTACAGACACGCGCAAAGTGGGTAAAAAAGTCATTGAGAATCTTATCGAAGCTGGCTGCTTTGACTTTACTCAATGGGAAAGACAGGCGATGCTCATGAGCGTCGACCCCATGTACGAAGAGGCTGCCCGAGAGCAAAAGGATGCTGCAAAAGGTGTGATGAACTTCTTCTCGCTGATCGAAGATGAGCAGGAGTCGCGCTTTAATACGCCGCCAGTGGTTAAGGAAAAAGTCCCTAGGCAGAAGATTCTCAAACGAGAGCACGAGCTTCTTGGCATTTATTTGAATGGCCATCCTCTCGATGATTTTCGGCATCAATTGCAAAGGCTCTCTTGCGTTCCTTTGAAAGATTTAGAAATGCTTCCGACAGGAAGTGTTTGTAGAATTGCTTTTATCATCGAAGGCGCTGTGATTAAGATTTCGCAGAAGTCACAGAGGAAGTTTGCAATTCTGACAGCAGGCGATGGCATCGAGCGTTTTGAGCTCCCTATCTGGCCCGATCTCTATGAGGAAAAAGGAGGCTTAATCGTCGACAACCAGCTTCTCTACGCGGTCGTCCAAAAAGAGAATCAAGAGGGGCAGGTGCGGTTGCAATGTCGCTGGCTTGACGATTTGACAAAAGCGGATGAATCGATGATTCAAGTCTGCGACAATGCCTACGATTTGGCAAAGCAGCAAGCGAAAATGGCGGAGCTCAGAGAGAAAACTCGCGCTGAAAAAGCCGCTAAAAACCCTGTCCCAAAAGAGGCGGAAATGAAAAAGAAATCTTTTCAAAAATTAAAGATTCAGTTGGATGCCGATCTCGCCCGCATGACACACATTTTAATGCTTAAGGATGCTTTTCGCTCTTACCCTGGAGATATTCCCATAGAGATCGCTTTCGTTAGTGCGAAAGGAAGGATAGGATCTCTCACCATTGACAAAAGCTGGGGCGTGGAAAGCCGCAAAGAATTAGAGAGTAGGCTTCATGCGCTTTCATCCTTAAAAAACTTCGCTTGGGAAGCATAAGAACAAACCTCTTGCAGCAATAATCCGAGCCAATAAAAAGGTGACAATCTATACCCAACGTGACTGAAAATTTGGTTTAAGACCGAAGCGAAAGCTCCCCTGTTTGATGGATCAAAAAATGGTCGTGTTAAAACCAAAATTCTATAGCCCATTGAAACGTCACCAATATATTTGTTGGCTCGGGTATAAAAAGCTGGATTTTGGTTCTTAAAACTTTATTTCATGAGCCGGCACAGTAAAACTTTGGGTTGATTCTTTGCAGAACCGGTCTTTTCCTTTTTCCCAATGGGTTACTTTGCCGTTCTCTAGGATAATAAATTTCCATTCTTTATTCAGAGGAATTTTTCCTTTCCAGGCGCCATCGCAAGAGGTAAATGAAGTAGGACTCCGGTCCCACTCAGGATCAGAGCAAATGCCTAGATTTTGCGTCGGTTTCAATTGATATAAAGCCCTAATCTCAATTGCTTGAGGTGAGTTATGTGCAATCTCTTCCAAAGAAGATGAACTGACGCTGTTTTCCTTCTCAACCCCTTCAATAGATGGGACAGGAGGGCGGCGATATTTGGGGACAGGAGGAATCAAATCTAGCTGAAGTACAGGATTCGCATCTTTCATAATTTCATTGTGGTAAATAGATGTACGCATAGCCCACCTAAGACTCCTGCTGCTAATTTCGAAAATGTAATATTCGCCTGCGCTGCTTTGCTCGTTTACAATTTCCCGATTTCCCCGATAATCTTTTGTTATAATCGACATGATATCATGACAAGTATTCCTATCACACCATGGCGCGATAGTCAGGCACTTGTGATCCACGCGATGCAAGTCGCGGATGACACGGCAAAGATATTTTGCGGCTGAAGTTGGGTCATCTCCGAGGATGACTAGCTCAGGTTGTTGTTCCTCTTCTTGCAAAAAAGGAGTTTGTTTCTTTTCTCCATAGGGGTTCAATAAATAAATAATATCTTCTTCATCAATACAAAGAGTCAGATGTTCGGAAGTCTTTTTTAGTATGCTAATTTTAAAATTATTTTCTGTGTTATCTTCAGTCGTATTATCCTTCTCTCCAAAGAAAATGAAAGCTCCTTGTCTTTGAAATCCAGATTGATTTTTTGAATAAATCAAAGCTGTGAGGGTGGCGGCCATGCGTTCTTCCGAGGGAAGGGGAGGAAGCCAGGAGTAGTATGAGCAACCATAATATCCTAATTGAGGTAAGTGGATGAAGTTGCATTGAAGATAATCCTCAAAAAAAGAGTATTCTCCCAGAAGATAGTCGTCATCGAATCTGGCGGTGCTTTCATGTGCTTCTCGTATTAAATGGAATAGGCGGTTGGGATTAAAAGCAAAGTTTATCGGATTATTCTGGCAAGATCGCTGATCTAAAGCATGCAAAAGGAACCTTATTGATGCATTTTGCCGTCCCATTTCCAAGACCTCTAAGGCTCGCTCAGAGTAATTTTTTTTATATAATTTAAGAAGGGCACTTTGAGAGCAAGATTGGAAAGGAGCTGCATTCATACGAGGCGGGTGCAGCAAGGGTTGGCAGACGTGGGGTCC
>Ga0070741_10005179_pt1 | contig 29283 bp, 30 predicted proteins | sample Coa_R1_4_FD_66440 | JGI IMG/M metagenome (GOLD analysis project Ga0070741, IMG submission 66440) | Surface soil microbial communities from Centralia Pennsylvania, which are recovering from an underground coalmine fire - Coalmine... | ecosystem: Environmental > Terrestrial > Soil > Unclassified ... | reverse complement strand
GAGGAACTCCTCGTTCAGTACCTCGCCCGGATGGGTCGGAACACGCTTCTTCGGCAGCATCATGGACACCTCAGTGGTAGTCGACGATCTCGACATCGTGGGCATCGCACGATTCCCAGCGGGAGACGATGCGCCCCTGGTCATTCACGGATACTCGCCACTAGCCGAGATTCCCTGCAGTGCCGTCGCTTGCCGACGTCATGGGCCAGAAGCATATGGTCAAAGGCCGACCGCGCCGATGCGCCTTCCTCGGCGGCTCGGACGCCTCCGGAACCCGAGAGCGTGTGCCGATCGGGCCGACTGTCGGCTCGGTGTCACAAAGAGCGGAACGGCCGGTACTGTCGCCGGCCCGGCCGGTAGCCGCCCGGATGGCGGCCGGTCGGCGTCCGTGGCTGCGCCGGCCGCGCGTATGCCGGCCTCTTCTTGCGTTCCCCCAGCATGAGGGATGGTTCCGCTTACACGGCTGTCATTCCTGCTGGTGGTGACGAAACGGACCGCAATCGACCCCGGCCCCTCGCCACAGGGAATGGCCCCAGTACGTCACGGATTGACAGTGCCGATCGTTCGCAGATCATGCGGAGGTTCTGTCGAGACGCAGGGTCGGACGGCCGGCGACGGCGAACTCCGAGGCATGATCACCCTCGCCGCACACGAGCTGCTCGACACCTTCGGCTACCTGCTCGTGCCCATCTGCCTGCTCCTGCTCGGCGTCGGCCTCCCCTGCGCCGCCGTGGGTCTGGTTCATCGGCTTGAGCGACGAGAGCTACCGGCATGATCCAAAAGCCAGGATCCTGGCCGGCATGGCACCCCGGTCCGGCCGTCCGCAAGATCGGCAACGCAGGCGGTGTCCGACCGCCCGCCCCGGCTGTGACTGGGTGCTACGATGTAGTGCGTCGCGCTACCAGCGGGAGATCTGGGGTGGAGGACTATGGGACGCCCGACTTCGTTTCGCTTGTCCGACGACCTGCTGACCCGTCTGGATGATGAGGCGGCAGCGGCCGGCGTGTCCGTCTCGGCGCTGGTCACAGCGCTCCTAGACGAGGGACTCAAAGTCCGGCGGTTCCCGGGAGTGGTGTTTCGGGACGGGCCGGCGGGCCGGCGGGCCGGACTCATGGGTGGCCCCGACGTATGGGAGGTGATCCGCGATGTTCAACGAGCCTCGGGCCGGGGGCAGGCGCGGATCCGGCGGGTCGCCGCCGAGACGGGACTGGCCGAGACGCAGGTGAGACTGGCGGTCGACTTCTACGCCGCGTTCCCCGAGGACGTCGACGCTCGTCTGGCCCTTGAAGCCCGGGCCGCCCGCCAGCTGCGAGAGGCCATCGTCCGCCGTGAGCAGCTCACCGGGTGAGGTGGCTGATCGACGAGATGCTCCCTCCCGCCACGGCGTCGGAGCTCCAGCGGCGAGGCCACGACGCCCTGTCTGTTGCCGACCTGGGACTGATCGGCCAACCGGACCCGGCTGTCTTCGACTGCGCGGTGACGCAGCAGCGCATCATCGTCACCGAGAACTTCCGCGACTACGCCGTGCTCCTCGAGCAGCGCCTCCGCAACAACGAGCCCTGCGTCTCGGTCATCTTCGTCCGCAAGGCCGATCTGTCCCCCCGGGGCGCCCTCCCCGCGCGTCTGGCAGCGCGGCTCCACGCCTGGGCGGAAGCCAACCCCGACCCGTACCTCGGGCCACACTGGCCCTGAAACCGGCCGGCCGGCGACCGTGGCGCGTCTGAGCGCCAGCCCATAGACGGACGGCCGTGAGTCCAGCTGAGTGAAGCGCCGCCTCCCGCTGGCGTTGCCGGCGCTCATCCGCAGGCGACACCGTCCCGGTCGCCGTCACGGCCGCTCCGAGAGAGGCCGTCGCGGAGGAGCGGTGCCCTGCCCACCGCCCGCGCCGTAGCGCAGTCGGCCTTCGGGGCTTCCCGCCTGACGACCGGCTCATCGGGCGGACCAGTCGCGTCGTGTTCGACGACTCAGCCGTTGGCCGGCAGGCCCTGCTCGGTGGCGGCGTAGCGGGCCATCTCCTGACGGCCGGCGTCGAGGGTCAGGGCGCCGGAGCAGACGGCGGCCCGGAGGCGGTCCTCCTCCTTGTCCTTGGTGTGGGCGGCGGGCCACGCCTCGGGTCGGAGGTTGGCGTCGTCGTGGGGTGCGCCACCCAGCTCGAGGGGGATGATGTGGTCCTCCTCGTAGTCGGCAGGGTTCTGGTCGGCGTAGGCCAAGGCAGCGAGCTGGCGGACCTTCAACGTCGTGGTGTAGGTCTCCGGTGGGCGGACTGTGGCCGTCCAGCCCCGCACGCAGATGGTCGTTGCGATGTTCGACTGCGTGACGTCCGGGTTGAGGGCCCCGACCGGGAGGACAGTCCCGGCGGAGGAGGGGGCCGGCGCCGACGAGCTCGCCGGGCTCGTGGCGATCGTGCCGGTCTGCGCCGCGGCCGTTGGCCGGAGGGTGGTCGCCTCGGGCTGGCCGCCCGCCTGGCAGCCGGCGGCGATGATGCCCATCAGCAGCAGACCGGACCGGGCGGCGTTGCGGTGTGGGCGGGCCGTGGTTCGCGGGGTGGCCCTCATGCCGGACGGCGTTGGCCGCGACGACCCGGATGCCGCTCCCCATGGAGGGCGGGGGGTTGGGCGATCTGGCGCCAGAGGTGGAACCAGTCGTCCCAGCGGATCCGGCCGCCCCGGCGGCGGTAGGCCTCGAGGGCCGGCCAGGGGCCCTGGCCGCTGGTGACGGCCTGTCTGATGGCGGTCTGTGCCCGCTGGCGGCTGGAGCTGCTGATCATGCCTCGGAAGGTACATCGAGGCTGTGACATCTTCGGCGGCGGTGCCGGCTCCGGCGCCGGCAACCGGCGTGGGGCAGCGGCGGTGAGCCGGGGCGTGGCGTCGGGTCACGGCAGGTGAGCGGCGGCGTCGAGGTCGAAGGCGAAGTCGGCGATGATGCCGCGCAGGACGGCGATGAGGCGGTCGGCGTCGAGCGGGTCGCCCCGGTCGGCGTGGCGTCCAAGGGCCGCGGCCACGTCGGCGATGGTGTCCAGGGCGTCCACCATGCGGGGGTATTCGACGGTGACGATCCGGACGGGTTCCACGGGCGTCTCCTGTTCTGTCAGCCGGTAGGCCGGCGGCGGGGTTCGCGGGCTCCGGCTCGAAGGCCGCTGCGGATGCTTGCGGTCGCCTCGCGTTCCGGGAGGCCGGCGTCGAGGGCGGCGGCGAGGAGCTCGCCCTCGACCACCGTTTCGTCGAGTTCGCCTCCGGCGATCAGCATGCCGAGGGAGAACGCGGCCCGGTTGAGCCGGTTGTTCCGCTCCCCCACTGCGCTCCGGCGGACGTCGGCGACCTCGGTCTGCAGTGCCGCCAGGCCGTAGCGTGATCCGCTCCCCATCGGGGGGCGCGCCGTGGTGCGGTCTGTGGGGAAAGGGCGACGGGTGGTCGGTCGCAGCCAACCGGGCATCTCCGTAAGGACGGCCGTGGGGTCGACCCACGTGTAGCAGGCGCCGCTGCGGTGGCGGCTGGGTGGGGCGACGATGTAGCCGCCGTCGCCTCGCAGGTCGATGCCGGGCAGCGGGTCGGCGACGCCGGGGAGACGGCCGGCGGTGTTGCGCACCTGGCCGCCGGAATGCCGGTAGACGAGATGGAGGCCGCCCCCGCCGGTGAGGGCCGTCAGTGTCTCGGGCAGGCTTCCCTTGAGGGATTGAAGGTGGACCAGCGAATGGGTGCCGCCGTTGGGCGGGTCGACGTCGATGACGACGATGCCGGAGGCGGCGCCGGTGGCGAGGCCGACGTTGGCCCAGGGCCAGCGGTCCCACCAGGAGCGGATCGTGCGCTCGTCGGTGGTGGCCTCGCGGGCGCCATGACGGGCGATGGGATGCTTGGCGGGATGGGAACAGTCGCGCCGGCAGCTGCACCGGCCGGACATCATCGAGTGGAGCGGAAAGACGGCCCAGCCGCGGGCGGCGTAGTCGAGGGCGGCCGGCAGGGGACGTCCGTCCGCTCGAGCGGCGGGCCCGACGGGGAGGCCGCTCATGCGGCCTCCCACTTTTCGATGAGTGACTCGAGGCGGCGCAGCTGGCGTTCGAGCGATTCGATGCGGGCCTGCTGTTCGGCGATCAGGGCGTCGGCGTGGGCCAACTGGGCCGCCAGCTCTTCGACGGCGGCGATGGCAGGGTGGTTCATGGCTGCTCCCTTCGCGGCGGGTGGCGGAACGGGCGCCGCATCGGGGCCGGGGGGACGGGAGGCAAGGCTCGGCCTGGGGCCGACGACAGCCTGGCCTTGCCGCCCGGGAGGGCCCCGGCACCACCGTGGCGTTCCGTCCGCCAACCGCAGAAGGGAGGGGTCATGTCGGTGCCGGCCGATCGGTAGGGGCGGATCCGGACGCCGGACGGACCCGCCGCGAAGTCGACATTCGGTCTCCCGGCGTTACCGGTCGGCGTCGCCGGCAAGGAGGCGGTCTCGCAACTCCGCCCGGAAAGCATCTGGATTCTCGAGAGGATCGCAGCACGCCGCGGCGGCGTCCTCCTGCCGGTAGGCCCAGATGAAGTTCCAGCGCATGGCCTGGTCGAACAGCGTGACGAGCTCCTCGTCGGCACCGGCCAGGGCGTCGCAGGCGGCCATGTGGGTGAGAATCTCCACCAGGCTCTCCAGGGCCATCGAGACCATCCACCCCAGGGTGCGGGTATGGCGCAGATGCCGACGACGCTCCCCCGGTTCGAGGTCGCCTTCGAGGGCCGGACGGGCCTCCGCCCGCCAGGCCGCGAGTTGGGCGGCGTCCCGGTCGAGAGCCTTCACGACAGCATCGAGACGGCGCAGCCCGCCCGGCGAGCAAGAGGTCTGCGGGTCGATGTCGGCCAGGTGCGTACCGCCCACCCCAAACGCCGGGGTGGAGAACGGCCAGTCGGCCTGTCGTTCAGACATCGATGCCGCCCCGGGACGGCGCCGTCGGAAGCGCGGACCGGGTGATCGCCATTCGGGTTCCGAAGTAAGCGCCGGCGGCAACGGCGGCGCTGATCAGCAGGGCCTTGTCTTCCCATTCCAGGAGCCAGCGGATCACGGTGACAACGAACAGGACCCGGCCGATCACGGCGTTGACGAGTGGTTCCATCCCTGCCCCTTCGCGTTGTCGGCGCCGGGGTCGACTCAGCCCCGGCCTTCGGCGTACAAGGCAGAGAACGGAGGACAGCCGGAGCGATTACGTCACTCGGCCCGAATACCTCTCTGGGTAGCCCGGACCGCACGCAATACTGCGATGAGTGGCGGGACGGTCGTGCGGTCCCGGCTTCAGCGCGTCAGAAGTTCCATCCGGCAGCGGGGTCCCGCAGCGCTGCTGATCCGCCGATCGGCGGTGAGCAGCACGGCGTCCAGGGCCTCGGCGAGGGCGACGTAGGCGGCGTCGTAGATCGTGAGGTTGGCTCGCAGTTCCCAGCACCGGGACAGCAGCGGGATGTGGGGGACCCGCGTGATTCCAAGGGCGGTCAGATCGGCCAGGGCCAGTTCCACGCGCCGCTGATCAAGGTGGCCGGCGGCGTGGAGTTGCCGCCAGGCCGAGCACACTTCGAGGTCAAGGAGATGAGGCGCCGCCAGCCGCTCGCCCCGAAGGCGTTCCCGGGCATGATCACCGTCCGGTCCGTCGTCACCGAGGGCCGTGACGACCACGCTGGCGTCAACCACGATCACCGACCGTTGCGGTCGGTCCGGACGGCTCGCACCGCGGCTTTCAAGCCGGCGCGCCCGCCAGCCCGACCGCCGGCCCGGTCCAGAACCTCCTCCAGGGTCGGCGTGCGGGCCTCCTCGACAAGGCGAGCGAGAAGATACTCCTGGAGCGACTGGCCGGCGGCCGCCGCCCGGCTCCGGAGGATCGAGTGGACGTCGTCGGGAACGTCTTTGATCTGGATGCTCGGCATGCCACCATGCTAGCGCCAAAACAGCGTGCAAACATGTGCTTTGGCGCCACCGTCTGCCTTGGTCGACGAGCGAGTGCGGCCATCCATCATCTGTCGGCCACGGCCGCAGGGCAGAAGCGCGCCGTGGAACCCAACGTGGCGGATGGTCACAAAAGGCATCGTGTCACCCAGTGTCAAACAAAAAGTTCGAAGGGCGCGTAAGCGCTCAATGGGACGGCCGTTGTACTGCGTGAAAGGCCCACGGCCGGGTGGGCAACGAAAGGACTCCCATGATGCGCTCCCACATCAGCTGACGAGCCGCCGCTGACCCAGGGGCCCCGGCCGCGGGCCGACCTTCCCCCAGCTTGTCGACGCCCTCCGGCCCCGGCGCCCCCGCGTCGTCGGGCGTCGGAGAGCGCCGTGCTTCCCCCGCCGTCCACGCTGCGGCGCAGCCGCGCCTGCAGCCCGATTCCGGCCAGCCGGCCAGACCCAACCTCGGCGCAACGCCGAACAGCACCCAGGAGGACACCGTGAACCAGATCTCGCTCATCGGACGCCTGACCGCCGACCCCGAGTCGCGGGCCGGCGAGAAACACGAGGCGGCCAGCTTCCGCGTCGCCATCCCGCGCCGCAAGCGGCGCGACGGCGAGGAAGCCGGGGCCGTGTTCGTCGACGTCGTCGCCTTCGACGGGCTGGCCAAGACGGTCGCCGACCACCTCGGCAAAGGCCGCCAGGTGGCCGTGACCGGCCGCCTCGAACAGGACGAGTGGACCACCACCGAGGGCGAATACCGGTCCAAGCACCAGGTGGTGGCCGACGAGGTGACGTTCCTCGATGCCCCAAAGGCAGCTCCCGCCGCCGACCCCGAACCGGCGCCGGCGCCCCGCCACCAGGAGCAGTCCGGCCGGCGGAACTACCGGCGTGTCTCGTAGATCCCCTCGCCCCGGCGGGACTGCGGTTCCGCCGGGGACACACCCCCAGCACAGAGGAACCGCGATGGGGTCCGGAGTGTTCGATGATGGATCGGCGGCACCGGACCGGTGCACACCGGTGCTGGTCTTCGGCTGCCATGGTGGCGCCGGCACCACCACCCTCGCCGCGCATCTCGGACTGGCCCACGAGGCCGGGGACATCGGTGCGGCCCCCGCCTCCGCGGCCGGACGGGCCGTGGTCGCCGTCACCCGGGGCACCGCGGCGGGGTCCCGCCTCGGTGTCGAAGCGGCCAAGACCCTGCGGGCCTCGGGCGCATCGAAGGTCGTGGTCGCCGTGGTCGCCGACGGCCCGTGGCCCGAGCCGCTCGCCGCCCGCGCCCGGCTGCGAGCCCTGGCCGGGCACGTCCCCGTCGTCCGCGTCCCCTACATCACCCGCTGGCGCTTCGAAGACACCCCGTCGACCGTGCCGGCCCCCTACGAACGGGCGCTGGCCCGACTCCGGGCCGCCTACTGCTCCTGCACCGACCATCACCCCGTAAAAGCCACCGCCTGAGTTACCCCGCCGAGACCAGAGGTCTCGGCGGGGACCGCGCCTGACGGTTTCCGTTCGAACTCACTGCGCGTCACTGGAGGTTCTGTCGCCATGCTGTTCTCGGCCCTGCTCGCCGCCACCGTCCCCAACCCCTCCCCCGAGGCCCCGCCCGGCGTTGGCGACGTCGCCAACACCTTCCTCGGCTGGATGAAGTGGGGCGGTCTCATCGCCGGAGTCATCGGCTTCATGATCTGCGGCATCATGATGATGGTCGGCCGGCGCAACCGCTCCGCCACCGCCGTCGACGGCGCCACCGGCATCCCCTGGATCGTCGCCGGCCTGTCCGTCATCACCCTCTCCTCCGGGCTCGTCGGGGCGATCCTCCACTGAAGATGGCCACGACCCTGGAAAGCTGGGACACCATGACCCAGCCCCAGCAGCCCCGCCGCCGAGCCGTCACGGTCGGCGCGGCCGTTCTCGCCGGCCTCGTCATCGCCGTCGTGCTCGTCATCAAGCTGTGGCCCGAAAGCGGCTCCCCATCAAACGGAGCGGCGAAGGGGCCGGATGTGACGTGGACGGCCGCGGCTGATGGGGTCCGTTTGCCAGTAAGCGATGTTTCTGGACCGAAGCGGTTTGTGGACGGACGGGGCGTGGGGTTCGCAAGGACCAAGGCTGGTGCTGCCCTCGCCGCAATTCATGTCTCACATGACGCTGGCGCCTCTCCAGGCCCGGCGATCTTCACCCCGACGATTCGGGACCAGGTTGTCGGTGAAGACCGTGACGCAATGCTGCGCGAAACCTCCGGACAGTACGAGGCCGATCGGGCAAAGTTCGGTTTGCCCGAAGGCGCCGCGATACCCACGTCGAACGCGGCACGAATCTCGTACCTTGTCACGCGCTACACGGACTCCGACGCCGCCGTCACAGTTGCGTCGGCGGTCGGCGCCGATGCCAACAAGTTTTTCGCCGTTGACCTCGAGATGCAGTGGATAAACGGGGATTGGCGCCTGGTAGCGCCAAAGGGCGGGTTCTTTGGAAACGTCTTCCGGGAGTTAGGGATGCCGCCCGCTGGGTCGGTAGTGCTTGAAGTTCCGAACCGATGAGCTGCACACCCCCGATCGTCAATCCTCTCGACTGCGCGGCAAGCGCGATCGGGAACGCGATCGGGAGTGCCACCAGTTCGGTAATCACGTCGACGGGCGACCACCTCGCCGACATGATGCGAGACGGGGCCCGGTGGGTCATTGAGAACACGGTCGGGTGGTGGGTCAACGTCCCCTCCATCGTCGTCAACAGCACACCGGTTCAGGACATTCAGCGGATCGTCTTCTCGGTGGCCGTCCTCGTGGCCGTCGCCGGCGTGACGTGGCAGGGCATCCGCATGGTTCTCAGCCGCAAACCCAACGGGCTCGTCGACATCGGCCGGGGTCTCGTCACCGTGGCCGCATGGTCGGCGCTTGGCATCGTCGGGGTCTCCATGGCGCTCCACGCCGCCGACCAGTTCTCCAGCTGGGTCCTCGACCAGGGCGCCCAGGGCGCGGTCAGCGCCCGCCTCGCCGCCCTCGCCTCCCTCGGCGCCGTCTCGTCATCCGGGGCGGTGCTGGTCCTCGGCTTCGTGATGATCCTCGTCGGCCTCTTCCAGGCCGTGCTGATGTTCCTCAGGGAAGGGGCGCTGATCGTCCTCAGCGGACTCATCGTGCTGGCCGCCGCCGGGAACTTCAACGCCGCAACCAGGCCCTGGCTGCAACGGCTTCTCACCTGGATGCTGGCCCTCGTGGCCTACAAGCCGATGGCCGCCATCGTCTACTTCGCCGCCCTGCGCATGGTCGGCGAAGCCCAGGACCCCCGCACCGTGTTCATCGGCATCACCATGATCGTGCTGTCCATCTTCGCCCTACCGGCGTTGCTCAAATTCTTCTCCTGGGCCGTCCCGGCCGCGACCACTTCGGGAGCGGGCGGGCTCGGCGCGCTCGCCGGGGCGGCGTCGGCCGGCATGTACGCCATGGCGTATACGGGCGGTGCGGGACGCCACGGCGCAGTCGAACAGGCGCAGTACCTCCGTGCCGACCTCGGCCCCCAGCGCGGCTCGTGGGGCGCCGGGCCCGCCATGGTGCCGCCCCTGCCCGGCCCGCCCGGGCCGTCGGGGGCCGGAGCGAGCTCGGCCACCGCCTCCTCGGCCGGTGCCGCCCCGACCCGCGCCGGAGCAACCGGCGCGACCGGCGCCTCGACTTCGGCTGGTACAGCGGCCGCCCGCCCCGCAGGACTGGCCGCCGTCGCCGCCGATGCCGCCAAAGCGGCCGGGACGAACGCCGTTCAGCAGGCCGAGGACGCCATCGGAGAAGCGCCCGCATGACCGTCAGCGAACTCAACCCGACGGACGTGGAGATCCGCAGCTACGGCGGTTGGCGTCGCACCCGGGGCATCGGCCTGTTCGGGCTCGGAGGGACGGGAACCGGCGTCGTCATCGCCACGATCGTCGCCACCCTCACCGCCGCCTCCATCAACCTGCGGCTCCTCGTCGTCTTCGCCCCGGCGGCCACCGCCGTCGTGGTGGCCGCGACCCTGCGCCGCGACGGCGAGTCCCTCGCCGAGATCGGCCTGCGTCGGGGCCGCTGGTGGTGGGGCACCGTCCGGGGCTATCACCGGCTGCGCTGCGGGACCGTGTCCGAAAGCGCCGGCGCCTGGGATCTCCCCGGGCCGCTGGCCGCCACCAGGCTCCTCTCGGCGGAGGACGGCCTCGGCGGCCGGTTCGGGCTCGTCTGGGACCAGCGCAGCGGCTTTCTCACCGCCACCCTCAAATGCACGGCGCTGTCCACCTGGCTCGTGGACGGCGATCAGAGCGACGCCTGGGTCAGCAACTGGCACGCCTGGCTGGCCGGCCTCGGTTACGAACCGACCGTCGCCTGGGTCGCCGTCACAGTCGACTCCGCCCCCGAACCCGGCTCGACCCTCACCGACTACGTCGCCGGCCGCCTCGACCCCGAGGCTCCCGACTACGCCCGGTGGGTCATGGCGGAACTGGTGCGCCACTCCCCCGCCGCGGCCGCCGACGTCCAGACCCGGGTCTCCATCACCTTCGACCCGGCCGCCTCCCCCGACCGGCTCGACGACCTCGCCGACCAGGCCGGCGAAGTCAGCCGGCTCCTCACCGGCATGGCCTCCGCCCTGGCCGAATGCGGCGTGGGGAACATCGAACGGGCCCAGGACTGGGAACTCGCCGGCATCGTCCGCACCGCCTTCGACCCCGCGGCCCGGGGCGAGGTGCAGCACCTCCACAGCGCCGGCCAGGGCGCCGACCTGTTGTCGTGGAGCGAAGCGGGGCCCACCGGCCACGTGGAAGAGTGGCGCCAGTACACCCACGACTCGGGCGTGTCGGTCGTCTGGGGCTGGCACCAGGCGCCCCGCCAGCGGGTCACCGCCAACGTCCTCGCCCGGCTCATGACCCCCGGCCGGTTCCCCAAACGGGTCACCCTCCTCTACCGGCCGTACTCGGCCGCCGACGCGGCGGAGCAGCTCGAACGACAGGTCAACGCCGCCTCCTTCCGGGAAGCCGTCCGCCGCGCCCAGGGCCGGGACGAAACCGCCCGCGACCAGGCCGACCGGGCCCAGGCCGTCCAGGCCGCCCGGGAGGAAGCCATCGGCGCCGGCCTCGTACGGGTCTCCTGCTACGTGACGGTCACCGTCACCGACCCCGCCGACCTCCCCAGCGCCGTCGCCGAAGTCGAAGCGAGAGCCGGACAGTCGAAAATCAAGCTGCGGCGCCTGGCCGGCAGCCAGCTCGCCGGGTTCTGCGCCACCCTCCCCGCCGGTGTCCACCCCGCCCACCTGGCGACGTGGCAGCCGTGGCGACGGGACAAGGGGGCGCGGCGATGAGGCGGCTACCCATGAGAGGGGAACCGAGGGTGAGGCGCGGCCGTCGAGAGGTACCGGTGGTGCACGGGCCCGGGGAGGCCACCAGGGTCGATGCCCAACGCGTCGCTCCGGCCTGGGGATGGCGCGGAGCCGGCGGCGGCCGTGCGTCCCACGTGGCTCCGGCCGCCGAGTACCAGGGCACCACCTCCCAGGTGTGCGGGCTGTTTCCCTTCGTGGCCGGCTCCGGCGCACCCCACATCGGCGTCCCCATCGGCCGGCACATCCACTGGGGCCAGGTCGTCAGCCTCGAGCCGTTCGGGTGGCTCCACGCCGGACTCGTCACCAACCCCGGCATGTTCGTCCTCGGCGAACCGGGAACCGGGAAGTCGTCAATGGCGAAGAGGCTGCTGACCGGGATGGCGGCGTTCGGGGTCCGGAGCATCGTCCTCGGAGACGTCAAGCCGGACTACGCCCGGCTCGTCGAACGGCTCGGTGGACAGGTGATCCACGTAGGCCGGGGCCTCGACCGGATCAACCCGCTCGACTCCGGGCCGCTCGGCACCGCCATCGACCGCCTCCGCGCTGGCGGGCACGACGCCGTCGCCGATCAGCTCCTGGCCGAGCTGCGGGGCCGGCGCATCGCCCTCCTCGGCGGCCTCTGCAGCCTCGGCCGGGCGCACCAGCCGGTCACCCCCGGGGAAGAGGTCCTCCTCGGCGCGGCCATCGACCACCTAGCCGCCACCCTGCCCGGCGTGGACCCGACCATCCCCCAGGTCCTCGACGTCATCCGCTGCGCCCCCGACGAGCTGGTCCGGCTGGCCGAGGTGAACGGGACCGAGGAGTTCCACCGGGACAGCAAGGCGCTGCGGCAGACGTTGCGGCTGCTCTGCGAAGGGTCACTCCGGGGCATGTTCGACGGGCCGACCACCAACCCGTTCGACCTCGACGCCCCGGCGATCGACGTCGACATCTCGGCGGTGGCCAACGGCGGGGAGGACACGGCGGTGGCGGCGGCGATGCTGTGCTCGTGGGCCTACGGGTTCGGTGTCGTCGACGCCGCGCTTGCCCTCGCCGACGTCGGCCTCGCCCCCCAGCGCAACTACGTGGCGTTCCTCGACGAGCTGTGGCGGGCCCTCCGGGGCGCCCCCGGGCTCGTCGACCGGGCCGACACCCTCACCCGCGTCAACCGGCAGAAGGGCATGGGACAGATCATGCTGACCCACTCCCTCGCCGACCTCGAAGCCCTGCCCACCGAGGCCGACCGGGCCAAGGCCCGGGGGTTCGTCGAACGGTGCGGCATCACCGTCCTCGGCGGGCTCCCGCCCCGGGAGCTGGCCGCCCTCGCCCCCGTCGTCGGGCACCTCTCGGCGGAGGAACGGCGCATGGTCGCCTCCTGGTCCACACCCACATCGTGGGCCGGCGGCACCCAGCATCCCGGTCGGGGCAAGTACCTCATCAAAGCCGGCCTGCGCTCCGGCATCCCCGTCGAACTCGAATACGTGGCCGACGAATCCGACGTCTACGACACCGACGCCGCCGTCACCGCCAACCTCCGCGCCCACCAGGAGAGCCGGTGAGCCGCGCCATCGGCCCGAAGGTCGGACTTCCCTCCGAGGCCACCCTGCCGCTGACCCTCGTCGGGGTCATGTGGGTCCCGGCTCTCCTCGCCACGATCGTCTGGCTCGGGGGACATCTGGCCTCCTGGGCGACGGGGCACGGCTTCGTCGGCCCGGCGCTCAGCGTTGAATGGGCGCTGCACTTCCCGGCCCAGGGCCCCGCCCGATCGTGGCCCACCGTCCCGGCCGCCGCGGTGTGGGTGGCGACGGCGCTCCTCGCCGGCGTCGTGGCCCTGCCGGTCGCCATCGGGATCGCCGCCTGGCAGCGGCGCCCCCGGCCCGGCGACCCCCTCGCCTCGCTGGCCCGTCCCGTCGACGTGGCAGCGCTCTGCCCAGCCGGCGTGGCGGACAAAGCCCGTGAGCTCCGCCGGAGCCTCGGCGCCGTGAAGACCATCGCCCCGGCCGACGCCGGCGTGCCGCTCGGTCGGCTCCAACCGGGCGGGCCGGACCTGGCGGCGTCCTGGGAAGAGGTCATGGTGGTGCTGATGAGCCCCCGCTCGGGCAAGACCAGCGCCCTGGCGGTCCCGCAGGTGCTGTCGGCGCCGGGGGCGGTGGTGGCCACCAGCAACAAGGTCGACCTGTGGGCCCTCACCCACACCGCCCGCTCGAAACGGGGCACGAGCTGGGTCTTCGACCCCCAACGCATCGCCCTCGTCCCCCAGACCTGGTGGTGGAACCCCCTGCGCGCCGTGACCACGGTGGAGGCGGCGCAGCGGCTCACCGCCCACTTCATCGCCGAGATCCGTGGCGAGCGCGAACGGGAATTCTGGTCGGCCGCCGCCGAAGATGTGCTGGCCTCGCTGTTCCTCGCCGCCGGCAGTTCGGGGCGCACCCTGGCCGACGTCTACGACTGGCTCAACCGGCCCACCAGTCCCGTACCCGTCGACCTGCTCCGCCAGCACGGCCATGTGGCCTCGGCCAACGGGCTGGCCGGCCGACAGGCCGGCGCCCCCGAAACCAGAGAAGGCGTCTTCGAGACGGCCCGGACCGCGGCCAAGTGCCTGCGGGACCCGAACATCATGGCCTGGGTCACCCCGCCCCCGGTGGACCTGACCGAGTTCGACCCGGCCGCCTTCCCGGCCACCGAGGACACGCTCTATCTCCTCACCAAAGACGCCGCCGGCGGGGCCGCGCCGCTGGTGGCGGCGTTCGCCGACCGGGTCATGGTCGAAGCCACCGTCCTCGCCGAACGCCGCGGCGGCCGGCTCGACCCGCCGCTCCTCGTCGTCCTCGACGAGGCGGCCAACATCTGCAAGATCGCCGACCTCCCCAGGCTCTATTCCCACCTGGGATCTCGAGGGATCGTTCCCGTCACCATCCTCCAGAGCTACCCCCAAGGGGCCGGGGTCTGGGGCGAAGCGGGCATGGACACGCTGTGGGCGGCGTCGACGGTGAAACTGATCGGCGCCGGACTGGACGACGACCGGTTCCTCGAAAAGGTGTCACGGCTCGTCGGGGAACACGACGTCGCCATCCGCTCCGTCCATCACGGCCAGGGCAGCCACGGCGAGAACTACTCCCTGCGCCGCCAGCGGATCCTGGCCGTCGAAGACCTCCGCCAGCTTCCCAAAGGGCAGGCGCTGCTGCTGGCCACCGGTTGCCGGCCCGCCCTCGTCTCCCTGCGGCCCTGGTATGACGGACCGCAGGCCGGCGAGATCCGAGCGGCCTACGACGAAACCATCGCCGCGGTCAGCGCCCGGGCGGATCAGGCGAGTCCCCGCATTGGCGCGTCCGATGATCAGGAGGCGGCGTGACGGCATCCAACGAACGGCACGAGACCCCGCCGCTACTTCTCCTCGTAGATGATATCGGCCGTGTGGCCGAGCGTGTGCCAAGGACCCCACCGACTCGCTCGTCGAGCATCCATGCAGTCGACGGATTCCTGCGACGAGCCCGCCCAGTGTGCGTCGCATGCCCGCCAGTCCTGTTCCCACCGGTCCCAAGCAACGACCCAAAGGGCGGGCGTCAAAAGCACGGCGACGAGCACCGCGCTGATGACCGCCTTTCCGCAGAATCGCAGGAGGACATGACCAGACTGAGTGGCTGCCCAGAGGAGCAGGCCGACCCCGGCGAAGAAGGAGAGTCCGAGAAGAACGATCACCATGGGGAGTGCTCCTCGCGGGCGATCAGCCAGGCAATAAGGGCGGTGCCGGCGGCGAGTCCGGCGCCTCGCGGCAGCGGGTGGCCGCCACACTTCTCCATGTCGGATCCCGGCGAGAGAGTCACGTCTCGACGATACGAGGCCGCCATGGGACGGACCTGCGTCTCGACACGATCTCCGCAACAGGCACACACCGAGCCCGCCCACGGACCGCGGCAGGCAGCGTGATTCCGCCCGCCGGTATCGCGGAACTCGAGGCGCGGCTCAGCCGCCTGGAGTCGTCCTACGAAACGCTCGAGGAAACCATCGCGCTCCCCTCGCCGGGCCCGACCACGAACGGAACCTGGGCGACTCCCGCGACGCCCGACCCGCTCTATCCCAACGTCGAGGCGTGGGTGGCCGGCTGGTTCGCTCCCACCTTCGCCCGCCGACTCGGCACGACCCGCTGGTGCGCCCGGTGGTGGCTGCACACCGAAGCGATCGTCCGCCTCGAAGCGCTCTGGCGGTCATGGGAGACACTCCGGCTCGACCCCAACCTGGGGATGGCCACCTGGCTGCGGGATCACCTGGACCCGCAACGGGCCGTGCTGATGGGAGACAGCGGCCCGTTCCAGGCCTGCGAAGGCACCGAGCACAACCCGCCGCCCGACCTGCCGGTCCTCCCGGCCCCGGCCGGCCACTGGGCTCATCGAACTGAGGTGGCCGAATGAATGAGCAGCACCACGGGAACCTGCTCGGCGGAGCCATCGGGGAGACGACAGAGACCGCAGCGCAACTGGCCACGATCATCGCAACCGCCGCCCAGGTCATGGTCCGCAACCGGGTCCGAGAGCTCCAGACCGAACATGCTCAGCACGAAAAGAGAGCCGATGCCGAACGGGCCATGCTGCGCAGCGAACACGCAGCCGCCCGCCTCACCTGGGCCCCCGCACTCGAACGGCCGTTCATGACCACGGCGTCGGCAACGGAAGCGGCCACCGTATGGGCCGCCGCCCAGCCGTGGGTCGAGTACGACACCGGTGCACGGGAAGCGGCCCGCCGCGCCGAGGAACGACTCGACCTGGTCTTCCCGGAGCTGATCGACCGTTACGGACAGGGCCTCGCCGACGGTCTCGGGTCGGTCGACGCCATGGTCGAGGCCACCGCCGTCCTCGTACAGTCGCCCGCCGACGTCGCCGCCGGGGCGTCCGCCCAAGCCGTCGCCGGGGCCGAGCGGGGCGAAACCCACCGGGACTTAGCCGTGCCTGACGAGCCAGCCACCGTCACGGTGGACGAACAGACCGTCGCAATCCGCGCCGGCGCGTCCCACGCCGCGGTCGCGGATGCCGCCTCAGCCCGTGCCGTGCTCCTCGCCGCGCAGGCCTATCCGATGGACCTGCGTGTCCCGGTTAACCGAACTATGGCCAGGTTGCCGGCTCTCAAGATGATGCAGAGAGAGCAGCATCTGACCCGGTGACCATGCAGGCGTTTTCAGCTGCACATTCGGTGTCTTGGGGCGCGAGACCTGGGCCCATTAGCGCGAGCGGGGAGCGACCCAAAGTCCTGCCCCCCCGCCGATGAACTACCCTTTCGAGCAGCGGACCAGGACCGCGCCTGCCCCGGTACCAGTCTTCACTTCCGACGACGACCGGGTCATCACCGTGACACCGTTCCTTCGACCCTGAGGCACGGTTCTGCTGGATGGAACGGAGCCGTTGACGGGGGCCCGAAATGGGCCCGATGGACGTCGCTTCGCTCGGCTACCTCAGGGCCACCGCCGAGGATCCCACAACTGGACGGGTTCGCCGCCCCGGTACTCGGGATGCAGGCGGTGCCCGGCGACGGCGATGTCCTTCACCTGCGCATGGACGATCGCCACCACCGCATCGCCACCGAACCGGGCCCACCGGGCGGCTCCTGCTGGCGCTGGGAGGTCGCCGACGCCGCCGGGCGCGACGCCGCCGCCGACGAACTCCAGGGGGCCGTGTGGGGTCAGATCCGGTACCAAGGCCGGGCTGGAGAGCCGCGGGTGGCCGGCACGATTTACTGCCTCGACCACGCCGCCATCGGGTCGAGCTGTTCTGCGGCCGACAACGGGGAGACTCCCTCGGCGTGGGCGGCGCATACGCTGGCGAATCGGCAGGACGAGACGCCGGCCATGACCGCGTGCGTACGCGGCAGATGCCGCCCGGGCAGCCACACGTCTGCCCGGACCCCCGAGCTGGCGACGGGTAGAGGCTGGCCCGATGAGGCAGCAGAAGGCGCCGCCGGGCGCCATACCATCCGGTCGTGACGGGACAAGCCCGCCTGCCGGCACGGGCAACGGCGGCGTCAGTCCCGTAGAACCAGCCAGTCTGTACTGATTCTATTCGGTAGTACTTCTCGTACCAGCAGGCTGCCCAGCCGGCCGGTGTCGACGCCATGTCGTACGGCGAGGTATCCGCTGTGCGTGGCATCGTCCTCTTTAGGGCGCTCGCATCCCTAAGATGGAAGATTCGGGACTTCGGCCCCCACCGGCTGGGGTAACGGGGTGCATATGCCGACGCACACGAAGAAGACGACGGTCTGGGACCCGGGCGGCCGGGAAGAGGCGGCGATCATGGCGAGCCTGCCGGAGTCGCCACGTGTCCGGCGGCTTCTCGACGACCTCGAATCGCTCATGGTGGCCGAAGGCTTCGTCCATCTGAACACCGACGACATCGCCCGGCGGCTGCGCTGTTCCAAGGCGACCCTCTACCGGTTGGCGCCGAGTCGGGAGGAGCTTTTCGAACTGGTGATCGAGCGATCGTTGGCCCGCATGCGCGACCGCGGCCGCGAGGAGGTGGCGGCCGAGGAGACGTGGGAAGCCCGATTCGTGGCCTTCCTGATCGAGCCCCTCCGGTCCTGGACTCGCGAGGTGTCATACCAGTTCATCCGCGACATGCGGGCGTTACCGGGGGGCAACAAGCTGTGGTTGGCTCACGAGCGCAAGCGGATGGAAACCCTCGAGGCGATCATCGATCAGGGCACCCGGGAGGGCGCCTTCCAACCCGTCCACGCCCGGCTGGCGGCGGATCTGATCCTCACGACCGTGAAGCGGGCCCTCGAACCGGACTTCGCAGCGTCCGTCGGCCTGTCGGTGAACGACGCCTTCGAGGAGTGGTACCGCGTCCTCGAGTTCGGCCTGATCCGCAACGCCACGGACGCCGAACGGGCCGAGGCGCTCGCCGTGGCGTCGTCCGACGTGTCCGCCCGGCGGGCCCGCCGGGGCAAGGGTCGCGGGCGGCCGTCCTCGGCCACTGCCTGACGTCGCCCCGCCCCGACGGCTCGGTCTTGCGCCGCTGGCGTATCTTGTCGTACGTTTAGTGACAGTAGCGTACTGAACGTACAGCTACGGTCAGCCCGGACGCCGGCTCCGAGCCATGACGCCGGCCATGGGGCTGGTCGGGGGCCGGCGGACAACCTCCCCCACGATGTCCGCCGGCTCCCGAGTCGCGGCGTCGGCGGCACCCCGTCGGAGATGACGATCTCGTCCAGCCGGAGCCGGCCGACGGCATCGGAGCGGCCGGGACCGTCGGCCGTGGCGACCACGTCGACGTCGTCGACGATCCGCCCCGAGGCCGAGGTCGCCGCCAGGCGGCCCCGGACGGAGAACCGCCGCACCGCACCAGGTTCCAGCGGCTCGTCCCCCATCCACATCACGCCGACGTCGGCGGCCTCGGCGGAGAACGAGTGCAACATCGTCTCGATGGCACCAGGCTGCTCGGCCACCAGCCAGTAACGGACCCGGGAGGTGGGAGACACCAGGGCGTTGACGGCCACCCGGGCGAACCGGCAGGGGGACCGGTTGGCGACGGTGAGGGACCAGACGAAGTCGCCGCCGCGCCGAACGGCGGGCGGTTGGGCCTCCCCGGAGACGTCGACCCGGCACGGCTGCCCGCCAACGGGGGGCGCCCGAGGTGGCGCCGCCGCACCCTCCGGTCGCCCGGCGGCTCCCGGGGTGAACATCCAGATGCTGTCCCGAGAACCGCGGAAGGCGCCGGTCCACCACATCAGCCGCTGACCCGTCCAGACGGGCTGGCCGCTCAGGAAGTACGGATGGGGAATCGTCGACCAGTGCCCGGCGACCGGGTCCAGGACCGCTCCCCGACCGCACAGCTCGGCGAACACCACGTCGCCGGCCAGGACCCCGGTCGGGTCGCAGAAACCGGGGATGGACGGGATGTCGGGCAGACCCCGCCACTTCCCGCTGACCACTTCCAGCGCTGCCGAGCGGAGCCCGTCGTCCCAGGCGACCAGTTCGTGCCCCGTCCACACGGCCGTCACCCGGCTGCCGGTCAGCGGCGAGTCCGGCAGGACGCGCCACCGGTCGCTGGCGGGATGCCAGGCGACTGCGGTGGACTTCGCCGGGTCGTCCGAGGTCGTCCCGAACACGACGAGCTCCTGGCCGGTCCACATCGCCACCGCCTGCCGGAAGGCGATCGGCAGCGGCGCCACAGCCGTCCACCGGTTCGATTGCGGGTCGTAGGCGGCGCCGTCGGCCAGCCACTCGCCGTCACCGGTGGTGCCACCGACCACGACGAACCGCTCGCCGGTCCAGGCGGCGGCGAGCGGCCGCCGGGCCGTGAGAGGCGCCGGGGAGAGACGGCGCCAGACGTCGGCGCCGATGTCGTAGGCACCGCCGTTCGCCGTCACGACCGCCCGCGGGCCTCCGGTGTCGCCTCCCCAGACCAGCAGCTCGAATCCGGTCCACGCGCTGGCCGCCCCGGTTGAGGCAGGGAACGGAGCAGGCCGGATACGACGCCACGATGCGGTCGACGGGTTGTAGGCCGCGCCGTCGGCGGCAGGCTCGCCACCCCAGACCACGAGCTCCGAACCGGTCCACACCGAAACGTGCCCCACCCGAGACCGCAGCGGGCCGACGGCGCCGCGCTGCCAGCCCGGCGGGGCCCGCTCGTCGCCACCGAAACCACGCGGTCCAGCGTCGCCGCCGCCACCGCCCGTCACGGCGTGGGCCATGGCCGCCGCCGCCACGACGAGCAGCGGAACGACGTACCAGCGGGATGGGAGACGCGCCGGCCGGGACACGTCCGACGAGGAGGGAACCTGCGGATCGCCGCTTCGTGGATCGACCGGGCGGAGGTCGAGCGGCGCAGCCGCGCCATGCGGCCGCCGGCCGCCGAGCGATCTCCTCATTGGTGTTCGCCAGCCGGCGCCGTCAGCGTCGGCCAGGGACCGTCCCGCGGCGGCGGCCGCCCGGGCCGGCGGGCCGCGGGACCCGGCGCGGCGGCCGGGCGGACCCGGCGCGGTGCCCCGCCGAAGAGCGCCTCGTCGCCGGCGATGATGCTGCGGGCCAGCGCGCCCGTCCTGGGAAGCAGGTGGGCGGAGTAGAACTGGGCGACGACCGCCGGGCTCAACGCCAGGCGTCGCCGCGGGCCGGGATGGGCCGCGCCGGCGTCGATCGCGGCGCGGGCGAGGATGCCGCCGCCGAAGAGGAGCCCGAGGAGCTCGAGGTATTCCGCGGCGGCCGATGCCTGCGCCCTCGGAGTGGCCGAGAGGAGCTGGGTCGTGGCGGCGAAGGCGTCCTCGACCGATCCCCGCAGGCGCCGGCCGATACCGTGCAGGCCCGGCCCGGTGTCCGCCAGCGCCCGGTCGGCGACCTGCGCCACGTCGGCGATCGCCTCGACGATCGCCGTCCCTTCGTTGCGTCCGAGCTTGCGACGGACCAGGTCGTCGGCCTGGATGCCGTTCGTCCCTTCGTAGATCGGCATGATGCGGGCGTCGCGCAGCAGCTGCGCCGCCCCGGTTTCCTCGATGTAGCCGACCCCGCCGTGGACCTGCACACCGAGCGAGGCGACCTCGACGGCCCGGTCCGAGCACCAGGCCTTGACCACCGGGGTCAGGAGGGCGAGGCGGTCGGCGGCCCGCTCCGCCTCGTCGGCGCCCCGTGTCCGGTCGAGCCACGCGGCCGTCTCGTAGACCAGGCCGCGCATGGCATCGACGTAGGCCTTCATCGTCAGGAGCATGCGCCGCACGTCGGGGTGGTCGATGATCGGCGAGGCGGCGCCGTCGGTCGGGTCGGCGCCGACCGCCCGACCCTGGCGGCGGTTCTCGGCGTAGGCCAGCGCCTGCTGGAACGCCCGCTCCGCCAGGCCCAGTCCTTCGATCCCGATCGACAGCCGGGACCGGTTCATCATGGTGAACATCGCCGGCAGGCCGCGGTCGACGTCGCCGACGACGTACCCGACCGCTCCTCCGTTGTCGCCGAACGACAGGGAGCACGTCGGGCTGGCGTGGATCCCGAGCTTGTGCTCGATGCCGAGGCAACGGACGTCATTGCGCCGGTCCGGCCGGCCGGCGTCGTCGAGAAGGAGCTTGGGCACCAGGAGGCAGGTGACGCCCTTCGTACCGGCCGGGCCCGTCGGCGTCCGGGCCAGCACGAGGTGGACGATGTTGTCGGCCAGGTCGTGTTCGCCGTAGGTCACGAAGATCTTCGAGCCGTGGACCCGCCAGGTCCCGTCGGCCTGCGGGATCGCCCTGGTGCGCACCGCTCCGAGGTCGGAGCCGGCGTCGGGTTCCGTGAGGCACATCGTCGCCGTCCATTCGCCGGTCACGAGGCGGTCGAGGAACGGCCGGTGGTCGATGTCGCCGTGACGCGTCAGCAGCTCGACCGCCCCGCGGGTCAGCATCGGGCACAGGGAAAGGGCCAGGTTGGCGGCGGTCATCATCTCCTCGACGGCCACGGCCACGGGGGTCGGGAGTCCGCCTCCGCCGTAGCCGGGGTCGGCGTCGAGCGCCGCCCACCCGCCGTGCACGAAGCGGCGGTACGCCTCCCGGAACCCCTCGGGGGTGGTGACGACGCCGTCCTGGAGCCGGCAGCCCTGGCGATCCCCGACCCGGTTGAGCGGCGCGATCACGTCGGCAATGAACCGGCCGGCCTCGGCCACCAGCGGCGCGACGGTCTCCGGGTCGAACGACGGCGACCCCCAGGCATGGAGACCGGCGTGACGGGCCAGGGCGGACTCGATGTCGTCGAGCGGAGGCGTGTACCCGTCCACCGCCGATCAGCCGCCGTCGGCCCTCTCGCCGGCCACGGCGGCAGCAGGGCTCTCGTCGTCGACGACGATCTCGGCCGCCCGCCCGCCGCCGACGCGGCGGTCGTGGCCCCGCCAGTACTCCTCCCGCAGCTCCCGTTTCATGATCTTCCCGTAGGCGCTCTTGGGGAGGGCGTCGCGGAACTCGAAGCTGCGGGGCTTCTTGTAGGAGGCCAGGTTGGCGACGCAGTGCTCGAGCAGCTCGTCGGCGGTCACGCTGTGGCCGTCGTTCAGACAGACGATGGCGTGCACCGCCTCACCCCAGTACTCATCGGGGATGCCGATGACGGCGCACTCGGCCACCGCCGGGTGGGTCTGGAGGACGTCCTCCACCTCCCGGGGGTAGACGTTGTTCCCGCCGCTCACCACCATGTCCTTGGAGCGGTCCAGGACGTACAGGTAGCCGCGCTCGTCGAGCTTCCCCACGTCGCCGGTGTGCAGCCAGCCGCCCCGGAGCGTGTCGGCGGTGGCCTGCGGATTCCGCCAGTAGCCGGACATGACGATTTCGCCCCGGCAGAGGATTTCGCCGGTCTCGCCGACGGCGACGGCGCTGTCGTCGGCGCCCCCGATGCGGATCTCGATGCCCGTCCGCGGGATGCCCGCCGAACTCAGCCGTTCATGGCGCTCCTGCCACCAGCGCACATGTTCCAGGGCGCTGAGATAGCTGATCGTGAGGGGGCTCTCGCCCTGGCCGAAGATCTGCACGAAGATCGGCCCGAAGGTCTCGAGCGCCCGGCGGAGGTGGTCCGTGTACATCGGCGCCCCGCCGTAGACGATGCACCGCAGCGAGCTCAGGTCGTACCGCTGGGGCCGGAAATCGTCGAGCATCTTGACGATCTGCGTCGGCGCCAGGAAGGCGATGTTGGTGACGCGGTGCCGCTCGACGAGCTCGAAGAGTGCGGCGGTGTCGAAGCTCGGGCTGTGCAGGATGACGTTCTGTGCCGCCCGGGCGATGGCCGAGAGCGCCACGGTCCCGCTGCCGTGGGAGAGCGGCGCGGCGTGGAGGACGACGTCGCTGGGCTGCATGGAGTAGATGTCGGCCAGGTACGAGAGCACGAGGTTATGCACGGTACGGTGGGTCCAGATGACACCTTTGGGCCGGCCGGTCGTCCCCGAGGTGTAGAAGAGCCAGGCGACGGCCTCCGGGTAGAGGTCCACCGGTCCGGGCAGCGGCGCGCCGGTCCGGAGGAGACGGTCATAGTCGTGCTCGCCGTGCGAAGGCGAGGTGGAGATTCGCACGCGCACGTCGGTCATGCCGGCGGCCACCGAGTCCAGCCCGGCGTTGAACTCCGGGGTGTGGACGATGGCCCGGCATCCGGAGTCGTTGGCGATGTAGGCGATCTCGCGGGGGTGGAGGCGCATGTTGATCGGGACGACAGCCATGCCGGCCAGCAGCGAGCCGTAGACCGTCTCGAGCAACTCGATGCCGTTCCGCTGGACGATCGCGACGCGGTCGCCGGTCTCGAGCCCGAGACTCCGGAGCGCCTGGCCCAGGCGGGCGGCGCGATCGGCGAACGTGGCGTAGTCGACGGCACGTTCGCCGCACCGAACGGCGATCTGTTCCGGTTGCCGTGTCGCTGCCTGCAGCAGGAGCGTCGCGGTGTTCATTCCGTCGTCCCCTCTCGATCGGACGGCGTCTGGCGCAAGCGCGGCCGGAGGAGGCCGCGAGGGCGGAACCCCTCGTTGCGTCGCCGAGGATCTGTTCTGGGCTGGGATCTACTGGTTGCGGAACTCGGCCAGCTTCGTCAGGACCGTTTCGGGCTGGGCATCAGCAGGGATCTCGCCGTAGGCGAGGACGTGGTCGGGCGCAGACGCGGTGGCCGCTCCGGACCAGAACGCGGTGTCGAGTCCGCCACCGAGCCGGGCCGGAAGCTGCAGCCCGGCCAACGCGGCGAATCCGAGCCCGGGGCACAGCACGACGTCGACCGGTCTCGCCGACACCGCTCGGGCGGCTTCGTCGTCGTCGACGACGACCGCCACGGGCCAGCCGTAGTCCCCGGCGAGGTTGAGGACGGGCCCGTGGAGATCGAAGAGCTCGTCGGCGGGTACCGGCGCCGGGCCGCGAAGATCCAGTGCCACCCCGGACACCGCCGAAGCACCGAAGGGGCGGACGGCGTCGGCCAGGTACACCGCGGCGGCGTCAACCGCGTCGGCGTCGATCTCGGCACCGTTGACGTCGGAGTCGCTGCCGGTGACCGAGGCGGCCCATCGCAGCCACCGGCCGGCGCTGTCGAGCACGAGAACGACCGGAGTGCCGGGATAGAGCAATCCGAGAGCCTCCGTGACGTCGACGGCCACGCCGGTCGGGCGGCTGTCCTCGAGCAGCCGGCGCAGCGCCGTCGTCAGCCGCCGGCCCCGGTGGGGATCGGCGGCCGACGGCTCGGCCTCGAGGGCGGCCCGGTGGAAGGCCCCGAGCCGGACCTCGATCACCTCGGAGGCGAGGAGCCGCTGCGCCTGCCGGACGAGTTCGACGTGACGGCCCGTGTCGGACCACACGTCGTCGCCCGGGGCGAAGAGCCGACGGGCGTACCCGGTCGAGTCGAGCCATACGACGCGACGGCCGTCGGCCGCCTCGAGGACGCTCCCGAAACCGGCCGTCACCGACGCCGTCCCGGTCAACCGCCCTCGCCCCCGTTCTGGACCCGGGCCAGCTGGGCCTCCAGCTGAGCGATGCGAACGTCGCGGGGATCGGGCATGAAGATCGGCGGGACGGCGTCCACGGGATAGGTGACGTCCGGGCCCCCGGCGTAGACGACGGTCGGGTCGTTCCAGGTGCCGTACCACGGCAGATGGGCCGGAGGCTTGTCGGTCGTCCAGCCGGCGACGAACTCGGCGAACGGTCGGCCCCGGTGGATGCGGCCCTGGCGCTCGGCCTCCCGGTCCTGCTTCGTCGCCTCGTAGTCCACGATGAACAGCTCGGGATCCACGACGACGTGGTAGACGTCGCGGACGGTGTGCTCCGAGATCAGCTCGTCCTCGAAGTCCTTGGCCACGAGGGCCGGATCCCGGTCGAGCGGATCGCCGTAGCCGCCGCCGCACCCCTGGGAGATCATGTACAGCTCGCCCCTCTTCACGAGCTCGAACTGCAGGCCCATGTGGTGTGTCGTGTACGACGCCTCCGGCCAGGGCCGGGTGTTCATGATCTCCTCGATCGTGTACTTGAACGACTCGGGGTCGTTCTTCAGGATCTCGAAGACGTCGACGCCCCGGACCTTGCACAGCGGGTAGGTCTGTGACCCGTAGCCCCCGAACAGGCCGGGGACGTTGTTGATCTTCGAGCCGATGCAGCAGGTCATGAAACCCCACAGCTGGCTGTCCTTGGTGGCCACCATCATCTGGTACCCGGAGCCGCCGCGGTACTTGCCGTACCCCTGGTTGTCCTTCATGAAATGCTTGGAGACGATCTGCATGAAGGGGACTTCGGTCTCGATGATCTCCTGCTCGCCGGTGTCGGCCATGGAGCAGAAGATCGGCTGGAGCGAGTGCTCTCCGTCGATGTCCCACTTGGCGCCGCCGCCCATGGCGTTGAGGTCGGCGCAGAGGTTGCCGACCATCTCGCCGTACTGCGTGATGCCGCCGTAGATGAACGTGTTGATCATGTTGTACCAAGGGGCGACGATGCTCGTGTACTTCCGCTCGCCCGGGTACAGGAACTTCTGGATGGCGACCCACGAAGCGGTGAAGGCGGGGAAGAACGTCATCATCGACTGGGCGTTGGGCGCCATGTACGACGAGTTGAGCGCCGAGTTCGGGTCGGTCACGAACCGGACCGGGGCGAAGACCCCCTGGTTCCTCGGCAGGTCGGGCCACACGAAGCTGAGGAAGATCTGGTTGATCATCCCCTTGAGCGAGGCCAGCACCGTGTTGTTCGCCCGGTTGGTGAACTCGGGGCTCGACCCCCTGAAGTCGAAGATCAGCTCGTCACCCTGCTTTCGCAGCTCGAGTTGGATCTTGACCATGACGTTCTCTCGCAGCGTGCCGTCGGCCACGATCAGGCTGCGGGTGACGCCGTCGGGCCACTGCCGGATACGGCGCGTCGCCTCGGTCCGGGTGTCCTCCAGGGTACGGCGCAGCGTGGCGATGACCGCCTCGACGCCGAACTCCTCCATCGCCTCCTCGACGCGCTGCTTGGTGCGCAGGCAGGTGAAGAGCTTCGCCTTCATGTCCTCGAACTGCAGCTTCGGCTCCCGGACCGTGTTCTGGAGGAACGTCACGAGGTCCCGCTTGAGCTCGTAGTTGACGCCGACCTTGAACGGGCTCATCTTGAGCCCTTCCATGTACGGCGATTCGGCCGCCGAGGGCATGCCGCCCGGCTCCACGGCGCCGTTCTCGCCCTCGTGGACGGTGGCGCCCGCCCAGCAGATCAGCTCCCCGGCGTGGAAGATCGGGACGATGATGCTCTGGTCGGTGTTGTGGATGTTCCCGTACCGCGAGTCGTTGTGCATGAAGACGTCGCCGGGGTTGATCCCGACGGTCGGCTCGTCCTTCCAGTACTTCAGGATGAACTTCACCGGGTGGTGGACGAGCGTCGAGAAGAGCAGCACGCCGCCGGAACTGGCGGCCGCCAGGTCGCCCCGAGCGGTGAACAGCGCCGCGATCAGGTCGCCCCACTTCGCCCCGGGGGCGGCGCCCATCTGCTCCATCATCTCGAACGACTCGTTCAGGCCCGACTGGATCTTGCTGCGGACCAGGGCGAAGAGCTCCGGGTCGTCAACCCGGGAGAGGACGTCCTCTTCCCGGTCCGACCGCTGGCTGATGTCGTGGTCCGCCATGATCGCCGGGTCCGGCCCGTAGAACAGGTTGGCATCGGCGAGGAACTTCTGCTCCAGCTCCTCCGAGGTCAACCCCCCGAGTTCGGGTTCAACGCTCACTGTTCGCTCCTTTCGAACCAGGCCGCACCCTCGGCGCCGATGACCGCCAACTGCCACCCGGGCTCCACGAGGTAGGTCGTCGTCGCCGCCTCCACCACCGCTGGGCCGGTCACGACGTCTCCGGGCGAGAGCTCGTCGATGTGGTAGATGTCCGTCGCCGTCGGCGTCTCCGACCCCCCGAAATAACAGTCCCGCTGCCGCGTCGCCGCCGGCGCCGATCGGCGGTCGGCGGTCGGCTGCGGCAACTCCAGCGTCTCCTTGTCGATGAAGGACGCGACCCGGACGGTGGTGATCAGCACCCCCGCCTCGGGTGAGGCGCTGCCGACACCGAAGCGGGCGTCGTAGTCTTTGGCGAAGGCCGCCACCAGCGACAGGATGTCCTCGACGCTCTTGAACCGGGCCAGGGGGCTCACGACCGAGGTCTGGGCCAGCTGGTTCCCGTAGCGCATGTCGAGCTCGAGGCGGTGCTGGATGCGCTCGCCGGGGATGCCCTGGCGGGTGAGGTCCTCCTTGCCCCGCCACTCCAGCTCGGTGATCATGCTGTTGAGCTCGTCGAACTCCTTCAACAGCGTGCGCTGCACGCTGTCGTACACCGCGACGTGGATCGACTTCTCGTGGATGTGGAGCTGGGCCATGTCGGCCACGCCCAGCGCGCTGAAGACGGAGGCGAATGGTGGGACGAGCACCCGTTTGATGTCGAGCTCGTTGGCGATGCCGCAGCAGTGCAGCGGCCCGTTTCCGCCGTAGGCCAGCATGGTGAACTTCTTCACGTCGTAGCCCCGGACGCCGAGCTCCTTGGAAATCCCGTCGGCCATGTTCCGCTCGGTACGTTTCTTGATGATGTGGGCGAGCTTGAGGACCGAGAGCTGCGTGCCCTCAGCGTCCTCCACCTCCTCGGCCAGCTCGACCACCACCCGCTCCGCACGGCGCCGGTTGAGCTCCAGGTGGCCTCCGGCGTAGTAGTCGGGGTTGAGGTAGCCGAGGATGAGGTCGGCGTCGGTGACGGTCGGCTTCAGCCCGCCCCGGTCGTAACAGGCCGGACCGGGATTGGAGCCGGCGCTCTGCGGGCCGACGGCGATCGACTTGAACAGCGAGTCGTAGCGGGCGATGGAGCCGCCGCCGGCGCCGAGGGTGACCAGGTGGATCATCGGGATGGTGACGAGCCACCGCTCGATCACCGGGTTGAAGTCGTACCACTTGATGCCGCCCTTGACGACGAGCGAGATGTCGAAGCTCGTCCCCCCCATGTCCGTGGCCACGACGTTGCCGAGGTCGTACTGCTTGGCCAGCAGTTCGCTGGCGCTCACGCCCGACACCGGCCCGGAGTGGATCGTCTGGAGCGCGTGGGTGGAGTTGAGCTGGGCCGTACCGCCGGTGCAGTGGATGACGAGCATGGGCCGGGTGTGGCCCCGCTCCCGCAACGCCGTCTGCAGGGAACTCAGGCCGTGGTACATCTCGTCATGCAGGTAGGCGTCCATCGTCGCCGACATCGTGCGGACGTACTCGCCCTTGCGGCCGGCCACCTGGTGCGAGAGGACGATCGGGATGGCGCCCAGGTTGTGGGACGGGAACTCCTCGAGGATCACCTCCTCGGCCCGGAGCTCGTGGACGGGGTTCATGACGGCGTTGACGAACGACACCACGAGTGCCTGGGCACCCCGGTCGACGAGCTTGCGCACGCCGAGACGGAGGCCGTCCTCGTCGAGGGAGGCGACGACGTTCCCCCGGAAGTCGACGCGCTCCCGCACCCCCGTGATCAGCTTGATCGGCACCAGCGGGTCGGGCCGCTTGGCCCGGGGGAGATCGGCCTGGCCGAGGTCGTCGAGGCCTTCGCCGTAGCCCCGGCCCCGGCTGATCGGCACGCTGCTTTCGAAGCCGGCGGTGGTGATGAGCCCGACCGGCGGCCCCGTCTTGGCGATGAGGGCGTTGGTGGCCAGCGTCGTGGCGTAACGGACCGAGTCCACGTCTCGGAGGACGTCCTCGACCGAGAGCCCGAGCCGCTCGCAGGCGGCCTCGAGGGCGGCCATGAACCCGAGGGAGAGGTTGTGGTGCGTGGTCAGCGACTTGGCCAGGATCTGCTGACCGTTCCACGCCAGCAGGCAGTCGGTGAAGGTGCCGCCGATGTCGACTCCGACCCGCTTCACGCCTGCACCTCCTCGATCTCGGCGATCCAGCCCTCAGGGGTGACCGCCCGCTGCTTCAGGGCGTCGATATCGAACTCGATGTCGTGGAGGGGCGGGTGCCCGGGAGGGAGGTACTCCACCTCCATCTGCTGCCCGCAGCCGGGGCAGTAGTACTCGACCAGCCGGACCCACGTCGGGTCAGGACCGAAGGTGAATTCGTAGCGGTCCGGATCGAGGACCGGACGGTGCACTTCCCGGGGGTCCCGCTCGTAGGCGAGGAGCCCGTTCTTGTAGTTGTCTCGAGCCGAGACGAGCTCCCGTTCGCAGCGGCGGCAGTGCCACATCTC
>Ga0070741_10005178_pt1 | contig 29284 bp, 20 predicted proteins | sample Coa_R1_4_FD_66440 | JGI IMG/M metagenome (GOLD analysis project Ga0070741, IMG submission 66440) | Surface soil microbial communities from Centralia Pennsylvania, which are recovering from an underground coalmine fire - Coalmine... | ecosystem: Environmental > Terrestrial > Soil > Unclassified ... | reverse complement strand
CTCACCCCCGACCCCTCTCCTTTGAGGAGCGGGGAGAATGCCCTCACCCCCGACCCCTCTCCTTTGAGGAGCGGGGAGAATGCCCTCACCCCCGACCCCTCTCCTTTGAGGAGCGGGGAGTGGAATGCAAATTGGACTCTGCCTTGTTTCTTGAATCGCTTTGTTGAGACGTCGAATTCCATTCGATGATCTTGGTTCATTGGCTCATTGTCTTATTTGCTGAACGCGTCCAAGAGCGCGGCGCCGGCGGGTTGGGTCAGCCAATTCAATACGTTCGGATAAATGCCAATGACGACGATAGCGCACGCGAGAATTGCCAACGGCGCGCGCAGCGCGAACGGAAGCGGCTGTCCCTCTTGCACGGCAGGCGACGGATGTTTTCGATACACCGCGTTCACCAGCGGCGCGTAATACGCGAGCGATAAAACGCTGTTGAGCGCGGCAAAGACAATCAATGCTTCTATCCAAAAATTGTGCGTCTCGAATCCCGATACGAAAATTTGCCACTTGGACATGAACCCCGCGAGCGGCGGCAGTCCCGCCAAACCCAACACGGCAATGCTCAACGCGAGCGCGGTCAATGGATACCGCGCCGCCGCGCCGCCGATGTCGGCAACGGTGAGCGGGCGCGGGTCCGCGCGCGTATGCAGCGCAAATAACAGCGCGCCTGCCGCCAAAAACGCGAGCCCCTTCATCAAGCCGTGATTCACCAGATGAAAAAAGCCGCCTTGCGCGCCTGCCAATTCATTCGCATAAATGCCAATGCCCAAACCGAGCAGCACATAGCCAATCTGCGCGACGGTCGAATACGCGAGCAAACGTTTCACTTGCGTTTGGCGCAGCGCGAGCAAATTGCCCGCGAACATATTGCACGCGCCCAAGCCCATCAAAAGGACGCCCCACTGCCCCCCCCCCTCCGCGCCGGAAAGTGGTGAGAGCACGCGCAGCAACGCAATCAAACCCACTTCAATCACGATGCCCGAAAGCAGCGCGCTGATGCCGCTTGGCGCTTCGGCGTGCGCGTCGGGCAGCCACGTGTGCAGTGGCACGAGCGCTGCTTTGACGCCCAAGCCGACGACGAACAGCGCGCTCGCGGCGAGCAGCGGCGGCGTGACGCCTTGCTTGAACACGATCGCGCGAATCGCGTCCAAGTCGAGCGTGCCGGTTTGCGCGAGCACCAGCGCAATACCCAACACAATGAACATGGAACCTGTGGCGCTCTGCACGAGGTATTTCACGCCCGCTTCGAGCGACGCCAGACGTTCGCGATGAAATACAACCAAGACATAGGATGTGACCGCCATTGCTTCGAACCACACCCACAAGTTAAAAAGGTCTGCCGCGCACATCAAGCCCATCATCACGCCGAGCAGCATCAGCAGCAGCGCGTGATATTTCTCCGGGCGTTCGTCGCGTGCAATGTACGCGCCGGAATAAAACGCGACGATTGTTCCCAAGACCAAAACAAGCGCGCTCGCCAACATGCTCACGCCGTCAAAGCGGAGCGTGATGGCGCCGTACGAAAACTGTGCCGCGCCGTTGGCGCGAAAATCGCGCGCGGCGGCGGCGAATGGCGCCCATGTCAGCAAAAGCGTGCCCCACGCGGTCCAGCGCGCCGGGTCGCGCGCGGTTTTCGCCGCGCGCCCGCTCAGATAAACGAACGGCGATGCTGCCAGCGGCAGCGCAATCAACCACACAAACATTGGCGCATTCATTTCAACGCATCCAAACCACGAACGCGAGCACAAGCACCAGCCCGCCTACAATGCCGACCATGTTCCAATTCAACTCCCCCGTCTGTGTCGCGCGCAGCGCGTGCGCCGCGCGCCGCGTCCCGCTGACGATGCGCGCGTTGAGCCACTCGAAACCAAAATCTTGCGCGGTGACGCGTTCCAACCATTGCAAGCGCGCGGTCAAGCCAGACAAACGTTCGCGCCCCCACCACGCCGCGAATCCCAATGCCGTCACGCCCAAAGCAAGCCCCGTCGAAGACGCGCCCGTCACTTGACGGCACACTTGCGCGGTTTCCAAAAAAGCCGTTTGCGCCGACAAGGCGCTCCCGCCGAGCAAACACGCAAACGGTCCTGCCAGCAGCCACGTCGTCAACGTGCCGATGGCTAGCGCGCCGAGCGCGACGCGCATGACGGGTGGAGCGTCGCGTCCCGCGCGGGCGGCGCGGGGTTTTCCAAAAAAGACCAGCCACACCATGCGGAACGTGTACAGCGCGGTGATGCCGACGGTTGCCAATAGTCCGAGGTACACCCAGTCTTGTCCGCACGTCGCGCACGCTTCCAACACGAGTTCCTTGCTCCAGAAGCCGTTCAGGATAGGCAAACCGACGAGCGCCATCGCGCCGAGCAAAAAAACGTTTCGCACAAAAGGCATCATTTTGCTCAAACCACCCATTTGATTCATGTCGCGCGTGCCGGTGGCAAGAATGACTGCGCCCGCGCCCAAAAAGAGCAGCGCCTTGAACACTGCGTGGCTCAGCAGATGAAACTGACTCGCAAAAATCGCGCCGACGCCAACCGCCGTCACCATATAGCCGAGTTGGCTGATGGTCGAGTACGCGAGCACGCGCTTGAAATCATTCGTCACCACTGCCATCACCGCGCCGAGCAGCGCCGATGCGACGCCGACGAGCATCACGGTAGTTGCCCAATTCGGCACCATCGCAAAAGCGAGATAAAAACGCGCGAGCACATACACGCCCGCGTTCACCATCGTCGCGGCATGAATCAACGCGCTGACCGGCGTGGGCGCTTCCATCGCGTCGGGCAGCCATGTGTGAAATGGCACCTGCGCGGATTTGGCTGCGGCGGCAATCAGAAAACCGAATGCCATGATGGCGAGAACGATTGGTGGCAGCGTATACGCGCGCGTGAGGAGAGCATCGAACGCGTAACTGCCAAGATAAGCGTACGCGAGCAAAATTCCCGCCAGCAGTCCCGCGCCGCCGATTTGGGTCATGATGAGCGCCTTGATGCCGCCGGCAACCGCTTTCGGGTCGTCGTTGTGAAACGAGATGAGCGCGTACGAACAAAACGCGACCAATTCCCAGAAAAGGAAAAGCAGCAGCAGACTGCTGGTCAATACCAAGCCCGCCATCGCGCCGATGAACAAAAGGATGAGCGCATAATAACGTCCCAATTGCGCTTCGCCGCGCATATAGTCCACCGAATAAATTACGGCGAGACTGCCGATGACTGTCGCCACCACCGCCAGAAAAACGCCGAGCCCATCGGGCGTGAACGTAAAATCTCCAAACACGCCGCCGAGCGGAATCGTCAACACAATCGCGTCCGCGCTCCATAGCAAGAGCGCCAATGCCGCGATGCCCGCCGCGACGCTAAACCCAACCGCGAGGAAATTTTGCCAGCGCGGTCTTGCGTCGCCGACGAGCCAGACGCTCAACGCGCCGAGCCACGGCAGTCCAATCGCCCCAAGCACCAACACACTTGTCATTTCAGCCCTTTAACGTCGCGAGGGCGCGTACATCCAACGCGCCAAAGTGACGCTGCACTTGCACCGCCAACGCGAGTCCGATGACCGCCACAATCGTGTCCGCGACAATCACCGTCAACGCGATGCTTTGTCCCAAATTGATTTGTTGCGAATTCGCGCCCGCTGCGACCAACGCGAGCACGGCGGCTTTGCCCAAGATTTGCAAAGCAATCACCAGCTTGAGCAAATTACGCATGACCAAAAGTCCATACACGCCGATGGCGCCCAGCCCTACCACGCCGCCTACAATCAGATGCATGGGTGTGAGATTCATACGCGCACCTTGCCTTCGGGCGTCTCCGTCCAAGCGCGCGGCGATTCGACCGACGACGGCGCGTTCGCAACTTCGACCGTTGTTGGAACGACGCTTTCTTCTTGGTCATGAAACGCGGCAATCACGGGAGGTATGTTTCTATCGCTCAGCAGACCCAACACGCCAATCACGCCCGCGAAAATCAAAATCATTTGCAGTAAAATATCCAGCGCGCGCTGCTCCCACAATACGGACGCGAACGAAGTTTGAATGAATGGAACGGGAGTGCCGGTCAGCGGCAAAACGAGCGCGGCGAGAAGCGCCGACGCGCTGATGACGAGCCCCCACGCGAGCCATGTGGGAACGAGTCCGTGTTTCCCGCGCGCGTCTGGACCACAAATGCCGATGACAAAAACCATCAAGACGGTCACAAGTCCCGCGCCGACCGAGAGTTCGATGACGGCGATTATGTGCGCGCCCAATGTGTACAGCCACAGACTGAGCATCGCGCTCGCCGCGCCCAACCATATCGCCGCCGTCAACAGACGCGTCGCGCGAACGGCTTGCAGCGCGCACAACAGCAATGCTGTGACAAGGAGAATTTCGACACTGTCCAATGGCATAAGTTTTGCCCTTGACAGAATACCTGCGTCAGGTCAAAAGGACGTGTTCGCTGTGTCAAAGACTGGTCGAAGCGGTACGGGGGCGCGATGGAACCGATGTGGAACGCAAGGGGAACGCCGCTTTGACCTTGCTCTTGCATTGTGAAGTGGGAAGATCTCTTTGCGGTACTTGCGAACGGGGGAGGAGCGCTATGGAAGATCCACAAGCCAAACTGGAGAAAATGTATCTGGATGAATTTCTGCGCGCGCGAGGGTTAACCTGGGAACAGGTTCAGGCACTGCCCGAAGCGCAGCGAAAACAGCTCATTACAGAGGCAACCACGTACGCCGCCGTCAAAGTCGCCGAGATTGAAAAGAGGGCGCATCTCGTTCAGGACCTGCACGGCGTTTCCGAAACAGAATCGTAGGAACAGCGCTATATGTCTGCTCCGCTGCGTGAATTGGCGTAACAAACGATAAATTCAAGTGTGGCGGGATGCAGCGCCACCGGCGGCGCGATGCATTCGAACCCCGGTTTCGCGCTCCGATGGCGCCGCAGAGTGCAATCGTTTATGTTGCGGATTCACGTGGTCGCAGAATGCGTGGGGTGGTCAATGCCAACGCCGCGCCTAACAATATCACCAGCAAAGCGACCAAATACGTGATCGGTTCCGGCAGCGTGAGCCCGAGCAGCGTGTCCAGCGCATATTGTCCCGCGCCCATTCCGCCAATCACAAAGGCGACGATACCCAGCGTCAGCGGAAATTCAATGCCGCCTTTGGAATTCCAAAAACCGTTCTTGGCGTGCACGCGCAGAATCGCCACGAGCATCGAGCCGACCAGCGCCGCCGCCGCCAGCGGTGTCAGCAAGCCGAGCGCCAAGCCCAGCCCGCCCAAGAATTCGGCGACCGCGTTCACGAACGCCCAAAAGCGCGTCGGATGCAGATGGAGCTGTTCCATCATTTTGGTCGCGCCTTCCATTCCGCCGCCGCCGAACCAACCGAACAATTTCTGCGCGCCGTGTCCGGCAAAGATCAATCCGACCACCACGCGCAAGACCAAGATTCCAAGATCTGCGCTAAACATAGTTCCCTCCTTACACCACAGATTTGTATCTCTTGCGGAGCACTTTTATTTGTGCCCCGAGCGGACAAATTTTTACTTGTCTCCCAGCACCACGCGGACATGATGAATTTTCTCATCTTGCCTTAAGGGAATTTGCGGCTCCGCCAGCGTTTTTCCGTCCATCTCGACGTGCGCGACACCCCGATTCACGCCATTTGGATTTTCGACCTCGATTTCATATTGCGTCTTGCCGAGCCGATACGTGATACGATAGTGCTGCCACGCGCGCGGAATACACGGCGCGATGTTCAGGCTGGCGCCGCGCCGCTGCAAACCCAAAATATATTCCACGCCGATGCGATACATCCACCCCGCTGAACCGGTGTACCATGTCCAGCCACCGCGTCTGAGATGCTGGGGATGTGTGTAAACGTCTGCTGCGACGACGTACGGGTCTACTTGATATTTGTTCACCTGTTCCATTGTTTGCGCATGATTCAACGGATTCAGCATTTGAAACAATTCCCACGCGCGATCGCCATTGCCTTGCAGGACGTACGCCAGAACGACCCACAGCGCGCCGTGCGTGTACTGTCCGCCATTTTCGCGGATGCCCGGCACATACCCTTGAATGTAACCGGGATTTGGCTCCATGTGATCGAACGGCGGCGTGAGCAGGCGAATTATTTTTTCTTGGTCGCACACCAAATGGCGCTCGACTGCGCGCAGGGCTTGCGCTTGGCGTTCCGGCGGCGCGGCGTTCGAAATCACGCTCCACGCTTGCGCAATCGCGTCAATTTGGCATTCCGCGTTTTCGCGCGAACCCAGCGGCGTGCCGTCGTCGAAATACGCGCGGCGGTACCATTCACCGTCCCACGCGTGTTCGTTCAACGCGCGCTGTAATTCCTCCGCGTGCGCGCGATATTTTTGCGCGCGTGCCACATCGCCGCGCGTTTCGCACCGTGACGCGAACGCGACGAGATTGCTGTACAAGAACCAGCCGAGCCAAACGCTTTCGCCTTTGCCCTGCGCGCCGACGCGATTCATGCCGTCGTTCCAATCGCCTGTGCCCATCAGCGGCAGACCGTGTTCGCCAAAGCGCAAGCTGAAATCGAGCGCGCGCAAACAGTGTTCATACAGCGACGCGGTTTCAGCGGAAATTTCCGGCTCGCCGTAAATTTCATCTTGATGCGCTTCGAGCAGCGGCATTTTCACAAAGGGAATCGGCGCGTCCAAAATTTCGACATCGCCTGTGACGCGCACATAATGCTCGGTGACGTACGGCAGCCACAGCGGGTCATCGGAAATGCGCGTGCGCACGCCTTTGCTCGCGGTCGGCGATATTTCATGCCACCAATGCATCACATCGCCTTCCGGAAATTGATGCGCGGCGGCGCGCAAAATGTGTTCGCGCGCAATCTCGGGCGCGACCAACACCATCGCCATCACATCCTGCAATTGGTCACGAAAGCCATACGCGCCGCTCGACTGATAAAACGCGGAGCGTCCCCACACGCGACACGCGAGCGCTTGATACAAAAGCCAGTGATTGAGCATCACGTCCAGCGCGGGGTCGGGCGTCTGCGCCTGAATCGTGTTGAGCAGTTCCGCCCACGCATGCGCGGTGGTTTCGATGGCGCGCTGTACGTTTTGCGCGGCGCGATATTTGGCAATCAATGCGCGCGCCTCGTCTGGGTCCGCGCCTTGTCCGAGCAAAAATACAATTTCGCGCTCTTCGCCGGGGCGCAGTTCGATTTCGGTTTGCAATGCCGCGCAGCCGAGCCCGACGCCGCTTTGCTGCGCCAGCCGATGCCGATGCCGCGCGAGCGCGGCGGGCATGGCAAGCGAACCGTTGCGTCCGATAAATTCCGTGCGATTCGTCGTCCACGCGGTGATGGGCTGCGCGCACGCGGCGAACGCGACGCGCGCGTGGAACTCGGCGCTGTACAATTGGCGCGCGAAAATGGCATGGGTTTCGGCATCGAATTCGGTTTGGACCCATAATGCATCGTCCGCCGCAAGCACGCCCAAAACCCATTCCGCGTAATACGTCGCGCGGACGTGTTTTACGCGCATCGTAAGATTGCGCAGCGTGAGCTGGATCAATTTAATCGAATCTGTTTGCGGCACCGTGACGCGCAATGTCTGCGCGAGACCATGACTCGTATGCTCGAAGGCGCTATAGCCCACGCCGTGCCGAATCGTGTATGGCTCAGCCTCACGAATCGGCAGCGGCGTCGGTGTCCAAAGGTCGTACGCGTCCATATCTTGCAAATAAATCGCCTCGCCGGGCGTTTCACTCACCGGGTCGTTGCACCACGGCGTCAATCGGTTTTGTTGGCTGTTGATGGACCAACTCGAACCCAAACCCGCGCTGGTGACAAGACAGCCAAAATTAGGATTGGCGAGCACGTTCGTCCATGGCGTAGGGGTCCATTCGCCCGCGCGCAGCGTGATGACGTATTCGCGCCGTTTGGCGTCATAGCCGCCCAAGCCGTTGAAAAATTCCAGCTCCTCTTTTTTGACAATTGGCGTCGCGGGCTGCGTCGGCGCGCGGTGCGCTAGCGAAATGCCCAGCATCGGCACGTGGCGCGATGACAAACGAATTTGGTCGCCCAGTTCGCCCAAGCCGCCGCGCACAATGACGCGCGCAATCGTTTGCAGCAAGATGAAATCATCGGGCGCCATGTGTTCGCGGCGGCGCACAAAAATGCCGCCCGGTTTGTCGAGCCACGGACGCGAAAGCGATGTATCAATCAGTGTTCGCAGCGCATCGCCGAGTCCGTCCGCGTAGGAAATAGGATGCTCGTCCAAAATGACGAGGTCTACTTGGAAATTATGCAAGCGCCAATACTCGTGCGCGAGCAGCGCTTGACGGACGAGCGGCAGCGCCTCGCGGTCATCCACGCGCAGCAGCACAATCGGATAATCGCCCGAAATGCCGTACGCCCACAGCGCGCTTTGTCCTTGGGTGTTGCGTTCCATGACGTCGGCGGGCGCGCGGAGCGGGACTTCGGGAAAGAGCACGCGCGAAGCAAAGCGTTGAAACAAATTCACTTGATCGGCGGTAATGCCGAGATGCCGCATTTCGATGTCACTGCGCGCCCGCGCGAGCTCTTGCGCGCGCTCCAAATCGCGTTCGTCGAGATATTCGTCGCACAATGCGATAATTTTTTCGCGTGCGTCGGCGACGGCGGTGATAAACGAAACGGTCACACTCGCGCCCGCGTCCAATTTCACGCGCGTGCGTAAACTCATCACTGGATCGAGCGCCGCGCCGGTAGTATTCGACAGCGGCGCGTACAGCGCGGCGGGGTCGGCAAGCGTGCGCCCGCGCCCGATAAAGCGCGCACGGTCGGTCTCGTATTCGCGCACCGTGACGCCGGGCGTTTCGCTGAACAACGAATGGACAACCCAATAGGTGGGTTGATCTGCGGCGCGCGGGCGGCGTTTCAGCAGCAGCAAATTGCGCCGCGGCACAAATTCACTCTCGACAAATAATTTGCTGAACGCGGGATGCATGGCGTCGCCGCGCGCCGCAGCGAGCACGACTTCGGCATAGCTGGTCAACTCGAGTACCCGCGCGCGCGGCGCGCGATTGCTCAAGGTGACGCGGCGAATTTCGGCGTTCCATTCGGGCGAAACAAAGATTTCGGTTTTGGTCTCGATGTCGTCATCGCGGCGAGAGAACTCCACCTTTTCGGGCGCAAAGGTCACATGATACGTTTCCGGCTGCGCGCACGTGGGTTGATACGTGTTCGACCACACGCGCCCCGTCGCGCGTTCTTGAATGTAGCAAAACGCGCCCAGCGCGTCGCGCGCGGTGTCGGCTGCCCAACGCGTCACTTGCAAAGCGTTGACCGCGCTGTAGCCGCTCCCCGCATTCGTTACCATGACGGTGTATTCCCCGTTCGACAAGAGATGCGCGCGCGGCACCGGCGTATGGGGCGTGGAATATTCGCGGCGGCTCGACGGCGCGGCAAACACAGCGCCGCGCAAAATCGGTTTTTCTTCTTTGGTCGCTTGCAGCAGTGGCGCGTGACGCGGAATGCGTTCTTGCAGCAAGAGTTCTGCCGCCGCGTTCACTGGCTCGCGATGAAAACGCGCGCGCATCACCTCGTCGTGAAAATAATTGTCCAACGCAAGCAGGCTCATCGCTTGGTGATGCGCCATGTACGAGCGCACCACCGCGACACGTTGACCTTTCGGCAAACGCGACGGCGTAAAATCGAGCGCCTCATAAAAGCCATACGTGCCCGCGCCGCCCCAACGCGCCAACGCCTCCAGATTGCGCGACGCGGCGTGCGGCGCGTACGGCAGCGCGAGAAACGTGGCGTACGGCGCAATAACCAAATTTTCGATCGTCTCGCGTTTGAGTCCCAGCACCGGCACGCCGAACGCGCGATATTGATAATTGAATTGATAGTCGAACGCGTAAAAGCCCGATTCGGAAATGCCCCATGGGATGTGATGGCGCGCGGCGTACGCGATTTGTTCCTCGACGATGGCGCTTTCGGTTTGCTGCAGCAGCGACGGCGTAAAATCGCGCAGCAGCAGCGCGGGCATAAGATATTCAAACATCGTGCCGCCCCACGAGAGCAAGACCGCTTTGCCGCGCAGGTGCACGAGCGGGCGAGTGAGATAAAACCAATGGCGCGCGGGAAGCGCGCCGCGCGCAATCAGGAGAAAACTCGTAAGCCGCGCTTCCGACGCGAGCAAATCGTAATAACTCGAATCAAGGCGATTGTCAGTGACATGCAAACCGATGGTAAAGAGATGGCGCGACGAGTCATACAGGAAATCAAATTCCATCTCGGCGACAAATTCTTCGGCGCGTGCGGCGAGCTGTTCCAACTGTGCGCGCGTTTCCGCCGAAATGGGCTGCGCGGCTTGTTCGAGCGCGCGCAGTTGGCGCGCGAGCGTTTGCGCCCAAAAGCGCGCTTCTGCCGCATGGGGCGCGTGCAGCGCGTGCGCGTCGCGCTCTAATTTTGTGATGACGCGCTCCAAATAATCAAACAGCGGCGAGGCGCTCTCGGCAAGGAACGCGTCAATGACTTGGCGCAGGCGCGCGACATCCGCTTGCAGCGCTTTCGCTGCATGAGTGTCGAGTTCCGCTAGCTGTGTCTCGAGCACCCAGAGCGTGTCTTGGGCGCCGCGCAGCGCGCGCGCGGTATCGTCGGACGCGTTGCGTAACTCCAAACAGCCCTGTTTGAGCGCAATCAAACACGCCGCAAGATTCCCGCTGTCCACCGTCGAAATGTACTGCGGATGCAGTGGGCGCAGCGTCGTCGTGTCATACCAATTGTAAAAATGTCCGCGATAGCGTTCCAGTTGGTCGAGTGTTTCAAAAATGCGCGCGACGCGTTCGACAAATTGCTCACGCGTGATGTAACCGAAATCGTACGCGGCAAGCGTCGCGAGCAGCAGCAGCCCGATGTTGGTCGGCGAGGTGCGATGCGCGATGATAGGATTGGGTTCGAGTTGAAAATTATCGGGCGGCAGCCAGTGGTCTTGTTCGCCGGCAAATTCTTCGTAAAAGCGCCAGATGCGCCGCGCGTGCATGCGCAAGTGGCGCCGCGCGGCTGACGAAAGCGGTCTGACAACGCGCGGCGGCGGCTCGCTCAGCAAGAACGCAATCGAGGGCGAAAGAAACCACAACAAAACGAGCGGGAGTCCTTCGAGCAGCGCGGTCGGGCGCACGACGACGAGCAGGATCAAAATCAAGACGGCGGCGATGGAGGTATGTCCCATACGCGCGATGTAGGCGCGCAGGGTTTGCGCTTGGTTATCTTGTACTGCGGCAAAACTCGTCCAAAGGAGTAGGTGGCGATGGGTCACCGCGCGCCGCACCACCACGCGCGCAATCGCGTCGCCGTTGGTCAGCGCGGTGTCGAGCAACACACAGAGCGTGAACACGCCGCGCTGCGTCGCAATCCAAATCTGGCGGAGCGTCGAATTTAAATAGCTGCGCCACGATTCATCATTGGCGCGGTCGCCGATCGCAATTAGCGCGCTGCGGACAAACGGAAACAAAATGGTCAACAGCGCGAGCAGCGTCCAAACCCCACGCTCGCCCGGCAAAATCGTCCACCCTGCCAGCAGCATCACAATCACTGCCGGCGGCACGAGGCTGCGGCGCAAGTTGTCAAAAATTTTCCAGCGTTCAATGAGCGGCAGCGGATTGTGTTGGATGTTGCCCGCGCGGTCGCGCACGCGCGGAAAGAGCCAAGCGGTGATTTGCCAATCACCGCGCACCCAACGGTGTTGGCGCTGCATGTACACGTCATAGCCCGACGGAAAATCTTCGAGCAATTCAATGTCGCTGGCAAAGCCGACGCGCGCGAACGCGCCTTCCAACAAATCGTGACTGAGCAGCAAGTTTTCGGGAAAGCGATTACGCAGCGCGGCGCGCATCGCGTCCACATCGTAGATCGCTTTGCCGATGTAAACGCCGCGCCCGAATAAATCTTGGTAGACATTGGACACGACGCTCGAATACGGGTCGAGCCCCGTATCGCCAGTGAACAATTGCGCGAAACGCGAACGCGCCGACGCGGGGGACAGCACATCCACGCGCGGTTGAATGATGCCGTACCCCGCGACGACGTGACGCGTTTTGGGGTCGAGCACCGCGCGATTCAAAGGATGCGCGATGGTCCCGACAAGGCGGCGCGCCACTTGCATTGGCAGTTCCGTATCCGCGTCGAGCGTGATGACGTAGCGGATATGCGGCAAAATTTTTGTATCGCCGATCTGGATATAGAAACTCGTATCCGTTGCGCCGCGCAAGAGTTGGTTGAATTCTTCCAATTTGCCGCGTTTGCGTTCCCATCCCATCCAACAACCTTCGCCCGCGTTCCACTGGCGGCGGCGATGAAAAAAGTAAAACGCGTCGGCGCGCGCATATTTCGCGTTCAAGCGTTGAATGCCTTGCGTTGCCGCGTCGATTAATGCAGCGTCTTCGGGCATCTGTTCTTGCGGCGCGTCGGCAAAATCGCCGAGCAGGGCAAAATGCAAATTTTCATCGCGATTCGCCAAAAAGCGCAGTTCCAAATGTTCGAGCAAAAATTCCAGCCCCGCTGCGCTGGTGATCAGCGCGGGTACCACTACCATCGTACGAAATTCCGGCGGGATGCCTTCTTTCAATTCCAATTTGGGTAGGGTTTCGGGTTTGAGTTCGACGGTCAGCGTCCAATTCAATGTGCCGACTGCGACCACGCTGAGCGGAATGAGTGTGACCAGAGCGACCAACAAATTCATCGCCGGGGTTCCGCCTTGCGCGGACGCGTACGTCATCGCGGCGGCGACGAGGAGGAGCGTGAGCAGCGCAATCGTTCCCAAATAAAAAGCCGTCGCGTGCCGGCGCACTTGCGCGGCGAGGCGTTCGCCAAGGGGGGGGTGATACTGCACTGCCGCCTGCAGCGCCGGTAATCCATCGTCAATCAGGAAATAGCCGACGTGCTGCCGACGCGCGTCGGACGCGCGCGTCGGGTCGCTCGACGTTTGCGCCGCCAGCGCGATGGCGCGTCGCGCAATGGTTACTTCATCTTCCAGACTGTGTTTGGCAAGCGTTTCGACGACATGGCGGTAGCGGTCGCGCGAAGCAAAATCCATTTGCGCGTAGGCGCCGCTGGGATCTTGTTGGAGCGTGTGCTCGACCAAACTGACGTTTTCAAAAAACGAATGCCAGTCGAGCGCGTCCAACAAGCGCATACTGGTGATGACATTGCCGATGGAAACGCGGTTGACGGCGCGGCGTTGATGCTCGTCGCGAATGTAATCTTCGAGCACAATGTTCGCCTGCCGCATTTTGCGTTCGAGCCATTGGAGCGCGGGCGCGACGGCGGGATCTTGGTCGCGCAGCCGCTGCATCAGTTGCAGCATAAAAGGCGCTTGCGTCACATCCAAGGTATTGACGAGTTCCGCCAGCGCGATGAGAAACGCGGACTCGGACATTTTAGCGGCGGCGAGCAAACGGTCCGCGCGTTGGTTGGCGCGCGTGTGATGTGTCAACACTTCCAGCGCCTCGTCCACCAAGCGGCGCAGATTTTCAATCAAGAGCACGCGCAGCATGATGGCAATCGCCCAAATTTCGCCGGTCGAGAGCGGGGTAACCTGTTGATACGCGCGTACAAAGCGTTCGACGACTTCTTGATTCAGACGACTGTCGGTGTGCGCAATCAATTCCAGCGCGAGAGAAAACACGCGCGGGTACCCCGCCAGCGCGCCGTCGGCGAGTTTCGGCAATTCGCGATAATAGTTTGCCGAAAGGTCGTGGCGCACGCGATTGAGCTGCGTTTCGACGATATAGTAATTGTCGAGCAGCCATTCGGCGGCAGGGGGCAGGGTTTGTCCGGCTTGGTGCGCGTCGGAAAATTCGCGCTGCGCGTGATTCAGACGCGCGCCGTTTTCCTGCAAACGCGGCAAGAGACGTTTCCCGCGTCGAATGCCGCGCAGGACGCGCGCCTGTTGCGCAATCGCGCGCGCGTGTTCTTCCAAACGTTCCACGCCATACACTTCGCCGCGAATGGGCTCCGTCGGCGTTTTGTTTGCTATCCAAAAAGATTCCGCTGTACTCATCGTGAGCGTCAAATTACTCCTGACCGTGCGCATATTTTTTGCGCACCTCTTGTATGCGCGCAGAGGCGCACAAAAGCGGCACGCGCATTATGCGTGCCGCTTGAACGTTCGGGGCTGCCGAGTCCGCCGTTAGTCCAGCGCGTACATGACGACGCGATTGCCCGCCAGTGCGTACAGCCGATTTCCGCTAATGGTCAGGCGCGTCATGGCTTCTTGCTGTTGAATTGCGCGGAATGTGGTCCAGGTCGCGCCGCCGCCCGTTGTGGTTAATGCTGCACTAGTGCAACAACATGATGAGACTGCGAGATACGGATGCGAAAGCGCGCCGAATTATACGGCGCAAGAAAAAAGGTGTAACCCCGCAGTTTCATGTTGTTGCACTACTAGGCAATAAAAGAGTACTGCCGCGTCGTGGCAGAGGATTGCGTAAAACGATAACGCAGCTGCTGTAGGGCTTGGAGCGTCAACTCGAATTCGGTGGACTTGTCGAAAAAAAAGTCTGCGCCCGCGCGAAGGTATTTCTTGCGATACTGTGGATACGCGAAATTAGTCAGCACGATGACCACCGGCGCGGCGGGCTGCTGCTTGAGATGTTGTAACACGTCCAAGCCCGTCCCTTGGGCGAGGCGAATATCCAAAAGCACGACATCCGGTCGGGTTTGCGAAATCCGTGCGATGGCTTCGCTCGCGGTAGATGCAGAACCGACAATTTGGATGCCGCCCAAGCGCGAAATCATTCGCGTCAAACGTTCACGTAAAAAATTGGAATCCTCAACCAAAAACAAATTCATGTTCGCCGCTCCAGCACTCTTTGGGTCCCAGTTTAGCGAAAACAAGTTTGTGCGGGAATCGGTCAAGGACTATCGCCCGGGTAGGACGCGCGCGATGCTCCGTGTAGGACAAATGACGACGCGCCCAAAGAAAAACCTCTGGGCAAATCAAACCGGAGGCGCGGCGCGTGTAGGGACAACCGTAACGCGTTCAAAGGACAAGTTTGTTTTCAATCGCATAGTGCGTCAATTCCGCGTTCGTCGTCATGTTCATTTTCGCCAAGATGCGCGCGCGATACGTGCTGACCGTTTTGACGCTCAAGGCGAGCTCGGCGGCAATTTGTCCGACCTGTTTGCCCGATGCAATCATGCACAGCACTTGGTATTCGCGGTCGGACAGCTGTTCGTGCGGCGGATGCTCGTGGTCGGTGCCCAGTTGATGCACCAACGTTTCGGCAACGGAGGCATTGATATATTTGCCGCCGCTGATGACTTTTTGGATTGCCGCGACCAATTCTTGTCCCGCGCTCTCTTTGGTCAGATAGCCGGAGGCGCCGGCTTTGAGCGTGCGGACCGCGTACTGCTCTTCGGGATACATGCTCAAGACCAGCACGGGCAGCTGGGGATAATCGTGTTTGATTTGCTTGAGCGTATCCAGACCGTTGCCGCCGGGCATGGACAAATCCATGACTACCACATCCCATGGCGATTGTTTCAAAAGCGCATAGAGTTCCTGCGCATTTTGGGCTTCGCCAAAATGCGCTTTTTTGAAGGCGTCGGCAAGAATTAAACGTAATCCTTGCCGCACAACGGTATGGTCATCTGCGATAATGATGTGCATATTCGTTTTCGCTGCCGTGCACCGCGATTTGCCCCGATTTGAATAGACACGGCGCGGTGGGGCGTCAGCGCATGCCTTTTTTGCGCGTTGTTCGCCGCGACCTCCCGTCGGTCACCTGCAATTGTTCAAGCACCAGAATCGCTTGGGCAAATTCACTCGATTTGTCGAAAAAGTAATCCGCGCCGGCGTCCAAAAATTTCTTGCGGTATTGCGGATAGGCGAAATTGGTCAGGACGATAACGACGGGCGGCTGCCCGGGTTTTTTGACCGCGCGCAGCACGTGAAATCCATTGCCCTCGCGCAAGCGAATGTCAAGCATGATCACGTCCGGGCGCGTTTGTTCGATTTGTTGAATCGCTTGTTCAGCCGAATCCGAGAACCCGCAGACCTCAATTTTTTTCAAGTTGGACAAGTCGCGCGTCAAACGTTCGCGCAAGAGGTCCGAATCCTCTACCAAAAATACCTTCATCATCGCAAAAAGGGCGACATTAATCAGACGATGCCGGGAGCGTCTGCGGTTCGCGCAACGATGCCGATTGGACGCAGCGTCAAAGATGCGCAAAAAAACTCATAGAACGCAAGTCCTACGAACATTTCAAGTATAAGACAAACCATGCGGATTTCAAGTCAGCTCATATCTTGACAACTTGTCGGTATCTGTCCTACACAAAACGCGCGGATCGCATGTCGGTACAAGGCGAACATGGCGGAAACCGCGACGCCTACGCGTTCATGCGAGTTGCACCGATAGGTTCTTGGCGCTTGCCATCCAAATAAAACCGCCGCACGGACATCTGTGCGGCGGTAAATTTTTTGTTTTGGCTGTGCGTTCGATTGTCGCGGACGGATTTACACCGGGGAGCGACCCGGCAGCGCGCGGAGCGCCGCAATCAAAAGCACCGAACCGAGAAACGCGGTCACAATGCTGATAAGGTTAATCCCATTCACCGCGTTTTCGATACCGAACACGGCAGCCGCGACAAAACCACCCAGCAGTCCACCGACGATGCCGATGATAATGTCGCCGAGGACGCCATAACCTCCGCCTTTCATCACCATGCCTGCCAACCAGCCGGCAATCAAGCCGACGACGATCCATGTCAGAATACCCATTTCCTATTCCTCCTTGCAAGTTGAGCTTGCCGTTGTGAGTTTGAACTGCCCGGCGCACTTGCGAACACACTGCCGTGTTCTGTTGCGATGGTTTCCGATTCGTTCGTGCGCGCGGCGGAATACATTCGATGCAACAAGAATATCCGAGTCCACGTTGGCGCGGTATCGGTTGACTTTGCATCGCGCTGTCGGGCTTTCTGCCGCTGCGGCTGTACGAATTCGTCCTACAACCGACATATCCTTGCGCCGATAGGCAAGCCATTGCACGGCGGTATAATGCGTTTACGGTGGCGCGCAATTTTTGCGCGCCGTCGAGTGACACATGAGGGAACAGATGAACTCGACCCCTTCGATGATAAAAGCATTTCCGCTCTCTGACCACGATTTGGCAGAGTTCGTGCTGGAACAGACAGATACCGCGATTGTCCTGTGCGACGCCGACGCCACGATTGTTTTGGCGAACCCGGCGGCGCGCGTCTTGTACGCCGGAGACCCGCTGGGACTGCGCTTTGACGCTGCGTTTCCATTTGAAGCCGTGAGCGATGCGGGCGCGCAGGACGCGGCGAAATGGTCGGGCGCGTTTTCGCTCGAGCCCGTTTTGCAAGGACAGCCAGTGCAGGGGCTGGTGCAATGGGCGCGCGGGGGTGGCGCGCCACGTTATCTCGTCGTCAAAGCGGCGCCCTACCGCGGCGCGGACGCGCGCACGGCGTGCTGTCTTGTTGCGATGAACAACGTCACGCAGTTGCAAACTTTGGCGCGCGACGCGGCGCGTTTGGCTGCCATTGTGCGTGATTCCGAAGATGCCATTTTGTCCAAAGATTTGGAGGGGACGATTCTGTCGTGGAATCCTGCCGCCGAGCGTTTATACGGATATACGGCGCAAGAAATCATCGGGCAGTCGATCACCGTTCTTTTTCCGCCTGAACGTCTTGACGAGTTTCATTCGATTATGGAACGTCTTCGGCGCGGCGAGAGCATCCAGCATTATGATACGTTGCGCGTACGCAAGGATGGAACGCGGGTAGATGTTTCGATTACGATTTCGCCTCTGCGCCATGCAAACGGCGTCATCATCGGCGCGTCCACCATCTCGCGCAATATCGCGGAACGTAAAGCGCTGGAGCACGCGCGCCAAAACGCCATCAACATTTTGAATGCTGTGGTCGAGGGAACAACGGATGGTGTGTACGTCAAAGATCGCGCCGGACGGTATCTGATGATTAATCACGCGGGCGCCCAAGCGCTCGGGCGCGCGGTTTCGGAGATTGAGGGCAAGTATGATTATGAGCTCTTCGACCACGCGGTCTATCAACGCATTCGGAGCGACGACGAGCGCATTATGGCGCGCGGCGCACCGGAAACGGTCGAAGAACAACTGCCCACGCCGCATGGCGTACGCATTTTTCAATCCGTCAAAGCGCCGTACCGCGATGCGGATGGCAACCTCACTGGCGTTATCAGCGTCTCGCGCGATGTGACTGCCTTGCGGCGCGACGAAGCGGCGCTGGCGCGTCACGCCGCGCTGCTCGACCTGAGCCCCAGCGCGATAAGTGTGCAAACCCGCGAAGGCAAAATTACATACTGGAATCGCGGCGCGGAAAAAATTTATGGCTGGAGCGCCGACGAAGCCATCGGCAAAATGCATCGCGAATTGTTGCAGACGCAGGCGGACATGGCGCCGCAACTGATTGAGGCAGCGCTGCTCGCCGAGGGACATTGGCACGGTGAACTGCATCAGCGTACGCGCACCGGTAAACCACTCGTTGTCGCGAGTGACCAGGTTGTGCAGTACGACGAGCGCGGCAAACCGATTGCGGTGCTTCAGGTCAATCAAGATATTACAGAACGCAAACGCAGTGAAATCTTTCAGCAGTTTCTGGTCGAGGCGACGGATGGATTATCGGTATCTTGGAATATGGATGTCGCCCTGCAAACGATTGCAGACCAGGCGGTACCGTTTTTTGCGGATTGGTGCGCCATTCATATCCTGACCCAAGGCGGCATGATAGAACGTGTCGCGTTCGCGCACGCGGATCCGGTGGCGCGCGAACGGACGAATCGGCGCCCCAAAAAATATCCGCTCGACCTGCGCGCCAGACATCTTGCCGCGTACGTGATTCGCACCGGCGCGACGGAATTTTTTGATGCCGTTCCGGACGGGCTGTTGGAGCAAGCCGCACGCGACCCCGACCATTTGGAAATGCTGCGCGCGCTCGGCGTCAAGTCGTATCTTTGTTTGCCGCTGCGCGCGCGGGGGAATATGCTCGGCGCGGTGACGTTTGCGCTGTCCGAATCGGGACGGCAGTACACGCGCGCGGACCTGGATTTTGCGGCGGAATTGGTGCGCCGCGCGGGATTGGCGGTGGACAATGCGCGGCTGTACCAAGAAATGCAGGCGCTCAATGCCGAACTGGAGGCGCGCGTCTCGCAACGCACGTACGAGTTGAGCGAAGCGTACGACGAACTGCGCCGCGAAGTCGCCGAGCGCACGCGCGCCGAAGAGACGATGCGTACGCTGCTGCGCATCAGCAACGCATTGAATTCCACACTCGACGTGCAAAGTGTTTTGGATATCTTGATTCGCGAAGCGCTCAAGATGATGGGCGGCGTGCGCGGATTTGCCGGTTTGCGGACCGAACGCGGCATGACGGTGGCAAAACTGGCGCAGGATGGTGAAACGCGACCGTTTGAATACACATGGGAGCGCGGGCGCGGTTTACCGGGATGGGTTTTGGAACACGGACAGCCGTATGTCACCAACGACGCGGCAAACGATTCCATCATGGAGAGCGACCTGCCGCTGCACGAAAATGTATCGAGCGCGATTTGCACGCCGGTCTTTGACATGCAAGGTCAAGTCATTGCCTTTTTTGAAATTTTGGACAAACAAGATGGTGGAACGTTCACCGGCGCGGATGTGGAATTTCTGATGTCGTTAGCGCCGCTCGCTTCGATTGCCATTCAAAACGCGTTGGCATACCAACAGATTTTACGCGCCGAAATGGCGCTTCAAGAATCGAATCGGCAGCTGCGCGCGCTTGCCGCGCGGATTGAAACCATTCGCGAAGAAGAGCGCAGGGACATTGCGCGCGAACTGCATGACGAACTTGGACAAGCGCTGACCGCACTCAAGATGGATTTGTCGGCAATGCTGAATCGCCCGCCCAAGCGCGCCCATGAACTGCGCGAACGCGCGCAAGCGATGTCCGACCAAATTGATGCCACCATCAAGACCGTGCGGCGGCTCTCCAGCCAACTGCGTCCGGGCATGTTGGACGATTTGGGCTTGGCGCCCTCGATTGAGTGGTACGCGCATGAATTTCAGACGCGCACCGGCATCGAATGCCGCGTGGCGATCCCGACCGACGATTTGGAAGTGGAGCCGAAGATAGCCACCGCGCTGTTTCGCATCTTTCAAGAAACACTGACCAACGTCGCGCGTCACGCCAACGCGAAACACGTGGATGTGCAGCTGCAAGGGCAAGACGGCGTGCTGATGCTGCGCATTCAAGATGACGGCGATGGCATTGATTTGACGCAGGCGCGCGTCAAACGTTCTTTGGGGCTTTTGGGGATGCGCGAACGCGCGGAAATGATTCAGGGCACGCTCGAAATTCACGGCGCGCCCGGCGCGGGCACAACCGTCTTGGTGCAGGTTCCGCTGAGTGGCGCAAGTGAATCAGACCCGACAGGAAGTGAGACCCAATGATGTGGACTTGGACGTTGGCTTTTCCAGGACCAATCCCTGAGGCGTTTCACGGCGGCGCCGAGTTTTGGCAGCGGATGTGGCTTGTTGTTCCTCTTGCAAGAACTGCGCCATTTCGTGTAATGCCAAACGCACGCGCGTATGCACGGTGCCGAGCGGCAGAGCCAAGTGTTCGGCGACCTCGCGGTGCGAATAACCTTCCAAAAAGGTCAACCGAATAATTTGCCGCCGGGGTTCCGGCAAACGTTCAATGGCGGCGCTCACAACCATTTTATCCAAATCTTGAAAGAGTCGGTCTTCCGGCACGTCGCCGGACGTATGCAGCGCGTCCTCTTGACTGGAGCGCGTCTCGGCGCGCACGCGCGAATGGGCGCGACGCAATTCATCCACCGCCAGATTGTGCACGATTCGATAAAACCAACTGCTGAATTTGCCGCGTCGCGGCTGGAATGCTCCGGCTTGATACCAAATCTTGATAAACGATTCGGCGACAATATCTTGCGCCGTTTCGTAATCCAACCCAGCGCGTTGTGCGACGGTGATGCCGCGCGTCAGATAACGGTTGAACAGGATGCGAAACGCGCGGCGATTGCGCTGCAGCACCAGCCGCATCAATTGCAAATCGGTGGAGGTGGAACTGCACGCGGCAGTTTCAGTGTGAATTGTGTGTTGAAGTGTTCCCATACGATGTTCCTCGCAGAGTACCTGCAATATAGTCTCCGCCTGAGCGAAATCCCATCAGCGACCTGCCGAATTCATTGTCAGTACAGCGGTATCGCGCGTGTCAGTGTTTGACTGACGCGCCTCGCGCACATCGAGCAAGCATGGGCGAACATTCGCCAAGCTGCCAAGCACTATGGTATAGACATCGAGGAAAAAGATTGGCACGCTCTCGGCAAAAAACCGCATACCCCAAATCCCGCGCATTAGCGGGATGCCTGCGACGCGCGAGCCCGCGCGTCGCAGGCACATCCAAGCCGCGACGCGCGGAGTGACAATCCGGGAGTTCGATTCACCGTGATATAAATAGGACACCTCTACCATTCTCGATTGACGCACGCGAACGCGTATGCTAGAATCGCGCTATAAATAAAAACCCTCGCAACGTTAGCGGCGTTCGAGGGACGACCCAAGTGTCTTGACCACTGTGGGCGAAATGAGCGTAACATAATTTAGCGCGTTTCGCAATTTGGAATGAAAACTATCCCGTTTTGGTCAAGCACTGAAACGGGTTTTTGTTTTGAGAAAACAAATACTTTTCTCCATTCCCCTTTTTCCCAATGCCCAAACAAGCAAACTCGACCTATAAACAACGTCGGAAATCCAAAACAAAAAAATCGCCGAACGGCAAACAAACCGCGCTGCCGACGCTGGCGAACGGCGCGGCGCCCGACATTCATTTTGAAGATGATTTGTGGGACGCGGCGGTGAAACTGCGCGGCAATATCGCGCCCGCCGATTACAAGCATTACGTCTTGCCCCTTTTGTTTTTGCGGTATCTATCGCTCAAGTACGAACGCCGCCGCGATGAATTGGAAAAATTGATTCACGACGCGAATTCGGGTTACTTTACTGACGACGACGCTATCGCGCAAGAAATCTTGAACGATCCCGACGAATACAAGAGCCGCAACGTCTTTATCATTCCCGAACGCGCGCGGTGGAATTATCTTGTGCAGCACGCGCAGGACGATGACATCAAATTACAACTTGACCGCGCGATGGAACTGCTCGAACAGACATATCCCGAACTGCGCGGCGTCTTGCCCAAAATTTACACCAACAGCAACTTGTCGCGCGAAAATGTTTCAGGGCTTATCAATCTGTTTGCGCGCGATGTGTTTCAAGTGGACGCGGGACGCGAGAGCGACGTCTTGGGGCGCGTGTACGAGTATTTCATCACCAACTTTGCGTCCACCGAAGGCACGCGCGGCGGCGAATTTTTTACGCCGCGTTCGGTCGTCAAACTGTTGGTGGAAATGATGGAGCCGCGCGAGGGACAAATTTTTGACCCCGCGTGCGGTTCGGGCGGCATGTTTGTTCAATCCGATATTTTCGCCAAGCACAGCGGCAATCTTTCGTTTTTTGGACAAGAGAGCGTGGACATGACGCTGCGTTTGTGCAAAATGAATTTGCTCTTGCACAGTTTGCGCGGCGATATTCGTTTGGGCAATTCATTGCTCAACGACCAATTTCCCGAACTGCGCGCCGATTTTGTGATTGCCAATCCGCCGTTCAACTTGAAAGAGTGGGACGCGGACAAAATTCCCCCCGACGACAAACGGCTCGAGATTGGCGCGCAGAGGCAAACGCCGACGAACAGCAACGCGAATTATTTTTGGATGATGCACTTTTTGTATCATCTGAAAGAGGGCGGCACGGCGGGCTATGTGATGGCGAACGGGGCGATGACAACGCAGGTGGGCGAAGAACGCGCCGCGCGCCGCGCATTGGTGGACGAAGGGTTTGTAGATTGCATCGTGCAACTGCCCGACAAATTATTTATCGGCACGGGCATTCCCGCGTGTTTGTGGTTCCTCTCGAAAAATCGCGATGGACGCGGCGCATTTCGCAAACGGCAAGGCGAAATTCTGTTCATTGACGCGCGCAAAAAAGGGACGATGGTCACGCGCCGCCAACGCGTTCTCGCCGACGACGACATTGCCCAAATCGCCGCCGCGTATCATCACTATCGCGACGTAGAAGGCGAACGCGTCAACATCGCGGGCTTTACCAAAACAGTGACGATTGACGAGGTGCGCGCGAACGATTACAAATTGACGCCGGGGATTTATGTCGGCACAGAAGCGCAGGACGCGGACGATACGCCGTTCGAGCAGCGCATGGCGGAACTGACCGCGCAACTCAAACAGCATTTCGCGGAATCGAACGCGCTCCAAGAAAAAATCGTGCGCGAGTTGGAAGGATTGTTACAATAGGCGTTGTGCGATTGAGCGAGGAGGCAAAAATGGAATGGCAGGAACGAATCATTGTTGACCCCACGATTCTTGTCGGCAAGCCCGTCATCAAAGGCACACGGTTAGCGGTGGAATTTATTGTGGATTTGCTGGCGCAGAATTGGTCCGAGCAAGAGATTTTGCGAAATTATCCCGGGTTGACCCACGCGGACATTCAGGCGTGTCTCAATTATGTAAGCCAAGCCCCTCAACTTGAAAAATGAAAGACGGTTGGCGAACAGTCACGATAGGGAAACTCTGCGACGAGGGCGGCGGTTCTGTGCAAACGGGACCGTTCGGAAGTCAACTACACGCGTCAGATTATGTTGTAGATGGCATCCCATTCATCATGCCCGCGAATCTTGGCGAGAACAAAGTAATTGAAAATGATATTGCGCGAATTTCAAATGCTGATTATCAGCGACTTGCCAAGTACCAACTCAAACAAGGCGACATCATTTACGGACGACGCGGTGATATTGGGCGTCGCGCGTTGATTACTAAAAGAGAAGAAGGGTGGATGCTTGGGAGTGGCTGCCTTCGCATTCGCTTTGGTGACGCTGACGTTGACCCTCGATATGTCTCTTATTATCTCGGCTTGCCCGAAGTCAAGCAGCAAGTCTTGGGAAAAGCAGTCGGAACAACAATGCCGAATCTCAATTCGGCAATCATTCGTTCTGTTCCGTTGACATTACCACCTCTCCCCATCCAACGCCGCATCGCGTCCATTCTCGGCGCGCTGGATGACAAAATCGAGTGCAATCGCCGCATCAATCAAACGCTCGAACAAATGGCGCAAGCGCTTTACAAACATTGGTTTGTGGATTTCGCACCGTTTCGCGGCGAGGGGATGGTGGAGAGCGAGTTGGGGGAGATTCCGAGAGGGTGGGAAGTAAAACCAATCGGCGAGGTTGTTGACACGATCGGCGGCGGAACTCCAAGTACCTCAAATCCTGACCTATGGACAAACGGACAAATAAATTGGTATGTTCCTTCCGATTTGACACGCGCAAAGAGTCTCTTTGTCACTGAATCATCCAAGAAGATTAACGAACGCGGGCTAGCTGCAAGCGCCGCGCGACTTTTTCCCGCGTATTCGGTCATGCTGACGAGCCGTGCAACCATTGGCGAAATCGCAATCAATCGCGTAGAGGCGACCACGAATCAAGGATTCATCGCAATAGTGCCAAATGAAAAAATTTCACTGTATCAAATTGTCTTTTGGTTGCGCGAGAATATGGAAAAGATTCAAGCGAATGCACATGGAACAACTTTCAAAGAAATCACTCGCGGAATTTTCCGAACCTTTCCGATTCTCGTCGCCAATAATTCTGAAGAATACGTCCGCAAGTCGAAAGCGTTTTTCGACCAAATAGAATCGAACATTGTCGAGTCAGAACTACTCGCGCGCACGCGCGACTATCTCTTGCCCAAGTTGATGTCGGGCGAAATTGAAATCATGGACGCGGAAAATAGATGACGGGACTGCGTCGGGGCGAACCTATGTGTTCGCCCTGCACGCTGCCCAATACGGGCACACGCAGGTGTGCCCCAACACGCCGCCCAATACGGGCACACACGCAGGTGTGCCCCAACACGCCGCCCAATACGGGCACACACGCAGGTGTGCCCCAACACGCCGCCCAATACGGGCACACACGCAGGTGTGCCCCAATGCCACATATGAAATACGATCCAAACAAACACCATCGCCGCTCCATACGCCTACGCGGATACGATTATTCACAAGCGGGCGCCTATTACATTACGTTGGTCACACAGGATCGCCAACCCTTCTTTGGCGACATTGCCAACGGCGAAATCCGATTGAACGATGCGGGCAAAATGGTCGAACGATGGTTCAACGAATTGCCCAACAAATTTCCATCCGTCGAAACGGATGAATACGTGATTATGCCCAACCATTTCCACGCCATCGTCGTACTCGTTGGGGCGAACTCACGTATTCGCCCTGATGCCGAACCGGACGAACCGGGCACACACGCTGGTGGGGGCACACACGCTGGTGTGCCCCTACCACAAATTGTGCAATGGTTCAAAACAATGACCACGAATGAATATATTCGCGGCGTGAAAAACAATGGATGGGCACCGTTCCGTGGAAAATTTTGGCAGCGCAATTATTATGAACATATCATCCGCGATGATGCGGATTTAGAACGCATCCGCGCCTACATTTCCGCCAATCCCGCAAATTGGATAGCTGACACCGAGAATCCTTTTATCCAGCAAAATGGCAAATTTCCGCCTTCCCGACGAAGCGCAATTTGAAGCGAATACGATTGAGCGTTTGAAAAATCTCGGCTACGCGCACGATGACGGCATCGCCTTGCGCGAGCGCGACGAATTTCCCCTCGAACAAGTCGTGCGCGCGGATTTGTTGGAACGCCATCTCAAGGCGCGTTATCCACATTTGCCCGATGAAGCGATTGCGCGCGCCATTCAAATCGGCACACATCCCGAAGGCGTCACGCTGTTACACCGCAACAAAAATTTTCACGAACTGCTGACGCGCGGATTCAATCTTCGCTACAAACTCCCCTCGCCCGATGGGAGAGGGGTCGGGGGTGAGGGGCAAGACCAAGACGAACACATTTACCTCGTCAATTGGGACGAACCGACCAAAAACGATTTCCGCGTCGTTTCCCAACTCCCCATTCGCGGACAAAATGACCGCCGCCCCGATTTGCTCATTTACATCAACGGACTGCCCCTCGTTCTCTTTGAACTAAAAAATCCTTACGACGAATCGCCCACCGTCGAGGGCGCGCACAATCAAATCCAACATTACACGGTGGACATTCCCCAAACGTTCGAGACCAACGCGTTCTGCGTCATTTCCGACGGCGCGCAAACGCTGCACGGAATGTTTTCGGCAGAGCTGGAATGGTTCGCGCCGTGGAAAACAATTGACGGGCGCGAAGTGGAAGCGATTACGACGGGCAGCATGAAAACGCTCATTGAGGGATTGTTCCCGAAAGAGCGACTGCTCAATTACATTCGCCATTTCATTGTCTTTGAAGTGGTGAACGATGTCATTACCAAAAAAGGCGCGAAATATCATCAATACTTTGGCGTGAATTTCGCGGTAGAGGAAGCATTGCGCGCGACGAAACCCGAAGGCGACAGGCGCATCGGCGTCATTTGGCACACGCAAGGTTCGGGCAAATCGCTTTCAATGGTTTTCTTTGTCGGCATTTTACGCCGCCGCTTGAACAATCCCTCCTTCGTCATTCAAGTTGACCGCACCGATTTGGATAACCAACTCTATGACAATTTCGTCGCCGCGCGTTCGCTGGTGGGCGATGTGAAACAAGCGGAATCGGTGAATGACTTGCGCGAATTATTGCGAACCGCAGGCGGCGAAATCATTTTCACCACAATCGAAAAATTCCGTTTGACGCAAGGCGAACGCGAACATCCGAAACTCACTGACCGCCGCAACATCATCGTCATTGCCGACGAAGCGCATCGCACCCAGTACGGTTTTGAGGCGCGTCTCTTGCGCGACCAAGAGACGAACGAACTCTATTCCGCATACGGCTTTGCCAAATATCTCCGCGACGCGCTGCCCAACGCGTCCTTTATCGGATTCACCGGCACGCCGATTGACCTGACCGACCGCGACACGCAAGCGGTTTTCGGCAACGTCATTCACACCTACGACATTCGCCAAGCGCGCGTGGACCAAGCTGTGGTCCCGATTTATTACGAACCGCGTCTCATCAAACAGCATCTCGTCAATGACAAGATAGACCAAGAATTGCAAGAAATCAGCGAGAGCGAGGAACAACAAAACGCGGCGGATGTGGCGCGGATGAGTTGGGCGGACCTCGAAAAAATTGCGGGAACACAAGCGCGCTTGCAAGAACTCGCGCAAGACATCGTGACGCATTTCGAGGAACGCACGCAAACGTTACAAGGCAAGGGCATGATTGTTTGCATGAGCCGCCGCATTTGCGTTGCGCTCTTTGACGAAATCATCGCGCGACGTCCCGAATGGTATGCGCGTCCCGACGACGCGGGACAAATCAAAATCGTCATGACAGGCGATTTGAGCAAAGACCCGCCCGCGTGGAATGAAGCAGGACACATCACCACCAAAGAACGCCGCGAAAAAATAAAGGCGCGCCTCAAAAATATAGACGACCCGTTGAAACTCGTCATCGTGCGCGATATGTGGCTGACCGGCACGGACATTCCCGCGCTGCATACCTTGTATGTGGACAAGCCGATGAAGGGACACAACTTGATGCAAGCCGTCGCGCGCGTCAATCGCATCTTTCGCGACAAGCCCGGCGGCGTAGTGGTGGATTACATCGGCATCGGCTCTGCGCTCAAAGAAGCGGCGCGCAAATACACCGCGCAAGGATACGGCGAACCGCTGGAGGATTTGGACGACGCCGCGCGCGAAACGTTTCTCATCGAACTCGAACACATCCGTGCTCTCTTGCCCGAAGGCGTCACCGTCAGCCATTGGCGCACGCTGGACAACCTCGCGCTTGAAGACCTTGCCGCGCGTTTGTACGGACATTTCATCGAACCCGACGACGTGCGCGATGCGTTTCTCGACGCCGAAAAACGCTTGTCGTCCGCGTTCTCTCTGGTCGCGCATTTGGACGATTGCCGCGTATATGGCGATCAAGTCGCGTTCTATCAACTCGTTCGCGCGGAACTGAACAAAGCGCGCCCCAAGCAAGAAGGCAAAGCCGCGCACGCCCAAGCCGTTCAAGACCTCATCAATCGCAGCATCGCCGCGCAAGGCGCGCTCGATATTTACAAACTCGCGGGCATCACGAACCCCGACATTTCGATTTTGGATGACGAGTTTTTGGAAGAATACAAACACCACAAAATCGAAAACGTTCGTCTCAAGCTGCTTGAAAAATTGTTGCTCGACGAAATTTTCGCGCGGCAGCGAACCAATTTGAGAAAATATCGTTCGCTCCAAGAGGCGCTCGAAGAAGCGTTGCAAAAGTATCACAACAACACGCTCACCGCCGCGCAAGTCGTTCGCCAGATGATAGAGATTCGCAATCAGATGCGCGAGGCAGACCGCCGCAAAAGCGAATTGGGCTTGAGCGACGAAGAATTGGCGTTCTATGATTCCATCGCGGGCTTTGGCGAGGAACACGTTTTCGACGTTCCCTATCTCGCCGAACTCGCGCGCGAAATCGTCCGAGCCGTGAAACGCAACTTGAAAGTGGATTGGACAAAACCGCATCGCCAGGACGTTGAAGCGGAAATCCGCGCGCAGGTGAAAAACGTTTTGCGGCGGCGCGGCGTCCGCGCCGAACAATTTCAATTCATCCTCGCGCGCGTGATGAAACAAGCCGAAGCGCTGTACCAAGATTATCCGATGGCAGCGTAACCGAGTAGATGAGGAACGCAGAGTGCGTTGTTCCGGGCGTCAGAGAAAAGCCGTAATTCAGAGGCAATGAATAGCAGCTCCGCGATGCGTTACCGCGCAAAAATAGCAAGAAAATAATTTTCAGACTTTTTCTCGCGCGCGATTCCTGTATCCTGCAATCAATGTTGATTGCAGGATTTTTGTTTCCCGGAACAGAGGAATGAATGCAAAGATTATTGGTTTCGCTCGATGGTGCCGAGCTCAACGCATTAAACATTATCCCGAAAAAGTTGCGGCGGGGCTGCGCGGCACACAAGCCGAAGATGAACAGGTTGCCATGATAGAGGCGTTTTGCGCCAAAGTGCGCGCGGGCTTGGACAATGCAACTTTCGAGGACAAACGGGGTGTAGTTCAGTTTGGGGGTGACTTTTTTCGGGCGATTCAAATCGCGGCAACACAGAGCAAAGTGAACCTGCGTTCACGAATCGGCGAAGGCCGATTTTGCGATGTGTTGCTGCGGTT
>Ga0070741_10005177_pt1 | contig 29291 bp, 26 predicted proteins | sample Coa_R1_4_FD_66440 | JGI IMG/M metagenome (GOLD analysis project Ga0070741, IMG submission 66440) | Surface soil microbial communities from Centralia Pennsylvania, which are recovering from an underground coalmine fire - Coalmine... | ecosystem: Environmental > Terrestrial > Soil > Unclassified ... | reverse complement strand
GTTCCTGCTGTAAGCATGCAAATGGGAACTGCTGTGAGCTCTCCCCTAGGAATTTTTGATTGCTATGGTTATAGCCGATTCGTGCAATTGCCACAAGATTTGTTGCAAGAAGCCGCCGCCCAGCAGGATTATCATAATTACTATGGACAACCTGCTGGGTCATGCATTTACCGCGCTTTGGCTCACCTTCTGCCTAATCTGGCTGCTCTCTGCGTTGCGACTGAAGAAGGTCAAATCACAGGAATCCGTGGGCTCGCGCTGGGTGTATCAAGCGCCATTATTGGCAGCGTGGATCCTTCTTTTCACGCGCTACTCACATTGGGGAGCCCTGGGCCACAGGTTTCTTCCTGAGAGCCAAACGATTGCGATTATCGGACTGATTCTTGCCGCGTCAGGCATGGCGTTTGCCTGTTGGGCACGGTACACGCTGGGACAGAATTGGAGCAGCAAGGTAACCATCAAGATTGATCATGAACTGATTCGCCGCGGACCCTATGCTTCTGTGCGCCACCCGATTTATACCGGGCTGCTGCTGGCGATTGCCGGAACCGCGCTGGCCGTAGCCGAGTGGCGAGCCGTGGTGGCGCTCCTGCTTGCATGGATTTCGTTTTACCAAAAAGCCCACACCGAAGAAAAAATGCTGGCGCAGGAATTTGGCGAAGCCTTCGCAGAACATCGCCGCCATACAGGATTTTTTCTGCCACGGCTTGTGCCTTCTTCACGCTGAACGGAGTTGGTTTCACCTCACGCGATAGACAGCGAGCTCCCGGCGCTGCAGGATGCAGCCGGGGATGGCTGTGCCACACCACCACGTACGACTCGATAAGTTTTCTGCAGGTTGTAAAGCCGTGTCCTGCTACTTGCCTTTTGTATTTCGAATTTTTCACAAACTTCCGGCCAGCGCGTGTTTGAGGATTTGAGAATCCTCAAACACGCGGGTGGCTGCAAACTGCGGTCGGCATTAGAAGTGCAACTTCAGAGCAAGCTGCAGGATGCGAGGGTCATATGGCGAAGGATTGCCCGGGAAGGTCGGGGTTGAGACACCGGTGATGCGCCCGAAGTTAGCGTTGTTCAAATTGACAACCAGCTTTGTGGGATCGAGGTTGGCATGGTTGATGACATTGAAGGCTTCAAAGCGCGCCTCCATTTGGAGCCGTTCCTTGATCGGGAAGAACCGGCTCACGGCCGTATCAACGCTTACCGCTCCGGGAGCGTGCGCCGCGTTACGCGAAAGGTTTCCAAAGGTTCCAGGAGCCGACGGGGTAAAAGCAGCTTTATTCAATACCTGATAGAAAAGGCTGCTTGTTCCACCATAGTGATTGACATAACGGCTCACGCCAGGGACAACGTTGGGGCGGTCAAGGCCTTCGCCGTTCAGGGAATTGTCAAAGCCATCCAGGACGTTGATAGGAATCCCGCTGGTTATACGGACCGAAGGAGCAAGCTGCCAATCACCAAATAGCCAGCGTTGCCATCCGCTTCCCTTCACCGGGCTGTCGGCAACCATCGAAGAATTGAAGTTATGGCGGATATCGAAGTTGCAAGGCCCATATTCGGCCGCGCGGTTGGTGGGGTTCTGGTAACGACCACCGGTCATGTCGCCCAGGAAATCGCCCTGACTGAGGCAATGACTGTAGGTGTAATTGGCCAGCAAGGTGAAGTGGTGCCCGAAGCGGTGCTGAACCGACGTTAGCAAGGCGTTGTAGTTGGCGTTAGCGCCGTCGTCGCCAATGATCAGGTTGGCAATTGCCGCGGCATTCTGGCTTGGGGTGGTTTGTAACTGGGCAAGTACTCGCCGTGCAGTCGTGGTCTTTGTAGTACAACCACCTGGCGTGGCAGCGCAAACGGTTGGGTTATCGAGCGCGTAATTAAGATTGGTACTCAACGGCACATGGGTCGACTTGTTTCCTAAATAGGAAATTGTTGCCAGCCAGTCGCCGCCAAACTGCACCTGGTAGCTGGCGTTCCACTGGGCTACATACATGGGCTGGAAGTGCTGGGGAAGAATAAACCACAATCCATTGGCGGGGAAGGTAACGCTGGAGTTTGGAGGAAAGACCCCGGGGAATGGATTCCCCCCCGGGTTGCCCACCCACGGATTGGCGAAGTTTGCCGTTCCTGGATTTGCCGGCCCATTCACCGGCACATTCAGCAAATCAATCTCATCCACCACGGGAGGATTTGAGGTCATACGCTGCGACCACCACACCATGGTGGAATCGTAGAAAATGCCGGCGCCCACCCGGAAAGTCTGGCGTCCGTTGTGCGGGTTCCAGGCCAAGCCGAGGCGGGGGGCGAAATTAGCGATCTTATCGTGGGTAAAAGCCTTGTTCACCCCAGGATCGCCGAAGAAGAACATGCCAGCGGGCGCATTCGGAAACACCCGGCTATGCACGTTATTCCGGAAACTGTTCAGATCGAATACACTACCGCGATGAAACAGGTCGGTAGGAAATAACATCGGCTCCCAGCGGACGCCCGCGTTGATGGTAAGAGTGGGAGTGGCATGGAATACATCCTGCACATAGAAGCCAGGAATAGTCTCGCGGAAAGCCACCTGCTGCGGGCGGCTTTGAGCGAAGGCATTGCCGCCGCCAAACGCAGATGGCGTACCGTTGCTCATCAGGCCAAGCATGAAATCGGCCATGGGGTCGCCGGTAAGCTGCCCGCCAAACAGGAAGCTGCCGTTTTCCAGATAACCAATGTTGGTGTTGTTCTGGGTGCGGATGATATCTGCCCCGAACGATATCTGATGCTTGCCGCGCACGAGATCAAAATCATCCGCTGCCTGGAAGGTGTTGACACTCAGGTGCGCGGGCGTACAAGTTCCACAGCCGATATTGAAATCATTGGGAAGCTGGACCTGGAGATAGTTCGGGATGGTGGGATTGATCTGGATTCCCAAGGTGCCCGGACCGATGTCTCTGCTGTCGACGCCACGAAACTCGGCACGCCGCGAGAAGGTGAAGTGAAACGAGTTGATGGCGGTGGGACTGATTGAATAATTGTCGCCAATGGTCATGCTCTGCGAGCGCATGTCGTAGCCCGGGTTCTGGGTCACGATGAGATTGGCGATGTTGAATGGAGGCGGAGCCTTGTAGTTCACGATGAAATAGCGCCCAAAGAGCGAGTGCTTCTGGTTCTGCACCCAGTCCACACGCCCGATGACCTGGTTATCGCTGGCGGTTTGCGGCACGCCATAGCTGATTTTGCCGCAGGGGTCGCTGGTAGTGGGCAAAAAGCTCAGCAGCTTGAGCGATACTGGGCTGAACAGGTTCGTGGGGATTTGATTGTTTGTGAAAGCCGGATAGCCGGTAGGGCTTTTCAAAGCAAGAGTTGTCCCGCCGGAGCGGCACCCGGCGCCGTCGAAGGTGCTGAAATCTCCATTCAATATGGCCGGTGTAGGCACAAAAGCCGTATTGCCATTCGAGACCTGGCTCAGCCGCGTGCCCTGGTAGCCACCGAAAAAAAACAGCTTGTCACGGATGATCTTCCCGCCAAAGTCCCCGCCAAACTGGTTGCGGTGCAATGAGTCGTGCGTTTTAGCGAAAGTATTGCGCGCGTTGAAACCGCCGGTGCGGTAAAACTCAAAGGCATCGCCGTGCCAGCTGTTTGTGCCTGATTTAGTGACAATGTTCACGATGCCCCCGGGGTGCAATCCATCGCGGGCAGGCAAGGTGTTGGTTTCGACGTTGAACTCCTGCAGCGCTTCCGGGAAAGGAAAAGGCAAATTCGCGTTGGAGAACGTATCGTTATTGTCGCCGCCATCGAGCAGGTAATTGGTCCCATTGCCCTGGCCGCCGGCGACCGAGATGGCGAAAGAGCTGTAAAAGTTCTTGCTGCTGCTCAAGTCTCCGGGAGCGGCCACCTGTGCCGAGGCCCCGGTCAGCAGAACAAGCTGTGTGGCTTGACGCCCGTTCAAGGGAAGATTGCTGATGCGCTGCGAATCCACTACGTTGGCGATGGAGTTGGATTCGGTTTGCAGCAGGGTGCCACCAGCGTTTACCTCAACAGTTTCAGAGACGGCGCCCACCTGCAGGGCGGCATTAATTGGAATGTGATCATCCACCTGCAATATGATGCCGGACTGAATGTAGGTCTTGAAACCGTTCTTGGAAGCCTCAAAGCGGTAAGGGCCAACCGGAAGATGGGTGAGCGTATATCTGCCATCGGCATCGGTCGTGGCCTGGTGCGAGACCCCGCGATTGGTCTCGATCATCTTTACGATTGCGCCCGGCAAGGAGGCGCCGCTGGGGTCCACCACCTGCCCAACAACCTCGGCGGAAGCGACCGCCTGTGAAAAGGCTGGGGTTGTCCACAGAATGAGTCCGAGCGCGCACAATGCCGCACATACGAACTTAAGATAGTGTATTCGTAACATATTTCATCCCTCCGGAAATGATGTGTTGTCCAGAAATTCCCGCTAGATTGCGGATCAGTGTGCAGATGTTGTCCAAAACCTGGGTCTCATATTGCGAGACAGACTCTCATTACGTTCCTGTTCTCGCAAAACGCTCCGGATAATATGCACTGCCTGTGCCGCTGTCAAGCCTAAGTTTCTAAAACATGACGTTTAGAAAGCTGCGATGTCAGCAAATCACGGGAGCAGGACCAAAAGAACCGGGCGCACGAAATACTCATAGCCCATTGCAACGCCAAAGACCGAATCTTGATGGCGGATTGATGAAAGATGACTTCGGGCTCATTGCACCGAGATGAAATCGGTTGCATATCTTGACGTGAATTGACACTTTTCAGGAAACAGTCTCGAAGGACGAAAGCGGGGAAGTTATGAGAATTAATCAGACCCAGGACGCGTCCGCCCTGGGTCCAGGCACTCTGTGCTTGGAGGGGCACAATGAGTTGCGTTTTATTAGACGTAACAAGTATTGATTTGGTTCCGTCGCGATGTAAAAAAATTCTCTTTCTTACAATGCAGGAATGAACGCGAATTCAGTAAATTTATAAAACCGATGGGGCGAAGTCAGGATTACGGCGATTCGTATTAAGCTTCATGCAGGTTGGAGAAAGGATGCGCGAAGCGTTGAATGCCAATAAATCCCGAAAAATAAATTCCGGTTCTTAGTTTCTTCCATTTCCCATAAGTTGGAGCAGGCCGACTGACCTTCTTAAACTGCTAACCTATTGATGTTATTGAAAATTCCCTTTTTGAGATTTTTGGCCCTAAGCGTGCATTTATACCAGCAGCTCTAGCTCAATAAATAATTTAAAGATAATAAACAAAGAGCGAAGAGAGAAAGAATTTTCGGGGGACGCAATGCGATACAGTTTTCTGTATTGCATTGCACCCGGTTAATTTTTGGGTTTTAGGAGGGACGTTTTTTTAGTTGCACGGTTAATCCAGCCGTCAGTTTCCTTAAGGGGGGCTGCACTTTTTCGATAAGCATATCGCGCGGACTGGTACAAAGCACCGGCAATTTTAAGTTCTAAGTAGCCTGCTAGCCTGATGCTACGAAGGCGGTCTTCAATAGACCGCCTTTTTTGTTGGGGAGCAGCTTTTTAGCTTCTGCCCAGGCGCTCATTGGATTCACCCATTGAGCCTGGTGATTCCGTTTGATGGCAACCCATCTGACAAACAATTTCTGGCAGACCTCTCACGGACAGCCGGCGAGGCGCGGGCGCTAGTTAATCCCGGCGCTATCTGACGCTGGCCGCTACCTTAAGCTGCTGTTGTCTCTCCTCCCAGCAAGGTAAGGACCTCGCCGGTGACGTAGCTGGAATCGGCTTCGGAGGCGAAGAAGACGTAAGCGGGCGCAACCTCTTCCGGCTGGGCGGGACGCTCCAGGGGAGTATCAGCGCCGTGGGTGGCGACCTTCTCGGCGGGCTTATCTGCCACATTGAGCGGGGTCCAGACCGGTCCCGGAGCGACGCAGTTGACGCGAATTCCCTTTTCAACCAAATTTTGCGCCAATGACTTGCTAAAGGCATGGATGGCGCCCTTCGTGGAAGCATAATCGAGCAATTGCTTGTTGCCCTGCAGCCCAGTAATAGATCCGGTGTTAATGATAGCGCTGCCCTCGCGCAGATGCGGCAGGGCGGCCTTGGTCATGTAGAAGTATCCGTAGATGTTGGTGCGGAAGGTCTTGTCCCACTGCTCCTCAGTAATCTGCTCCAAATCTTCCTGATGCTGCTGAAAGGCGGCGTTGTTGACCAGGATATCGAGCTTGCCGAGCTCATTGACCGTCTGCTCAACCGCCTCGCGGCAGAATTGCGGATCGGTTACATCTCCCGGAATCAGCAAGGCCTGCCGGTCCTGGGCTTCAACCACGCGCCGGGTCTCTTGCGCGTCCTGCTCTTCTTCGGGCAGGTAGATGATTGCCACATCGGCGCCCTCGCGCGCGTAGAGCACGGCGACAGCGCGGCCGATGCCGGAATCACCGCCGGTGACAAGCGCCACTTTCCCTTCCAGCTTGCAGGCGGCACGATAATTCTTGGCGGTATATTGCGGGCGCGGCTCCATTTTTGCTTCGACGCCGGGATGTTTCTGCTTTTGCTGCGGGAATGGAGGCTTGGGTTCCCGTTGTTTTCCGGGAGCGGATTTTTCTCGTACGCCCTGCGATGGGAACTCACGCACATTACTGCCTGCTTTGCGTGGAGTGCTTACTGCTACTTTGCTGTTGCGGCTTTTTGGCATGGCTGCTCTCTCCTTGCAATCGCCTTGTAATTTTAAGATGCGAAGCTTTTTGCGCCGTTGTCCGCTTGGCGCAGGCATTTTCATATGCACAACTTCCCCACCGCTGCGATTCTCTAAACACTATGGGGGAGAAAATGCCAAGGAAAAAGGTTGTAGTCATTACCGGCGCATCGGCGGGAGTGGGACGCGCAACCGCCATCGCTTTCGCTGCCCAGGGGGCGCGCATTGGACTGGTGGCCCGCGGCCGCGACGGATTAAAGGGAGCGGTGCGCGATGTGACCGAACGGGGAGGCGAAGCCCTGGCGTTGCTCGCAGATGTGGCGGACCCGCGGCAGGTAGAAGACACGGCGGAAAAGGTGGAGCGCAAGTTTGGACTGATTGACGTGTGGGTCAACAATGCCATGGTTTCCGTCTTCTCGCCGGCGCTGGAGATGAAAGCGGAGGAATACCAACGGGTCACTGAGGTCACCTATCTGGGAGTTGTGTATGGAACACTGGCTGCGCTGCGGCGGATGAAAGAGCGCGACCGGGGCGTGATTGTGCAGGTAGGCTCGGCGCTGGCCTATCGCAGTATTCCGCTGCAATCGGCCTACTGTGGAGCCAAACACGCGATTGCCGGGTTCACCGATTCCCTGCGCTGCGAGTTGATTCATGACCATAGCAATGTCCATCTCACCATGGTGCAGATGCCGGCGTTAAATACGCCGCAGTTCAGTTGGGTGAAGTCGCGGCTGCCGCACAAGCCGCAGCCGGTACCTCCGATCTTTCAGCCGGAGGTGGCTGCCAGGGCAATCCTGTATGCCGCGCAACACCATCCCCGGGAGTTGTGGGTTGGGGGCCCGACAATCAAGGCTATTGTTGGCAATATGCTGGCACCAGGATTTGCCGATTCCTACCTGGGCGGCACCGGTTATGACAGCCAACAGACCAATGCACCCGTTGCGCCGGGGCGCAAAGATAACCTTTGGCAACCCCTTCGGGGAGATCACGGCGCCCATGGTGAGTTCGACGACCGCGCCCACAATCACAGTTGGGAGTTGGAAGCGCGCATTCATTGGCCATGGATCGTTGGGGCCGGACTGGGGTTGGTGACGGCGCTCTTATCGGCAAGCCGGCGAAAGGAAGAAACACTTAACCACAGAGGATACGAAGAAAAGCTTATCGAGGGCACGAAGGACATCGCCAACGAAAATCAGAACCGGGATTCTTCAGAGAACGCCTTGCAGCGGCATGGGTGAACGAGACGTTCTCCGGGTTCCTTCGGCTGCGGCTCAGGATGAAAAAATCAAACCGCCGAAGACCTGATCCGCCTCACGCTGCCAGGCTGGCGAGAACGTCTTTCAAGCGTTCTCCTAATGTGGCGGTCAGCGACCAGGGGCTGGGCTGACGGATAATATGCAGCTTGCCGCGCTGCTCCAGCACCTCAAACTGGGTATTCTTCCCTCTGCGATAGAAGCGAATGCTGGCCACAGCTTTGCCGATGCGAAGGTCGCGTAATGTAATTTCCGGCAGCCAATCAGGCAATTGCGGATCAAGCAGAAGAATGTTCATGGGCGCAAAAGGATAGATTCCCAGTAGCGACTGCACAAAAGAGAAGATGCACGAAGCCGACCAGGCCTGCGGCCAATTGGTCTTGGGATAGAGCGCGGGAAAGGGGTGCTCGCGGTCGCGCTGGTGGCCGCTGAAGCACTCCGGCAGGCGATGGAAATCGAACAATGTAGTTGCCTCGAACATGGCGTGCAATAACGCATGCAGCTCCTGGTGCAAACCGTAGCGCATGAATCCCAAGGCAAAGCTGCCGTGTTCCACCGGCCAAACTGCGCCGCGATGATAGCTGTAGGGATCAAAAGCTGGGTGATCGGAAGAGAGAGTCCGGATGCCCCAACCAGTAAACAGATCAGGAGCCAGCAAGCGGCGCGCGGTATCGAGAGCGCGGTATTGTTCCACAATGCCGCAAGCCAGCAAATGGCCAGGATTGGATGCGATGGATTTGATAGGCTGGCCGCGAGAATCAAGTCCGAGGGCGTAGAAGTTCTTATCAGGCATCCAGAATTTTTCGTTGAAGCGTTTTTTCAATTCTTCGGCTTCGCGGAACAGTTGCCGGGCCAGAGTTGGCTCGCCCATCCACCACATCATGGCCGACATATGCACCTTGGCCACATACACAAACGCCTGCTCCTCACAGGTGGCAACCGGAGCGTCGACATCGTTTCCATCCTCATCCACGATGGCGTCGCCCGAATCTTTCCAACCCTGGTGCTTGTTGCCCTGCTCGGAGCGCGACAGATAGTAATAAAAGCCGTCATCCCTTAACTGGGTGTATTTATCTTTCCAGCGAAGAGCTTTCAATGCGGGAGAAATAAGCGGACGCACCAGGCTCTTATCGCCGGTCCAATTCCACAGTTCGGTAAGCACTACGGGATAAAAAGAAGAAGTGGTGGCAGCGCCATAGTAACGCCAGCGCGGGTTATAGCAAAGCGCAGCCAGCGGCCCGGTATGAGCCTCATGCAGCATCTTGCCCGGTTCTTCGTCGCGCCAGTCGTCGATTCGCGTTCCCTGCCGGCGGGCCAGTTCGGGCAGCGTTCCCTTCATCATGCTGACGCCGGCCAGCGCCGATTGCCAGGAGGCGGTAAGAGTATCGCGGCCAAAAAACGCGATATAAATGGGCAGCCCGGCGGCCATGGTCCACGCCTCGGCGCCATGGTCAAGATCGTGCAAACGCAGGGCGGCAAGATCGCGCTTGGATTGCTCCAGAACATCAACCACAACGTTCGACAGAGTGCCGCTCCCGGGAGTCTCAAATTTCGTGCTGCGGGTAAGAAACAATTGACGGTTGCGATCCAGTACATTGCGCTGGCCGAAAAATTCACGGCAGCCATAGAGTGGCGGCAACCTCTGGCCGTCTATGATGGCAGTCAATTTGATGCAGGTGTGCCAGGTGCCCCGTGGCTGGAGTTTAACGGTAAACCGAATTCGTCCATTCTTATACACGGGTGGCGAATCCGGATTTTCAATTTGCACAATCAGGCTGCGGTGGAGTTTTGCCTTGCCTTTGTCACCCTGGTGGGAATACCTGTGCTGGGCGCGATAATCGAACACTAATTCCCAAAGCCGGCGGGAAACTTGCTTCCAGCTTTGCTTCAATTTACCGTGCTGCTGGCGTTCGGAGGTCTCAGCCTGGTCGGCAAAGTCTGCGGCAACTTCAATTTCAAAGACAAATTCGCTGGCCTGCTGGGTGAAATCTGTAAAGTCTATGTCTTCGTGCGCTCCCAGGCCTATGAGCCGGGAAACCCTGAGCTCAATGGTCTGCTGCGAAACCGGTTCCACCGAACCGCTGCCAGTATCCTTTCGCCAGTGGAAGCCCGGGGGAGCAAATCCGTAATATCCAAGCCAGGAGTGCTGCTCCACATTGCAACCGGCAATCATCAGCGGCGGCACTCCATTCACTTCATAGCGATATTTTGAAAGTACCCGGGTCTCGTGCACGAAAAACCCCTGGACGGGGTCGCCGGCAATCACTCCGCCGCGGTCGGTAGCCAGCACGGCGCGGCCCTGGCTGACATACATCTTCTCTCGCCGGGGCTGAATGCGAACCAGCCATTGATGGTGCCGTTCTGGAATATGCATACTATATTGTGCGCAAGAACTCCCTTATGCGGCTGTGAGTTTCGATTGCGTCCTGATGCCAAGCATTTCTTTCAACGCAAGCGAGTTGTGCGCGGCATAAGCGCATTGATCGTTATCGAAATACACGTACACAGCTTTCAGCGCCTTCCGCCATTGCTGAATCCTCTCAGCCCAGGAGCGCAATGCTTCTTGGCTGTAACTACCCTGATATTTGCCCAGGGGGCCGTGCAAGCGGAGATAGGCAAAGTCCGCGGTTACTTTGACGGCTGAGGTAAAACCCGCCAGTTCGAAGATGCAAAAAGCGGCATTGTAGCGGCGCAACACCTCGTCCACCTGGGGCACGTGCCAGGAGAGATCGCGAAATTCGAATGCGTACTGGTGATGGCGCGGCAGGAGTTGCAGCAAATCCTGTAAACGATCGAGGTTCAGCTTCCAGTGGGGCGGAAGCTGAAACAGGATAGGACCGAGTTTGTCGCCCAGCAACTCGACTCGAGGCAGAAAATTTTCCAGGCCGCGCTCGGGATCTTTAAGTTTAATGCGGTGAGTCAAAAAACGGCTTGCCTTCACGGCATAAATGAACCTGGCGGGCACAATCCGCCTCCAGGTCTGGAATGCGGCTTCGGTGGGCAGTTTGTAGAAACTATTGTTTATTTCCACCGTATCGAAGTGGCGCAAATAATGTTCGAACATGGCGACGGAATTACTTTTTGCCGGATAAAACGGCCCAATCCAATGCTTGTAATGCCAGCCGGAGGTGCCAATGCGAATCTCGCATGTCATATGAATGAAGATGTTCTCTGGCAGTAGTACAGTTGCACTGAAATAACAGGAACCCGGGCGGATGCAACCCGTGCAGTTACTTTCAGTTCCAAGTAAAAGGGATTCCTTCCGTGTGCCTCTGTGTATTATTTTTTCCCCATTCCAGCGAGCCCGCGTCCGCAAGCGGGGAAATGTAACGAGGTGGATTATGAATAGGAAAAGCTTTTGGACGGGTTTTGCCATTGGCGCAGTCAGTGGAACTGCAACCGGCATTGGGTTGATAACTTCCTGGCAGGCGCTGGCTTCGACCCGCAGCAGTCGCATCATTAGAATTGAAGAGAGCCTGCAGATTGGCCGTCCCGTCCATGAAGTATTTACGGCCTGGTCTGATCTCAGCAATCTGCCCAACCTCACTCCACTGGTGCGGCAGGTGCAGAATTTTGGCCGGCGCTCTCACTGGGTAATGTCCTTGTACGGCAAGCGGTTTGAATGGGATGCTGAGCTGGTGCAGAACATTCCTAACCAGGCGCTCGGCTGGAAATCGATCAGTGGCCCTAAACACAGCGGACGCATCAATTTTTCAGCATTGGACAACGACACACTGGTGCACGTGACTATGAATTACGCACCGCCGTTGCGCATCTTCACGCGGGCAGCCGAGCCGTTACGAGAGCAGTTGGAAAGCACCGTAAAACGCGTATTGCGCGAATTTAAGGCGGCCCTGGAACATCCAACACAGATTGCGGCCCCGGGCGAACGCCCAACCGGGCGCTTTGGTATTGATCCACGGACCAGCGGGCACACCCAGCACAGCCGCTTTGGCGGCAACCTGGAATATAGCGGACAGGAATGAGAACATTACTCAGCACTCCGTGGCGCCCTGATATAAACCTTCCAGAAAAGACGTTTGTGACATCGTTTCGGGCACTGGATCCTTGAATACCCGGTACTGAGTACTTTATTTATTTTTCGGCAACGGTCGGATCAAATGCGGATTTGAATATGACTTCGCGCTGGCGCGCCGATACTTTTGTTTCCGCGTCGGTGGTGTATTGCGTGAGGGTCCCGGTCAGCACGTAGAAGCCCTCTTGTCCGTGCATGCGGCCCTCGCCGCGGCTGACGCGTCCGGTGAATTCCACCCAGCAGCCGTGGATGCGCCGGGAGAGAAAATAGATTCGGCCGCTTTGCAGCGATGCTTTATCGAAGAAGCGGTCCAGCAGCGTATCTTTATCGCTATCCAGAAAACCAAAGCTGCTGACCCATCCGCTCAATTTGCCGTGGTCAAGGTTGAGTTGGATAGATTCGCCCTCGTGGAGAAAAGAATAAACTCCAGAGATGTCATCGCCGCCAAGGGCGCCCCGCCCCGTGGCCTGGGCCGATAGCGCCACCGGGAAAAGGCATAGGATGAAAATAAGACCGAGAATCTCTTTTTTATTCATGCAGTATTAAGCTCTTATCGAATACTTAATCATAAATATGCCGGAAATAGAACCCTATCTATAACTCTTATATAAAAAGCTGCGAACCTCAAATAATTTACATCGCGGCTGACCGCCTGTCTATTTACCAAGTTATAATGGGGCAGTTCTGTTCCCTCTTGAGCGCATGGATTGCATGGTGGATATTGCCAAGCCCGCTCCTTTACCAGCCAGCCGCCCCATGGTAATTGCTCCGCCGCCATTGCTGATCCAATGGGAGTCGTGGCCGAAGGCCTTCCTGCGCAATCTGGCTGACCAGTTCCGTCCGCCGCCGCCGCCGCTTATTTTAACCTCGCGTCCCGCGTTATTCTGGCATGACGTTTTTGTGAGGCGCGATCTTCCCAAACGGCCATTTGTGGCTTCCTTTATCTATCACTTTGGGATTGTCGCTCTCATTTATATATTTCCGACGCTGGTGTTGCTGGCCCGGCCCACCCCCATCCACGCTCCGGCAGAACAAAAGACGCTGACCTACTACCACATCTCCGAATACTTGCCACCGGTCCAAACCGAGAGCGCTCCAGCGAAGGTCGCGCGTAAGGGCGAGCCTGCTTTTGCCAAACAACCGATCATTTCGGTTCCGCAAAATGCTGACAACCATGAGCAGAGCATTGTTGATCCGGTTGTAGTCAAGATCGATCCGGAGCATGTTCAGTTGCCCAACATTGTCGTCTGGACCCCTACCCCGGTACCGGCAACACCGGCCGTCACCCGCGCTACCGCAAAGCTTATCTTGCCCACGCTGCCAGTGCAGGTGGTGCAGCCGGCGGCAGAAGCCCAGGCACGTGAGGTCGCCAAATTGAAAATGCCCGACATGCCTCAGCCTTCCGTGGTGGAGCCGCCTCCGACTCCGGACGCTGTGTCTCGCAAGCTTGCAGACATGAATATGGCAAAGGTCGATGTGCAGGTAGAGCAGCCTAAGTTGCCGGTCCCGGAGCAGATTGCTTCCGTCAATACGCAGGCCGCTTCGGCCATTAAGCAAGGCGCGGATACAAATCCACCACCGCCTCCACCGGTTATTTCCGGGGGCTCAGGCAGCGAAGCCGCCGGAAAATTAATTGCTTTAGGACTACATCCTGCGGATGTGCATGGCCCCATCAGTTTGCCGGGCGGCAACCGTCACGGTGAATTTGCAGCAACACCGGAAGGTAAACCGGATGCGCCAGGAACACCCGACATCAAAGCCGGAGGCACGGGAAACGGAGGCTCAAGCTCGGGAAATACGGGTGGACAAGGCAAAGGGGCAGGCGAGGGAGCGCCGGGGATTTATGTCGGGCCTGGGCCCGTGAATCCGGGAGCGGCGGTCGCAGGACAGGAACCGTCTAAAGAAGCCGGGCCCAATGGTTCTCAGCCTCAGGAAATGGCTACAGTTGTTCCCCCTCCGGCGCCCTACCAGCCGAGAGAATATCCGGCAAACGCGATTGAAGATACGGTCTTTAACGGCAAAAGGTACTATTCCCTTACCCTGAATATGCCGAACCTGACTTCAGTGGGCGGAAGCTGGATTATCCGCTTCGCCGAACTCAAAGAGAGACCTGAAAAGGGCGAGCTCACAGCCCCGGTGGCGCTGGAAAAAGTTGACCCTGCCTATCCGCCGGACCTGGTGCGTGAGCGGGTGGAAGGAACCGTGACTTTGTACGCGGTGATCCACAGCGATGGCACAGTTGGCGATGTGAAGGTGCTTCGAGGAGTGGATTCGCGCCTGGATGAAAATGCCCGTATTGCCCTCTCCCGCTGGCGGTTCCGCCCGGCACAAAAAAACGGCGCGAACGTGGATTTGGAAGCGGTAATCCATATTCCCTTTAAGCTGCGAAAACTTCCGTTCTAGCACCATTGAGTTTTGGCAAACTACAGGATACGATACCCCAGCAAAACCTCAGAATACACATAAGGAGCCGTTCGACAAATCCCATCTGTATGCCGTGCAAACGATGAAAAAACTTAAGTTTCTCATTTCACTCTTGACCGACGAAAACCACTACCAATTGCACCAGGGGGCCGCCGTTCAGGAAGCGGCCCAACGTCTTGGTGTTGAGGCGCAGGTCCTATACGCAGGCAATGACGCGATTACCCAAAGCGAGCAACTGCTGAATGCCATTCAATCCACTTCCAAGGGCATCCCTCTGGATGGAATCATCTGCTACCCGGTTGGAACAACTCTGGTGCAGGTGGCACGCCAGGCCGCTGCCGCCGGCATTGGATGGGCAGTGCTGAACCGGGAATGCGATTACATAGCGGAGCTGCGCGCGAGCTTTCAGGTCCCTATTTTTTCCGTGAGAAATGACAATACTGAAATTGGGCGAATCCAGGGAAAGCAGGTCAGCGCATTGCTCCCTAATGGCGGGTTAGTTCTCTATATACTTGGCCCGAGCGTAAGCTCCATTACCCAGTTACGCTCAACCTGGATGCAATCTGCCAAACCAAGCAACATTCAGGTGAGGACCCTGATTGGCAACTGGAGCGAGCAGAGCGGATATAAAACCGTGAGCCGATGGCTTCAATTAAGCACTTCACACGCCAGCCCGGTGGCCCTGGTGGCCGCGCAAAACGACGACATGGCGATAGGCGCGCGAAAAGCGTTTGCAGAGGAAACGCGCGGCGGTGAACGGGAACGGTGGGCTAGCCTGCCGTACATCGGGTGCGATTGCTGTCCCGGCGCCGGACAGGACTGGGTCCGCAAGGGCCTGTTAACCGCCTCTATCATCAATCCGACGACGGCCGGTCGGGCGCTCGAGATGATGGTGCAGGCAATCCAAAGCAAATCGCAGCCTTCTGAATACACGTTAATGGCTCCGACTTCCTTTCCGCCCTTGGAAACTCTGGGGGGATCTGTCGCGCGGAAGGCAGCTCTTTAGAGGAAGGGTAATCGCTTCTGGGCAGATAGACCTAATGCGTCGAGGCACTCTGGGTGGCGATGGAGGTAGCCTCAATCAGGTCATAAATAGCCTGGCTGGAACAGGCTTCGTAGTAGTGATGATCGGTCCAACCCTTGAAAGAAAAGTCCCGAGGATCAATGCGGGCGACCTTGCCTTCGCGCACGATGATGCGGCGGAAGGCCCCCTGGCCCAGCGGAACCACACCGCAGTAGAGGCGGACATTTTCCACATCCCACACAGTATGGATTCTGCGTTCCATCAATTGCAGGGAAATTTCCTGGCGCAGCTTCTCGAAGGCGCCATGGTTGATGTTGATGCCGCCGATGTTGTAAGACACCACAAATTCTTCGTTGGCGAAGCCGCCGGAAGAATCTTCCATAGTCTGGAAAGAATAAACATTGAACAGGCTGCTGGCGCCATCGAGCCGGCTGCGCGCCCCCTTGCTGCAGGAAGAAAGACGGTCGCTTTCGTTGAGCGCTTTGGAGATCATGATTTGCGAGCTGCCATCCATCAGGTACATGGGGGCTGAATCCTGGTAGGAGATGCCGATACCTAACTCCAAAATGGGAAGGCCGGCCTTCTGCGACTGCTCATTGTAGGCGCGCACGATATCAATGATCTCGCGCGCCATCACGCAAGCGCGGCCCACACCGAAGCCAGGCTCACCCTCACGCTCAAAGATGGAAAGAATGATGGCATCGCCTTCGATAAAAACCTTGGAGGCGGCATACTTAGGCAGAAGCTTGTTGACCGGCTCGTAGAAATTCAGGCTGAAATACGACGCCGGATTCAGGCCGCGCTCGAACAAGGTGCGGGTCAGCGTGGTCGAATCGCGAATATCGGCTTTGATGATGACGTGGTGGACAACTTTTTCTTCCAACGGCTTCTGCTCTTCAGGAAGAAGCACATCGTACAAAGTATTGTTGATGGCCGAAAGCTGGCGCAACTTCTCATTGCTGATGACATTGATGCCATCCATGGCGGAGTTCACCGCTTCCAGGCGGCGCAGGTCGCGGTGGTAACGGACGAAATCGCTGAAGAAACGGCCGGCGAGCTTGGCACGCTCATTGCCTTTGTAGCTCGAGATGCGCTTCACGGCCACATTCAGATTATCGGGCGAGACGCGGCCATGCTCGTTCAACAGAGACTCCACACGTTTGCGTTCGGCGCGTGAGATGAGCGCATTCTTGAGCTGCTGCGCATTGATGGGAGGCGAGTATTCGCCCAGCAGCGGGACCACTTCATAAGAAGCAATCACGTGTTCCATCACGTTGTGGCGCTCCAGAAGCTCCACCCAGGCATTCAAGATGGCGCGCTGCGCCCGTCCGCGAGGTGTTGTTTCGTCGGGAGAGCCGCCGGCAACCAGTTCCTGTCCATTTTCCGGAGAGCTCAGGTAACCATCGAGCACCGCGTCTTCTTCATATTCAGGCGCCACCCCCGTGGTCTTCAGGAACTCGTAGGCAAATGAAAGCAGGGTCTGAAAGCGATCAGGGTCGCGCTCATAGTTGCCCAGCATCACGTAGTGCTCGGCGTTCAGGTAATCGTCGTGGCCGTCTTCAGTGAAGAGCAGGCGGTTCATGAAAAGCTCGTACTGCGGAACATCTTCCCCGCCAAACAAGGAACGCCGCATCTTGCCCAGGGTCTGCTTTTCGATCTCACGCAGGGTCTGGAAGATGTCTTGCCCGGCGCGCCGCAGGATGGTTTTTTTGTTCACCTGAAAGCGGGCAAAGCGTTCGCGTAACTCCATGGCTTTGCCAGGATTGATCTGCCCCGGCCCTTCAAAGCCCTTCAGCCGGGTGCGGCAACGCTCCAGAACAGTATTGAAGCGGCCCGGCAGCTCACCACGAAGAAACTTGATGATGGCAATGCGGACCAGCAGATCCACATCCATATTGTTGTCGGCTTTGGCGCGGTTCAGACCGGCAACGTGGATGTCGACTAGCATGCGCCGGAATTCGGCGGGATCATATCCTTTAAGAGCGCGGAACTTGCCCGAATCAGAGGGCGAAGGCGGCGGCTTGTTCGGCCCCAGCAAGCCTGAGGAGGGGCGCTGCGGAGCAATGATGGGCTCTTCAGCAAAATCTTCCACGCTGCCGTAGGTCATGACCAGGCGGTCAATATGGATGCGGGCGGTTTCTGAAAATTTGGCGCTCAAGAAAACGTCGGAGCGGACGTTATCCACTCCGGTCATCAGGCCTTTGAGCGTGAGCGCAGGCTGATAAGTAGACAGCGTCAATTGTCGCGCGTGGTCGGCCAGATTGCCGCGCTGCAAAAATGGAAATGGCGCCATAGGAAGACCGCATATCCGGATGCACTGTCTCAACCGGACCCATGAGTGACTCAAAGTTGCTGGGGAAACTCTAGCACGGGTTGCACTCTCAGCCAAACATTACATTGGTAATGCAACTCGTAACTCGTGGGAGATGCCAAGAGAGGCGTAGCAAGCTACGTCTCTACGGTGGTGCTTTTAATGGCTCTTCAGTCTTGCGGCCTCGAACTCGTCTCCATGCTGCCACTGGGGCAATTGCGGCAGATTAGCCGCCTTCCACCCGAGGGCAAAGCCGAAGCGGGCCATGATGGCGTCGCCGCGAAAATCCATGTCAGGCCTCAGCTCGTCGCTGGGCTGGTGATAATTGTGCTTGGTGTAGTAGTCGGCCTGCTCCATGCCCCATTCGCGGGTGTGTCCCTGATATTTCATTCCCTCATTGATGGAAAATGAGGGTACGCCGACGCGTGCCAGGCTGAAATGATCGGAGCGATAGTAGTGTCCGGCGTCCGGATGCGAATCGGGAATGATGGTCAACCCGAACTCTTTGGCGGTCTGCTGCACCACGGGGTAGAAATTTGTACGTTCGGAACCCACGACTTCAGTCTCTTCCGGAACGCCACGCGCTGGAACATCGTCATAATTCAGATCCAAAGCGATCTTGCCGGCGGGAATCGGCGGATGCTCGCCAAAATATTGCGATCCCAACAGGCCCTGTTCCTCTGCAGTAACGGAGACAACCAGGACCGAGCGCACCGGGCGCTGCGGCGCTGCAGCAAAGGCGCGCGCAATTTCCAGAATGATGCCGCAGCCGGAGGCGTTATCCATGGCGCCGTTATAAATGTTGTCACCGGGTTGGTCGGGATGAATCCCCAGATGGTCATAGTGGGCGGTATACATGACGGCTTCGACTTTTCTCTTTGGGTCTGATCCGGAAATTTTACCCACGACGTTGTTCGACTCGAAGGGACGCACCTTGGTCACCATGTGCGCCTTGAGCCGCAAAGGTATAGGGATAGGACGAAAATCAGGCGAGGCGATTTTCTTAAGCCAATCATCGAAATTCTCGCCGGCCATAGACGCAATCTTGCGGGCCACGCTTTCATGAATGCGGGCCGCGGCTTTCAACTTAGGCCCCTCTTCTCCGCGCAGGCGCGATTGCTCGCCTGACCAGGAGTTGCGCACTACGTCCCATCCGTAAGGGTCGAAGCCTTCTTTGTGAACCAGCAGGACCCCTACTGCACCCTTGCGCGCGGCCTCTTCAAACTTATAGGTCCAGCGGCCGTAATAGGTCAGCGCCTTGCCCTTGAAGAAATTAGGATCATCGGAAGGCGGTTCGTTGACCACCATCATCAGCACTTTGCCTTTGAGGTCAACATCCTTGTAGTCGTTCCATTTGTATTCCGGAGCTTCGATGCCGTAGCCGACAAAAACAATGTCGGCATCAATATCGCTGCTGGCATTCTGGGTTTCGTCGGTTGCCACATATTCGTCACCGGCTTTCAATTCCATTTCCTCGCCGCCATGCACGATGGCAAACTTTGTATCGGGTTGCGCTGTGAGCCCTACCATCGGGACCTTTTGCAAAAAGGTTCCGTCGTCTCCGGCAGGCTCAAGGCCCAGCAAAGCGAATTGGGTGGCGATGTACTGCCCGGCGATGTCGCCTCCACGCGCACCGGTGCCTCGGCCCTCGAGCAGATCATGCGAAAGAAAGCGTATATGCTCGCGGATGCGGTCGCCGCTGATGGCGTTCATGGCGGCTACCGCGCCGGCAGGCAGTTCCGTATGGACGCTCGCAACGGCAGTCTTTTTGGCGGTAGTCGCCTTCACATTTGAAGGGAGGTTTGCAGCCGAGGGCTTTGCAACCTGGGCCAGGAACGCGACTGGAAAGACCAAGACAAAAATGAACATGAGCAACAAGCATGGGCGTTGGTGCATGGGGACCTCCAGAAAATTTGGCGGAGCAAATTGCGGCAGCAGAGGATTATAGACTAATCCAAAGCCAAGTTTTCGGTTCATTCTATAAGGTGTTTTCTGTACAATTCATGCTTCACTACAACTTGAAGGGAGAGGCATGAACAAGCCAACCCGCATTCTTTTCCTGATCATAGCGGCTGCTCTGTTGATTGCAGGCTGCAACCGCACACAAAACAACCCCAGCACCACAACATCGGCTCCGCCGCCCGCGGCGCAACCAGCCGCCACACCGGCGCAACCTGCAATGCCGGCACAACCTGCGGCGCCAGCCTCAACCGCTTCAACCGACAGCTCGGCTGCAACTATTGAGCAGAACCAGAAGCTCTCAGCTGTGGATTGGGCCATGAAGCAGGATGAAATTAAGAATGACCCCAGCGGCCAGTGGGCGATCAACGCAACCGCGTCTTCTTCCTATGGCGACGCCAAGGGCACCGCTGCCTGGTCACCCATGCAGGTCACAGGCCAGCCTAATGTCGAACATTACGGCGATGATGGCAGAGCGTGGGCGCCGAAAACCGAGGATGGCGGCATTGAGTGGGTGGATTTGACTTATGCCAAGCCGGTGAACGCCAGCGAGGTACGAATCCGGGAATCATGCGGATCGGGGGCCGTGGTCAGGCTTGAGCTTTTTGATGACCAGGGCAATCCACACAAGGTATGGCAAGGGGACGACCCTACGAAAGATCTAAACTACTTCATCATCAAGTTTCCGCCCACCAGTTACAAGACCAATCACCTGAAGATAACGTTGGCCACGAATGCGGTGCCTGGCTGGAATGAAATTGATGCGGTGCAGCTTATCGGAAAATAGTTCTTATTGCGAAAAAGGCAAGTTAAAAAAGAGGCTGTAGAATGCTCCTTCTCAGAGACTGCTATGGAAGACAAAACTACTTCAGAAGATAGAACCGCCCCCAGCGATTTGATTCGCAAAGGCGCAACTCATGCCGAAGTTTACAACGAGGGGCTGATGGTCTATCTCTACGATGAGAAAAACCGGCAGGCCATCATCGAGCGGAATGGGAGGAGCCTGGTTAATATCTTGTACTCACGGACTCCGGAACCGGAGAAAGAGAAGCAGCTTGCCCAATTCAGCCGCTCCGCTTTGCTTGTGGCATATGGTCTGCAAGGCGATGGCGGCGTCGAGGTTGACGTGATTGTGGGTGAACCGCTGAGTCCTGAAGAGATGAGACCGGTCCGGGGGCTTAAGTGGCATAAGCCGCAAACGTCGCGGCTCTCGTTGCCCTCGGGACGCTTGCGCATCGAAACCGGAAATTCATGCCGCATCGGTTGAGCTGGGTGCCCGGTGACGCTGGAGAAAGCCTGACTTTTAACTTGCGTTTTTTGAATCCGCGACCGCGGATCAGCTCTTGGTGCCTCAACCAGGTTTGAAATCGGGGACGCTTTCGCCGGGCTTAAACAATTCAACTTTAGGCTTGCCGGCAGCAGCGGCATACTGCTGGTTGAGGCGCTCCATATCTTTTTTGTCCCAGCCTATGCTGGAAAATTCGACTTTGCCCTCGGGCGATATCCAGAACATGGTGGGAACATTGGTTAGTCCATAAGCCTTGGACGCGGGGTACTTACCAACCTCATCGAGCGCAACCGGAAACTTCACGCCGAATTTTTGCGCAAATGCGGCGGTGTCGGCGGCGTTATCCTGCGAGACCCCGACAATCTGCGCCTTCTCGTTGCCATAGGCCGCGAACAGACGTTCGAGATATGGAAAAGCCAACTGGCAGGTCGGGCAACCAACTTTGAAAAATGCGGCCAGCACAGGTCCATGTGAACGGGCTTGCTCCAGGGAAAATTTTCCGTTCTGGCCCATCAGATCGAGCGAAAATTCCGGAGCGCGGGCTCCCGGGGTCAAAGCAGGCATAGTCGATCTCCTTCCAGTCTTCCCTACTAAATTTATTTTAATCGAGGAGTGAGAAGCGCCGCAGGATCTTGCGAGCCAGTCCAGTGAGCGGGAGCCGGTTGAGCCGTTGCACATGCACCCATTTTGTGGAGTCCCCTACGACCTCGCGTTTTGCGCCTGCGCGTTCGAGGTGGGCGGTAATTTCAAAATCCGTATTGGTGATGGAATGCCGCAGGCGAACACTCGATGCGGCAGCCGATGATGCAGGGATGTCTCCAGCGCGCTGGGGCAGCTCCCACATGGAGGGCATAAGCGTGGCGTCAGGCCGACGCTGCACCAACAACACGCAGCTCTGATGCAGGAGCACGCGATAGGCGGTCCGGACTTTCTTGCGTGATTCAGTCCTCTCCGCCCGCAGCTTTCGGGTACCCGAGAATTGCGCGCGTCCGCGGCACAACTGTGCCACCGGGCACTGGGGACACAGCGGCGCCTGCGGTAAACAGACGGTAGCGCCCAGCTCCATCATGGCCTGGTTGAAATCACCGGGACGCCTGTCATCCAGCAGCTCACCGGCGTATCGCCAGTAATCTTCATTCACCTGGATGGAATTCAGGCCGCAAAAACGCTGCAACACGCGCTCCACATTGCCATCCACCACTGGAACCGCTTCGCCAAAAGCGATGCTGGCGATGGCTGCGGCGGTATAACGTCCTATTCCCGGCAGGGAGCGCAGCGCCTCGACAGACCGCGGCAATTTGCCGCCATGCTCGCGAACAACCATTTCAGCAGCAGCATGCAAGGCGCGGGCGCGACGGTAGTAACCTAGTCCGCTCCACTCCACCAGAACACTGGTAACCCGGGCGGCGGCCAGCGCGCGGAGGCTGGGAAAACGCGACAGGAAGCGGCTATAGCGGTCGAGCACAACAGCTACCCGGGTCTGCTGCAGCATGATCTCGGAGACCCAGATCTTGTAAGCATCGGGCTCGCCGCGCCAGGGCAAATCGCGCTGGTGAGCGTCATACCAGGTCAACAGAGCACGGCGAAAGCGCACCGCCTGAATCGGTTTGTGCAGAGCTGCAGGTTTGGATTTTTTGTTAGCGGAATGATTCACGAAATTTCGATTGTACTTGAAATTATTCTTCAGAGCCGACTAAGCAACATGTACTTTGACCGGAACATCTTTAAATAGCAGGATGCGGCAATGCTTTACTTGCTGTGTTATTGAACGTTATGGCGCGCACGCTGTTTTGTTTCGTTGTTTTGTTTACGGCCATTGCAATTATGAGTGGCTGCGGCGCAAAATCTTCTTCCTCAACATCGCCCAACAATAACAATCCCAACCCAGCTGCGCCACCCACCACCGGCGGAGTGAATGCGCCGACAGTACTTAACCTCGGAACCGGTCAAGCAGCTTCTGGAATAGATATAACAGTTTCCCTGCCGGCTTCGAGCGCAGCGCCCAACGCTCAGGCACTGGGGGCTACGACGGGTTCACAAGGATCGGCCGACAACACCGGGACCATCGTCACGCGAGCCTCAACGGTAACGGTTCTGATCTTCGGGCCGGGGCTGTCGAGCAATATGCAAGTTTCCATCTCAGGCCCTTCCGATATTGGGATTTCACAAATTCGTGGCATTCAATCGACAACGGGAATCCCTGGGATCGCTTTTCAAGCAAATGTGGCCAGCAATGCCGCCCTAGGCGCGCGCACAGTAATTTTGCAGGCGCCCAATGGCGACATCACCACCTTCACCGGCGGATTGGAGGTTCAATGACGAGCCTAATGAGAACACCTGTAATAAGAAAATATCTGCTGGCATTGGCCGTCCTCGTTTGTACTCCGCTGTTGCCGGGAACAAGCATGGTTCCCATGTCGGTTGAGGCGCTTACCCGCAACGCGGCGCTCATCATGCAAGGCGCGGCAACGCGCTCGTGGTCGCAGTGGAACGACCAGCACAGCCTTATTTATACCTATACGGAGTTTACTGTAGCTCGCACCCTGAAAGGTCAGGCGCCCACCAAAGTTGTGGTGAAGCAACTTGGAGGCAGCGTTGACGGCACGACGCAACACGTCTCCGGCGTACGCTATTGGCCGGCGGGAGAAGAAGCGGTGCTCTTTCTTCGCCCCAGCGAAGCCAAAGACGGCACTCACGTGGTTGTGGGGCTGGTGCAGGGAAACTTCCGCGTGCGACGGCTCAGCTCCGGCGAGGTGCGCGTGAGCAATGGAGTTCCCGAAGTGCAATGGCTCAATACCACCGCAGAGCATAGCGTTTTGCAATCCACGCCCATGACACTGCATGATCTGGAAAGCCGCATACAACACGCGCAAAGGATGAGCCAGTGAGCCGGCACAGTTTCCATCGCGCGCTTTTCATCACTGCCGTTGCGGCTGCAAGCATGCTGCTGCCACGGCCGGCCTCTTCGCACCTTCCTGAGCTGACCAAGGTCGGTAACAATGTAATCCCCAGCCGCTGGAATTTCGCTGGGTTTCCTGTGCAATGGAACTTGAATCCCGCCACTGGGTCGAATATTACGGGCAGCAATTCAGCGGCCAGTGCGATACAAGCTGTATTTGATACCTGGACTTCGGCGCCCAATGCGAATATTCCCGTCACACGCGGCGCCGACAGTGCGGTCAGTTCGGAAGCCTCTTCGCCGGCCAATATAAATCTGATCTGCTTTGTATGCATGGATGCCGACTTCAGCAAAGATTCCGGAACCCTGGCTGTAACTATTACGACAACGGTTTCTCGAGGGCACAGTGACGGCCACGGTGGAGTTGCCGCTTTCGATGGTCAAATTATTAAGTCAGACATTATTTTTAATCCCAACGTGAAGTTCACTACAGATGGAACCGGCAGCGGCTCGACGCAAGACCTGCAAACCGTGGCCACACACGAGGTTGGGCACTTCCTGGGAATGGACCACACCGGGGTGACCCGGGCCATCATGTTTCCTTTTGCTCCCGCCAGCGAACATACCCTCAGCTATGACGATGATGCCGGCATCTCTACGCTTTATCCGAAGGCGATTCCCGATATGGCCGTCGGCAGCATTGCTGGAACGGTTCGAATGCAGGGCAACAATGCGGCGGTTTTCGGCGCGCACGTTTATGCCGGATCCACCAGCGGCGCACTGCCTTTTCCCACCAGCTTTAACCTGCGCAAGTCGCCCATCAGCACTCTGTGCAAACCCGACGGCACTTATTTGATTCAGGGCGTTCCGGCAGATTCTTACATCATTACCGCCGAACCACTGGATGGGCCGGAATCTACCGGCGATGTTCAGGCCTTTTCGTCGGCTTTTGGGGCCACGATTCAAACCAACTTCACCACCCGCTGGCACTAGCTGGGTTTTTATTGTGAAAAAGAATCGGCGTGGGCAATCGCGGCCCAACCTCGCTTTTGTTGCTGCCATACGGACATCATGCGGATTTGGGACAACTGCAGAGGCTGGCCATCGTAGGCGCCTTTTAAATCCATAGTGTAGGTAATCACAACGGAATCGCCGTCCGGATGCAGTTCCACCTCGCCCAGAGCGTAGTCAGCAATTTCCAGCTTCTTGAGGTGCTCCATGGTGGCATCGCGATCACGCACCTGCCCCGATGTCTGATAGACATAGGTGGACGCCATATGGCTTTGGACTTCATCCCAATTTTTTTCTTTCACATCCTGCCACCAGAGGCGCTCGAACTGCTCCGCGCCTGTGGCGTTTGACCAGGCAGAGGCCTTCTCGGGCCATTTGGTACAGCCTGTCAACGAGAGGCTGAAAACTACAAGAACGAAGATGTGGCGAATACGACCTACACGAAGCATGGGCGCGATTCTAGTTGCTGAGCTTCGCTACTGCAAGTTGTGGAAGTTTACTGCAAGTTCTGGGGAAGGTTTGGGGACTTCTTGCCGTCTGCGGGCGGTTGCGTAGACGGCGGTGTTGCCGGTTGCGTTGTCGGCGTGGGCAGCGGATCCATAGGATCGATAAATGTAGGATCAGCGGTGCGGCGAATTACAAAAGCGGGAAGATGCAAGCTATGCGCGACATCGGGCCAGAACTCGCGGAAGGAGTCGTTCAGCGCATCGAAGCCCATATTCACCAGTGTGTGCTGCAGAATGCCGGGAAAACTGCGGTCGCGATTAGGATAGTAGCTGCCGGAAACTGCAGTGGTTGCCAAGCCAGAGAGTAATCGCGAGGCATTCCAGGTATCGTCGCCGGAGTCGCTCTTGGCGATGAGCTGGCGGGTAACAGCATAAAAGAAACGCCGCCTAAAGGAACCGCGTGCCATACGGAAGTAGCGCGGATCGGTATGTAAGATCGAAGGGAATAAAAATGTTCCTGTGAACTCGCCCACAATATCGGTGCCGACGATGGCCCCCAACCTTCTGCCGTAACCGCCTATGCCTCCGCCGTAGGCGTGCGGCTCTCCCTGCGATTGGGCCCATAAGGCATTGAAGCCCTCCGCCATGAAATTAAAAGGATCGTAAACATCGCGCACGAATAGCCGAAACTTCTCTCCAGGCGTATAGGGGAACTTGATGGGATAGACAGCTACCGGCACGCGATCTCTGCCCAGCGGCGAACCATTCTGGGTTAACGCAATGCGAGTGCTGCTGGCAGCATCAGGCAATGATGATTCGGAATACGTTCGGCCCGATGGAGCTTCGGGTAAACCGTTTTCAGCGTCTGCGGTGTCCGCAGGAGCCCTATCAGCGGGAGATTGAGGGAGTCTCAAGGCAGCCAGCGTGGGCCACTGATCTTCTTTCTGGCTCGGTGAAACCTGGCAGGCAGAAAAAGAGAGTTGTGGCTTGTTTTGTGCCGCCACCGCGATCCGGCAGCAATTTTTGGATGTGTGGTCGCCGACGCCTGCCATGACGGCAGAATCCTGGGCAAAACACATGAGCGATACGAGCATGCTCGTCCCGAACGCAATACTGATCCTTATCATATAAATAATGCTTGCCAGGCGATTGGTTCGGGGATTAGGGACACTATAGACCAAAAAATTCCTTCCGAACAGTCCCGCAAGGCGCGGAAACCATATCTTTACAATTTTTCACCTTACGTTCTTTTTTGCGTGGCAGGGCCGCATTTTCTATTACTTACATAACATTTGAGATGCGAAAAGGTGCCACGCTGGATACTCATGCCCACAGCAATTTTGGCTCTGCCTTTAGGGAATCTTGTTGCTCAATTGACCGATTCGCAGGTGAGCAGCAATAATCAAGCTGCTCTGCTTTTTGTTTCCGCATCTTAAAAACGTGGACCCATTCTTGAAGCCAGGTCACCTGTCCAGAATCCTTGCCTTGACCGCGGTAGCGCTCCTGCTTGCGGGATGCAGCACAAAAAGACCAGCACAGGTATCCGTTCCTGCCGCGCCGTCGATTTCCGCCTCCTCCATTCCTGAGTCTGACACGGAAGAAAACAGCTCGCGCAAACCGAGTGCGATTACGCCATCGGCGTCGGCCAACGCACAGCCCCTCTATACGCAAACTGGCCTGGCGAGTTGGTACGGCCCTGACTATGACAAACACAGAGCGTCAAACGGCGAGATTTACGACATGCATCAACTCACTGCCGCCCACCTTACTCTTCCACTCAACTCCGTGGCGCGCGTAACGAACCTGACAACACGGGAATCTGTGATGGTGCGTATCACCGACCGAGGACCGTTCGTGGCCGACCGCATTATTGATCTTTCAATGGAGGCGGCCAAACGCATCAGCGTCTACCACCCTGGAATCGCCAAGGTGAAGGTTGAAGTGCTGCAATCGCCCGCCAATCTCGACACCGGCGGACGCTGGGAGGTGCAGATTGGCGGCTTTGGCGATGAAGATACGGCCATCCAAGTGAAAGATAAACTCGAGCGCCGTTATCACACAGCCAAGGTCCTCGATTTTAAAGGCCCGCGCCGCGATTGGTGGGTGCGGGTTCGCGTGCTCAACGACGATAGGCAGCGCGCCCTGCAGGTTGCGCGGGAAAATACGACGCCTGAGGGTAGAATTTTCCTGGTACGTATTGATTGAAAAAGAAGCACTCAGCATTCAGCATTCAGCAGTCAGCATTCAGCCCCTAAGCAAACATTTAGCACTTGGCACTTAGCATTTAGCCCCTAGACGGCTGTGGCGGGTGAGAATGAAAATCGAGATGTAGCAAGCGAGGTTCTCGGCCTGTCAACATTGGGAGGCCACGAACATTTCTAAGGACCAAATGCTAAGTGCTAAATGCTGCTTCACTGGCTGAATGCTGAGTGCTGATTGCTGAGTGCTCGTTTTGGCTGATTACTGAGTGCTTCTCTATAATCATTTCTAGTTTAATTCTCCGTCGCTGGAGAGAAAGCGTGAAGCTGCCATGAGCGACTGCCTGTTCTGCAGGATCATTGAGGGCAAAATACCCAGCAAGAAAGTTTATGAAGATGAGCAAACCTTCGCTTTCGAAGACATTAATCCGCAGGCGCCCACGCATATCCTCATCGTCCCCAAGCGGCATATCGTGGACCTGAAAGATGCCAAACCCGAAGATGCCGAGCTAATCGGATATTGCCATCTGGTCGCCGCCAAAATCGCGCGCCAGCGCAACATTGAAAATGGATACCGCACGTTGTACAACGTAGGTCCGGGCGCGGGCCAGACCGTTTTTCATCTGCATCTCCATTTGCTGGGGGGCAGGTTGTTGATATGGCCGCCGGGGTAAAAAGCAGTCAGCCCCTAAGCAGCATTTGGCACTTGGCACTTGGCACTTGGCACTTGGCACTTGGCATTTGGCATTTAGCATTTAGCCCTTAGGCAGATTTGGTGTGGGAAGAATGAAGACCGAGGCTTACAAGTTACGTTTTTGTAGCTCACTATTGGGAATCAACAAATATTTCTAAGGGCTAAATGCTAAGTGCCAAGTGCTAAATGCTCTCTTCACGCCACCTTTTGAAAATTTCCCATCCTGGCAAACGATCTCTGCCATATGGCGTTGAAAAGAACAAATTGCGGCATGAGGCGTACAAAGTTGTCCATTGATTCTTCAATGTCGCGCCACTGATTAGGTGTAATGTTTCGTGCCATGTGCCGATGGTCGCCCACGGGAAGGCCGGTCAGCAGCGCACGTGAGCGGGCCATGACTTCATCGCGAGCGCGCAGGAAGGAGCGCTCCTGAAAGAGGCGCTTGGCGTCGATCCACACCGAGGCCAGATAGCCAGGATAAGGCGACAACAAGCGAAAGAGGCTGAAGACATGTTTGCAGCCGGTGGTTTTCTTAATGTCGGAATAGATCAGCCAGGTTCGCAACCCGATGTCGCGTTCGCCGGGAACATGCAGGCTGATCATGCGGGAGAGAGCCGAGGCCTGCTTCCCGTCTGAAACTTTTCCGCTCTGCCCGCCGGAGTAGCCGAGTTGCATGAGCCGGCTGAACAATGCCATTTGGGGAGTGATGCGGGAAAAGGTCGAAACCACCGCGCCCAGCATGTCCATATCTGTAGAAGAAAACCCCTGGCCGGCCATGGCCTTGTGCTGGTCATTCATGCGCCAGTCGCCGCTCAACACCTGCGAATAAGCATATTCTTCCAGGGCGCGGGTTGCGGACTGGAACTCGCGCGAGCGCGCTACCTCACCGAGATCGGACCACACCAGGCGCAGATATTCGGGCACGCTGGCGCTTACTTTGAAAATCGTGGGCACCAGGGGCACATCGAAACTTTTTCGGATGTCCGCATAGACGCGGCGCAAATCAGGGGAAATTTCATTTTCTTCGACACTACGTGGGAGAGCCATACAGCAGAGCCTCTGCTTTATTGGAGTGTAATTAACGGCCAGACGG
>Ga0070741_10005176_pt1 | contig 29291 bp, 27 predicted proteins | sample Coa_R1_4_FD_66440 | JGI IMG/M metagenome (GOLD analysis project Ga0070741, IMG submission 66440) | Surface soil microbial communities from Centralia Pennsylvania, which are recovering from an underground coalmine fire - Coalmine... | ecosystem: Environmental > Terrestrial > Soil > Unclassified ... | reverse complement strand
GCGCGATTTCGGCGGAGCGAGCGACATCGTGGGCCGTGCGATTCGGATCAACAGCCGGCCGGCGACGATCATCGGCGTGATGCCGAAAGGGTTCGCGTTCCCGACCAACGAGGAGCTGTGGATTCAGCTCTTCAGCGAGTTCCCGCCCAAGCCGCGCAACGATCCGACGGCCGTCAACCCGGCGCTGCTCGGCGCGCTGAAGCCGGGCGTCACCGTCGACCAGGCGAACGCCGAGTTCGCGGCGTTCGCCTCGCGGTTCGCGAAGGCGTATCCCGACACGAACAAGCAGTTCACCGCCGCGCAGGTCGAGCCGCTCATCAAGACGTTCACGCCGCGGCCGCTTCGCGGCACGCTCTGGACGATGCTGGCGTTCTGCGTCGGCGTGCTGCTGATCGCGTGCGTCAACGTGATGAACATGCAGTTCGCGCGCGCGACGCTGCGCGCGAAGGAGCTCGCCGTGCGGTCGTCGCTCGGCGCGACGCGCGGCACGCTGCTGCGCCAGATGCTCACCGAAAGCCTGCTGGTGTCGACGATCGGCGCCGCCGTGGGCATTGCGCTCGCGTTCGGCTCGATCGCCTGGCTGTCGGCGAGCATCCGCAGCCTCGAGACGCCGCCGCCCTCGTGGATCACGTTCGACGTCAGCCCCCTCGTCCTCACGATCAGCGTCGTCGCGACGCTCGTGTCGGCGGTCGCGTCGGGCCTGCTGCCGGCGTGGATGGCGTCGCGCGAGCACGCGGTCGACGTGCTGCGCGATGCCGGCCGCGGCAACACGAGCCGCAGCGTCACGCTCGTCTCGCGCGGCCTCGTGGTGTTCCAGATCGTCGTCACGTGCGTGCTGCTCGTCGGATCGCTGCTGCAGCTGCGATCGATCCTGAAGCAGCAGCAGATCGACTACGGCTACGACACCACCGGTATCCTGTCGGCGCGCATGGGGCTGATGGACGGCGCGTACCCGAACTCCGACGCGCGCAAGGCGTTCTACGATCGGCTCGTGCGCGAGCTCCGCAGCGAACCGCAGTTCGAAGCCGTCGGCCTGACCAACCGCTTCCGCATGGTGTTCTCCGGCAACGGCCCGATCGAGATCGAAGGGCGGAAGTACATGGAGAACAAAGATCGGCCGCAGGCGAACTGGGAGCAGGTGACCGGCGGCTTCTTCGACGTCACGGCGCAGCGGATCCTCGACGGCCGCGCGTTCCGCGAGGACGATCTCGACGCGAAGCAGCCCGTCGCGGTCGTCAACGCGGCGTTCGCGCGGAAGTACTGGGGCAACGAGAGCGCCGTCGGCCGGCGATTCCGCACCGTCGACGTCAACACGAAAGCGCCAGGGCCGTGGCGAACGATCGTGGGCGTCGTCTCGACCGTGCGGATGCTCGGCCCGTTCAACAACCCGAACGTCGACGAGACCGGCTTCTACGTGCCGTTCTACTCCACCGTGAACGGTCCCGCGCTGCCGGCGCCGCTCGCCGCGCAGTTCGCGACGGTCGTCGTCAAGCCGCGCGCGGGTCAGCGCGCCGACGCGCTGGCGACGACGCTGCGGCGCGACGTGCAGCGGGTGGATCCGGATCTGCCGCTGTATTTCGTCGGCACGCCCGCGTCGCAGCAGGATACGTTCGTCGCCGCGAACCGGATCATCGCGGCCATGTTCACCATCTTCGGCCTGGTGGCGGTCGTGCTCGCGTCGGTCGGTATCTACGGGGTGATGTCGTTCTCGGTCAACCAGCGGACGCAGGAGTTCGGCGTGCGCATGGCGCTCGGCGCCAACGCGGCGAAGATCGTCAACATGGTGCTGCGGCAGGGCGCGGTGCAGATCGCCGTCGGCCTCGCGCTCGGTTTCGGCCTCGCGTTCGCCGCGGCGACGGCGCTCGGGACCGGCATTCAGAACACGCTCTACGGCGTCACGGCGCGCGATCCGATCACGTACGCGACGGTGTTCGCGGTCGTGACGCTCGTGTCGATGGTCGCGACGCTGGTGCCGGCGCGGCGCGCGACGCACGTCGATCCGATGGTGGCGCTGAGGGCGGAATAAGACAGTCGGCCAGTCGCCAGTCGGCCAGTCGCAGTCGCCAGTCGGTCAGTCGCTCGTCACACCCACTCGCCGGCGCGCATCACCGGCTCCGATGCGCCGCTGGCGGTGACGCCGTCCACGTCGACGTCGCCCGACCCGATCATGAAATCGACGTGCACCGCGCTGCGGTTGCCGCCGGCGCGCAGGAACGTGTCGTCGTCCATCGTCTCGCCGCCGGCCAGCGTGAACTTGTAGGCGGTGCCGAGCGCGACGTGGCTGGCGGCGTTCTCATCGAACAGCGTGTTGTAGAACAGCAGTCCCGACTGCGCGATCGGCGAGCCGTGCGGCACGAGCGCCACTTCGCCGAGGCGACCGGCGCCGTCGTCGGTGTCGACGAGCTGACGCAGCGCCGCCTCGCCGCGTCCGGCCGAGAGCTGCACGACGCGTCCGTCCTTGAACGTCAGCGCGAAGTTCTCGATCATCGTGCCGCCGTAAGCGAGCGGCTTCGTCGCGCGGACGGTGCCGTCCACGCGCGCGCGATCGGCGATCGTGAAGACTTCTTCGGTCGGAATGTTCGCGACGAACGCAATCCCGTTGCGGCTCGTCGACTGGCCGCTCACCCACGTGTGCCCCGCCGGCAGGCCGACGCGCAGATCCGTCGAGGGTCCGCGGAAGTGCAGCGCCGAGTACTTCTTGCGATTGAGGTAGCCGCTGCGCTCCGCCAGCCGCTTCAAGTGCGCGTCCCACGCGGCGAGCGGATCCGGCTGATCGAGACGGCACAGGCGCGCGATCGCGTCCCACAACCGGGCGACGCCGTCGCCGTCGCGCGCGTCCGGAAACACCTTCGCGGCCCACGTCTTCTCGGCGCCCGCGATGACGCCCCAGTTCGTGTCGTTCTTCGAAATGTGCGCGCGGAACGGCGCGAGCTCGCGCGACACCGCCTGCTGCAGCGCGCCGACGACGTCGGATGGTTCGCTGGCGAGCAGGTCGGGATCGTTGGCGTAGATGGACAGCAGCGCGCCGCCGGCCGCCGCGTGCGCTTGCAGCGTCTGCGGCAGCCAGCGCGAGACGGCGGTCAACGACGTGCGCGGCGCTTCGCGGAAGCGCGTGACCATCAGCGCCTGGTCGCCCCAGATGGCTTCGACGAGCTCGGCGCCGGCGCGATACGCCGCGGCGGTCACGGCGCGGACGAGCGGCGCGGCTTCGAGCGCGACGCCGCCGTTCACGAGCGGACCGATGATGAGGAGACGCTGGCCCGGTTGCAGATTCAAAGCGACCTTCACCGCGAGGTCGCCGTAGCGGTCGAGGTTCATGCATCATAATCATGACGCATGTCCTCCCCCGGCGGCATCCTCCTGATCACTTTCGGTGCAGCGATTGTGAACGGAGCGCTGGGATATGGGTTTTCCTCGATTACGGTTCCGCTCGCGCTCTTCCTGATCCCGAACCGGGTCTTGAATCCGGCGCTGGTCGCGATCGAAGTGGCGCTGAACGCGTACGTCCTGTGGGTGAACCGCGCCGCGGTGCCGTCGGTCGGGCGGCGCGTCGCCCCGCTCGCCGTCGGACTGGTGCCCGGCGTCGTCGCCGGCACGCTCGTCGTCGCCCACGTCAGCCCGGCGTGGGTGAAGTTCGCCACGTACGCGGCGCTGCTGCCGGTCATCCTCATCCAGGCGTCCGGGTTCCGGCGTCCGATCCGGTCCGAGCGCGCCGCGGGCGCGTTCTTCGGCGTCGGACTCGGGACGCTCTATTCGGTGACGACGATCTCGGGCCCGCCGCTCGCGGTCGCGTTGAACAACCAGGGGTTGTCGAAAGACGAGTTCCGGGCGGCGCTCGGCGTCGTCCGCCTCGCGGAGTCGAGCATGACGGCGGCGGCGTACCTCGCGGTCGGCCTGTTCACGCGCGACAGCCTCGCACTGATCCCGCAGATCGTGCCGAGCGTTTTCGTCGGCGTGCCGATCGGCGCGGTGTTGATCCGGCATCTGTCGCCGGAGACGTTCCGGCGCATCTGCATGAGCTTCGATGCGTGGGTGGTCGGCTTCGGCCTCTCCGCGCTGCTGCGCGAGCTGCGGATCGTCACCGGCGCCGCGGCGTTCGGCGTGCTTGGCGCCGTCGCCGCCGTCGACGGGTGGCTGCTGTATCGGTATTTCTACAGCCACTCGCGCAACCGGGCGTAGCCGCTGCCAGCGACGCCCGGTTCAGCCGCGGTCATCGGCGAATGGCCGCTCGATCCCGGCGAACAGCGGATAAAGTAAGGGCATGTTACGCACGCTGATGCTGACCCTCGCGCTCGCCGCCGCGTTCGCTCCGGCGCCGATGCGCGCGCAGAACGCCGACAACGACGCGGCGAAAACGCTCGTCGGCCGGTTGGATCTCGAAAAGTACAAAGCCACGGTCAAGGGGCTGACGCAGTTCGGCGATCGGCGCCAGGGCACGGATCGCAACCGCGCCGCCGTCGACTGGATCGAGGCGCAGCTGAAAAGCTACGGCTGTCCGACCGCGCGCATCCACTACGAATACAAGACGCCGCCGCCGACGCAGGGACGCGGGCGCGGACGCGGGGCGGACGAAGCGCAGGGCGGCGGCCGCCTGCGCGGCATCCGCACGCGCACCGGCGTCAACACCGATCCGATGAAGCAGCCCGACGAGAAGCTGCGCGCGCTCGACATGCAGCCGGCGACCGATGGGCCGCGCGAAGAGGTCTACTGCACCAAGTGGGGCACGTCACACCGCGGCGAGATGTACATCGTCTCCGGGCACATGGACGGCCACGGCTGGGGCGAAGCGGCCAACGACGACGGATCGGGCACGGCGCTCGTGATGGAGCTGGCGCGCGTCTTCAGCAGTCCCGACGTGACGACGGATCGCACGATCCGCTTCGCGCTGTGGAACAACGAAGAGACCGGGCTCAACGGCGCGCGCGCGTACGTCGAGCAGCGGCAGGGTCTGCAGGGGACGCCCGACGAGCCGAAGTGGCTCGGCATGATCCAGCACGACATGATGATGTTCGACCACGGCATGCCGCACGCCGACGGCACGATCAGCAAGGAGCAGCGGCCGGAGGCGGACGTCAACATCGAGTTCCAGGCGAACTCGAAGATGGCGGCCGACAGCCAGAAGCTCGCGTGGATTCTCGAAGCGGCGAACGAGAAGTTCGCGACCGACTACCCCGCGCGCGTCGGCAACCACATGACCAACACCGACTCCACGCCGTTCATGGACATCGTGCCGTCGCTCAGCATGCGCGAGAACGAACGCGGCACCGAGATCGGCGCCGGCTGGGATCCGCAGTGGCATCAGCCGACCGACGTCTACGCGACGTACAGCGACAAGGACTTCCGCCTGGGTCTGAACGCCGCGCAAACGACGCTCGGCGCGATCGCGGAGCTCACCGGCGCGACGTTGAAGAGGTAACGATGCGGTTTCGGATTCTCGTCGCGGTACTGCTCGCAACCGTCGTCGCCGGCGCGCAGCCGTCGTCCTCGCCGCTCGTCGAGCGCGTCGACAACACCGGTTTCATCCAGCTGACGGCGGACAGCTTCTCGCAGCTGACGCCGTCGCAGCAGGCGGTCGCCTACTGGCTGACGCAGGCGGCGATTGCGATCGATCCGATCATCTACGACCAGTTGTCGCAGTACGCTATCCGCGAGAAGCGGCTGCTCGAGGGGATCATGGCGCATCCCGCGGGCGTGCCGGCCGCGACGCTGCCGAAGATCCGCAGCTACGCGCTCCTGTTCTTCGCCAACCGCGGGAATCACAACGAGAACACGTCGCAGAAATTCGTGCCGACGTTCACCGCCGACGAACTGGAGCGCGCGGCCCTCGCGGCGCAGGCGGCCGGCGCGTTCAAGGCCTACGCGGACCTGCCGGCGCTCGCCGACGCGAACGCCGTGCGGCGCGAGCTCGGCGAGCTGCACGCCTCGATCTTCGATCCGAACTTCGAGCCGATGACGATTGCGAAGACGCCGCCGCCGGGCAAGGACATCATCCAGGCGAGCGCGAACACGTTCTATCGCGGCGTAACGCTCGCGGACCTGAAGAACTTCAAGGAGCGGTATCCGCTCAACTCGCGCGTCGTGAAAGGCGCCGACGGCACGATCCGCGAAGAAGTCTACCGCGCCGGCACGAAGGACGGGCGCGTCCCGCCGGGGTTGTACGCGGTGTATCTGCGCAAGGCGGTCGACTACCTCGAGAAGGCGCGGGTCGCCACGGCGACGGTGGATCCCGCCGAAGGCAAAGCGATCAGCGATCTGATCCGCTACTACGAGACCGGCGAACCGGCCGAGTGGCTGCAGTTCGGCGCCGACTGGGTGCGCGACAACGCGACGGTCGATTTCGCGAACGGCTTCATCGAGGTGTATCGCGACGCGCGCGGCGCGAAAGGCAGCTCGCAGGCGTTCGTCACGATCACCGACAAGCCGGTGACCGACGCGATGACGAAGCTCGCGCAGAACGCCGCCTACTTCGAGCAGAAAGCGCCGTGGGATGCGAAATACAAGAAGCAGGACTTCACGCCGCCCGTCGTCAAGGCGGTGCAGGTGCTCGTCGAGACCGGCGACTTCCACGTCACGACGATCGGCGACAACCTGCCGAACGAAAACGAAATCCACGAGATGTACGGCACGAAGAACTTCCTGTTCCTCGGGAGCAGCCACGCGCTGACGGCGGCCGCCGCCGGCAAGACGACCGGCGAGTTCGCCGCGACGAAGGCGGAAGCCGAGCGCGCCGAGAAGTACGGCGAACAGGCCGAAGATCTGCTGACCGCGATGCACGAGGTGATCGGCCACGGCTCGGGCAAGTTGAGCGAGCGGCTCGCGCGGGTCGGCGCCGGGCCGGCGCTGAAGGAGTACTTCTCGACGCTCGAGGAAGCGCGCGCCGATCTGATGGGACTCTGGAACGTGTGGGATCCGAAGCTGAAGGAACTGGGGCTCGTCACCGATCAGGACGCGGTCGCCAAGACGATGTACGACGCGGCCGCGCGCGTCGCGCTGACGCAGCTGCGCCGGATCCCGCGCGGCGACACGATCGAGGAAGACCACGAGCGCGATCGACAGCTGATCGTCAACTACATCAAGGACAAGACCGGCGCGATCGAAGAGGTGCAACGCGGCGGCAAGACCTACATCGAGGTGAAGGATTACCAGAAGATGCGCGAGGGCGTCGGCCTGCTGCTCGCCGAGCTGATGCGCATCAAGGCCGAAGGCGATTACGAGGCCATTAAGGCGCTGATCGATCGGTACGGCGTTCGATTCGATCCGGCGTTGCGCGATCAGGTGGTCGCCCGCTACAAGGCGCTCGACCTTCCGACCTACTGGGCGGGCATCAACGTCGAGCTGACGGCGGATCTCGACGCGAAGGGGAACGCGAAGGCGGTTCACCTTGCGTACCCGCGCGATCCGCTGCGGCAGTACCTCGCGTACGGCCGCATGTACGAGAAGCAGCCCTAGCGCGCGCCGCGTGCGTTGGACGCTCGGCTAAAGCCTCGCGCTCCGGCGGCAATCAGGTGGAGCGCGAGGCTTCAGCCAAGCGGGAGCGCTTCAGTCGAGCGCCACACGTGTAAACGTTTGTCGCCAGACGCTGACGCGCGGGAACTCGGCCGCCCGCCACGCGCAAGAAACGCGGCGGTTCGCGGGCGCCGAGCGTATCATGTGGCTGACATGAGACAGCCGCTTCTGGCCGCGGTGGCCCTCGCGAGCGCGATCGTCACCGTCGGCGCGCAGACCGAAAAGATCGACTACGCGACGATCGGCAAGATTCGCGACGAGGGGTTCAATCAGTCGCAGGTGATGGACCACGTGTCGTGGCTGAGCGACGTGTACGGTCCGCGCGTGACGGGATCGCCGGCCATCCAGCAGGCGTCCGAATGGGCGATGCAGAAGTTCCGCGCGTGGGGACTCGCCAACGTCCACCAGGAGCGGTGGAAGTTCGGCAAGGGGTGGTCGGTCGTGCGCTTCAGCGCGCAGATGACCGAGCCGCAGCCGCAGCCGATCATCGGCTACCCGCGCGAATGGTCGTCCGGCACCAAAGGTCCGATCACCGCGGACGTCGTCCGCGTCCAGATTGCCAACGAGCGCGACTTCGACAAATACCGCGGCAAGCTCGCGGGCAAGATCGTCCTCACGCAGCCGGCGCGCCGCGTGCGGATGTACGAGGGGCCGAACATCCTGCGGATGGACGAACGGTGGACGAAGGAAGCCGAGGAGACGCCGGTGCCCGAGGCGCCGCGCGCGTCGACCGGCTCCGGGCGCGCGGCCGCGCAGGCGTTCCGCGACAAAGTCGAGGCCTTCTACGTCAACGAAGGGGTCGTGGCCACGTTCGACCGCGGCAGCGACAGCGACATGGCCGACGGCGGCAGCACGCTCTCGTGGCAGCAGCAGCATCCCGACGGCGGCACGATCTTTCCGGGATTCGCCTACGCGCGCGACGAGCACGCGGGCGCGGACGTGCCCGGCGTCACGCTCGCGGTCGAGCACTACAACCGCATGGTGCGCATCCTCGACAAAGGACTGCCGGTGAAGGTGGAGCTGAACGTCGAGGTGAAGTACTTCGACGAATCGAGCGCGCCGAACGCGATGAACGGCTTCAACACGATCGCCGATCTGCCGGGGACCGATCTGGCGTCCGAGGTCGTGCTCCTCGGCGCGCACTTCGACTCGCACGCGTTCGCGACCGGCGCGACCGACAACGCGACCGGCAGCGCCGCGATGATGGAAGCGGTCCGCATCCTCAAGGCCGCCGGCGTGCATCCGCGCCGCACCGTGCGCGTCGCGCTGTGGGGCGGCGAAGAAGAAGGACTCCTCGGATCGAAGGCGTACGTCGCCGACCATCTCGGCGACGTGGAGACGATGACGCTGAAGCCGGAGCAGGCGAAGCTCGCCGCGTACTTCAACTCCGATAACGGCACCGGCAAGGTACGCGGCATCTGGATGCAGAGCAACCTCGCGGTGCGGCCGATCTTCGCGCAGTGGATCGCGCCGCTACAGGATCTCGGCGTCACGATCCTGTCGCCGCGCTCCGTCTCGCAGACCGACCACGTCTCGTTCGACAATATCGGCGTCCCGGCGTTCCAGTTCCTCGTCGATCGGCTCGAGTACAACTCGCGAACGCATCACTCGAACATGGACACGTTCGATCGCGTGCAGCGCGACGACATGATCCAGCAGGCCACCGTCATCGCCGTCTTCGCGTACGACGCGGCGATGCGCGACGAGAAGCTCCCGCGCAAGGCGCTGCCGGCGGCGCAGCGCCCCCCATCACGCGGCACGACCGCGTCGAGATAATCCATGAAAATACTCCTCGCTCTCCTCGCGGCGTCCGCGGTGACGCTCCCGCTCGGGTCGGCCGCGCCGGCGGCCCCGAACATCAACGGCCTCTGGGACGCGACGATCGTCGCCGGCGGCGTCGAAGTCCCGTTCCACTTCGAAATCGCCACGAACGGCAAGGACGCACAGGGGTTCTTCTTCGAGGGCGATCGCAAGGTGGGATCGACGTCCGGGAGCGTCAGCGACACCGGCGTGAGCTTCGAGTACGACCTGCTGAACACGCGCCTCGACCTCGAGATCAAAGGCGACGAGCTCGTGGGCACCTATCGCAACAACCGCCCGAACGCGCGCGCGCAGGAGGTCAAGATGCACCGCTTCGTCGCGGTGACCGCCTCCGCCGAGGGCGTGCCGCAGGTCGACGGATACTGGGAGATGCGGCGCGTGCCGTCCGAAATCAACGCACCGCGCGACACGCGGACCTGGAACGTCTTCCTCCGCCAATCCGGCGCCGAGGTCTCGGGCTCGGTCCTGCGCGTCGACGGCGACGTCGGCACGCTCGTCGGTCAGTGGGCGAACGGCAAGCTGACGCTCAGCCATTTCGCCGGCGAGCGGCCCACGCTCTTCGAGGCGACGCCGAACGCCGACGGCACGCTCGCCGTCACGTTCAACGGCAACGCGCACTACATCGTGATGCGCAGCTCGCAGGCGCGCGCGCAGGGCATTCCCGATCCGCCCGACCCTTCGCGCTACACGAACGTCAAGGATCCGACGGCGCCGTTCGCCTTCTCGTTTCCCGACGCGATGACGGGCAAGATGGTCTCGAACACCGATCCGCAGTTCCGCGGCAAGGTCGTCATCCTCGCGATCGGCGGCAGCTGGTGCCCGAACTGCCATGACGAGGCGCCGTTCCTCGGCGAGTTGTACCGCGACTTCCACGCGAAGGGTCTCGAGATCGTCGGGCTCATGTTCGAAAACGATCCCGATCCGAAGAACTACCGTCCGCGCGTGCAGGCGTTCATCAAGCGCTTCAATATCCAGTACCCGATGCTCTACGCGGGCACGACGAGCCCGACGCCGCAGTCGAAGACGATCGCGGAGGCGCTGCCGCAGCTCGTCAACTTCGGCGCGTATCCGACGTCGATTTACCTCGGACGTGACGGCAAGGTCAGAAGCGTGCACGCCGGGTTCGCCAGTCCGGCCACCGGCGCGGAGCACGTGCGGCTGAAGAAGGAATTGCGCGAGCTGACCGAACAGCTGCTCGCCGAACCGGCCGCGGCGACGGCGGCACGCTAACCCAAGTATCTGGTTGGTGGGTTAGTTGGTTATCTGGTTATTGATTGGGTGATTGGGCGGTTCGAGAACTTCAACTAACCAGATCACCAATTAACCCGATAACCAACTAACTGTCTCTGAGGACGACCATCGGATCGACCCTCGTCGCGCGGCGCGCGGGGACGTAGCACGCTGCGGCCGCGACCGCCAGCAGCGTCACCGCTACGCCGGCGAACACGGCCGGATCGTGCGGCGTTTCGCTGAAGAGCAGCGACTGCAGCGCGCGCGTCGACGCGAACGCGGCCGCGAGGCCGAGCGCGACGCCGGCGCCGGCGGTGCGCATCCCTTCCGACAGCACCATCGCGAGAATCGTCCCGCCGTCCGCGCCGAGCGCGTGGCGGATGCCGAATTCGCGCGCCCGCTGCGCCACGCCGAACGCGATGACGCCGTAGATGCCGATCGCCGATAGCGCCAGCGCGACGGCGCCGAACACCGCCAGCAGCGTCGTCGGCGCGCGCCGCGTCTCGAGCGATCGCGCGATCCACTGGTCCATCGTCCGGACATCGGCGATCGGCTGCTCGGGATCGATCGCCTGCACCGCCGCGCGCACTGGCGCGACGAGCGTCATCGGATCCATCGCCGTCTTCACCACCAGACCCATGGCGGCCGGCGAGCGCTGCGCGGCCGGGTAATAGATGCGCTCCTTCGTGACCGGCTCGCCCAAATCGACGCTGTTGATCGACCCGACGACGCCGACGATCGTGAACGCCTGTCCGTTCTGGATCTGCTGGCCGATCGGATTCTGGTGCTGGAAGTACTTCTGCACGAGATACGCGTCGATGACGCAGACGCGCGGCGCCGACGCCACGTCGCCATCGTTGAACACGCGTCCCGAGACGAGCGGGATGTGCATCGCCTTGAAGTAATCGCCGCCGACGGCTTCCTGCCGCCCGTGCGGTACCGCTTCGTCGGGCGCGAGCGTCCGGCCGACGATCGTGTAGGACCCGGATCCGACCATGCCGTTGAACGGCACGTTCGACGTGATGCCCGCCGCGATGACGCCCGGCACGGCGCGGATTCGCTCGAGGACGCGCGTCCAGAACGCGGCACGCGCGGTAATATCGGGATACCGCCCCGCCGGCAGCGCCACCTGCGCCGTCAGCACGTTCTCCGGCGAGAAGCCGGGATCGACGCGCTGCAACTGCACGAAGCTGCGAATCGTCAGGCCGGCGCCGACGAGCAGCATCACCGCGAACGCGGTCTCGAGGACGACGAGCGTCGACCGCGTGACCCCGGTGCCGCGCCCGGCCGTGCCGCGCGCGCTGTCGTCTTTCAACAACGCCGCCGTGTTCCCGCGCAGGACCGTCAGCGACGGCGCGACGCCGAACACCACGCCCGTGGCCGCGGCCAGCGCCATCGTGAACAGCAAGACCGGCGGATGGAGCGCGGCGTGCGGCGATCCCGGCAGCTGCGTCGCGCTCAGCGCGATCAGCGCCTTCAGTCCCGCGTAGCCGACCACCACGCCGCCTCCGGCGCCGATCGCCGCCAGCACCAGCCCTTCGACGAGCAGTTGCGACACGATCCGCCGCCGCCCCGCGCCGAGCGCGCCGCGGATCGCCAGCTCGCGCAGCCGTCCGGTCGCGCGCATCATCAGCAGGTTCGCGACGTTCGCGCACGCAATCAGCAGCACGAGGACGACGCCGATCTGCAGCACGTACAACGGCGTGCGCACGTCGCCGACAATCTGATCGCGGAGTCCGATCGCGTAGGCGGTGAAGCCGGCCGTCTGCCAGAAGCCGCGCTGCGCGGGCAGGCGCGCGCTGTTGCGCGCGATGATCGCGTCGAAGTCCGCCTTCGCCGTCTGGAGCGTCGCGCCCGGCCGCAGGCGCGCGATCATCGAGCTGAACTCGTTGCCGCGGCCAGCGTCGGCCATCTGCGCCGGCGTGAACGAGAACGGCACGAGGAGCGACACGTCGCGCGCCGGCACCTCGAAGTCCGCCGGCATCACGCCGACGACGCGATACGCCTCGCCGTTGACGCGGATGTCGCGGCCGACGATCGACGGATCGGCGCCGTAGTGCGAGACCCACAGGCCGTACATCAGCACGGCGAAGCGATCGGCGTCAGGCGTCGCGTCGGCGTCGGTGAAGGCGCGGCCGATCGCCGGCGCGCGGCCGAGCGTCGAGAAGAACGACGGCGTCACGGCGGCGGCGCGCACCTGCTCGGGCACCCCGCCCTCGTTGAGGTTCGCGCTGCGCACGGTGACGAGCGCCGCGTCCTCGAGCGAGCGTGCCTGCGTCTTGCGATCGATGAAATCGGGGATGGAAACGGACGCCTGCAGCAGATTGTTGCCCGGATAGCTGTTCCACACCATGACCAGCCGGTCCGCCTGGGCGTACGGCAACGGCCTCAGCAGAATCTGATAGAGGAGGCTGAAAATGGCGGTGTTGGCGCCAATCCCCAGCGCCAGCGTCGACACGGCGACGATGGTGAAGACCGGCTGCTTGCGCAGCATCCGCAGGGCGTACCGAAGGTCGGCCATGTGGCGGTTAGACGATCCATATGGACCAAATGTTGTCGACGAACCTGCGTGGCTATCGGCGACGTGCCCGGAGGTGAACGGTGTACTGATTTTCCGCGTTGAGATTGAGCAACGCGACGAACTGCCGCCCCTGATAGGTGCCGATCGTGCCGGACTGCGACACCGCCGTGACGTCCCATCCGGCCGGCAGCAGGATCGTGTTGCGCAGGCCGCGCATCACGCGATCGAGTTGCAGCTCGTCGCCGTTCAGCTTGTAGCTGCCGTCCTCGAGCGTGCCGGTGATCTGCAGATGCGCGCTCTGCTGGTCGCTGGTAATCGGCACCTCCAGCGTCGTCGTCGCCGTCATTTGCGTCTTGGCGATGCGGAGCGGCTTCGCCGTGTCGAGGTCGACGACCTTCGCGTCGGGCATGCGCAGATACGACAGCGAGTCGAGCGACGCGGTCGGTCCTTTTCGATAGTCGCTGTACGTCTGGTCGACGCGAATCTGTCCGCGCTGCGGATCGCCGAGGTCGTACAGCGTCTTCATGTCGTCGAAGAACATGTCGGTGTACGGCGTCGGCTCGAACTTCGCCGTGGTCTTTCGCGCGTGAATGGTGACCGGATTGCTCTGCCCGCTCGGATTCGCGAACGCGATCTTGAGCCGTCCGTCGGCGGCCGTCGAGAGCTGCGCGGCCACATTGGACGAGATGAATGCGAATCCCTTCGGCAGCAGCACGCCGAGGCGGTAGCCGCTGAGGCTCCGCACCCAGACGATGTCGTCGCCGTGCATCATGTACGTGCGCGGATCCTTGTAGGTCTTGTAGATCAGCACGCGGCCGATGCCGCCCTGCGGCACCGGGATCGGCAGCTTGGCGTGGATGGCGTGCGTCTCGGGATCGTTCTTGTCCTGCTCGTACGTGAACGGGAGCGGCTTGCCCGTGCGCGGATCGAAGACCTGGATGTCCGACCCTTCGCTGCCGCCGCGCGTGGCGTTGACGAGCTCGGTCGCGCCCGCCCGCGTCTCTTCGGGCAGGAACTTGATGCGGAACGATGCGCTGCCCGGCTCGAGAATCGCGTATTCCGTGTAGGCGTCCTGCGTGAACAGGCGCGACACCGGTGGCGTCGGCCGCAGCGAGCCGTCGGGATTGGTGCCGCCCGGAAACGGATTCTGCTGCGCCGTGATGCCGCCCTTCGCCAGGCTCAGGGCCAGCGCCACCAGCGTGACACGCGTTGAGATCGTCATGCGGCGAGTTTAATATGCGCGCATGAAAACCACGCTGACGATCGCATCAGCCCTGCTTCTTCTCACGACGGCGATTGCCGCGCAGCAGCGCGGCGGGCCGCCCCGCCCCGGCCTGACACTGACGACGATGGCGTTTCAGGACGGCGGCGAGATCCCGGGCAAGTACACGCAGGCCGTGCCCAACCCGGTCTCGCCGAAACTCGAATGGACGAACGTGCCCGACGGCACGCAGTCGTTCGTCCTGAACATGCTCGATCCCGACACGGCGCTGCAGCGCAAGACGGACACGGTCGTCCACTGGCTGGCGTTCAACATTCCCGGGACGGCGCGCGAGCTACCGGAAGGCGTGCCGGCGGACGCGAAGCTGGCCGACGGCACGATCCAGATCAAGAACACGCGCGGCGCGGTCGGCTTTCTCGGTCCGGGCGCGCCGGCCGTCGGCCCGCAGCATCACTACACGTGGGAGCTGTACGCGCTCGACACCAAGCTCGATCTGACGCCCGACGCCACGCGCGCGGACGTGCTCAACGCGATCAACGGCCACATTCTGGGGAAGGCGATTCTCGTCGGGCGGTTCAAGCGACCGTAGTAGGGATTAGGGATCAGGGATTAGGGACTAGGGCTCAGAAGCACCGTCTAATCCCTAGTCCCCAATTCCCGATCACTTCTTGAGTTCGGCGTAGACGGCGTCGATCGCCGCCTTGTAGCGTTCCTTCTTGTACCCCGGGTACTTGGACGTGAGATCGATCGACGCCGCCGCGTCTTCGGCGCTCTTGCCCGCCTTGTTCGCCGCTTCGACCGCCGCGACCCACTCCGCCATGAACTTCTGATACTGCTGCAGATCCTTCGGGGTCGTCACCGGACTGTGACCGGGGATCACGGTATCGACGTCCTTGATCGCCGCGATCGCCTTCGCCAGCGTTTTCGGATATTCGACGCCGCTGCCGCCGTTGGCGCGATCGATCGTCGGCGCGTCGCGCCACGCGAACATGTCGCCGGTCTGCAGCACGCGCAGCGTCTTGTAGACGACCCACGAATCGCCGTTCGTGTGCCCCGGACCGAAGTAATAGAGGTCGATCTCGTTCTTGCCGCTGCCGACCGTCATCTTGTCTTTGTACGTGCGCTTGGGCAGGAACTGCGCCTTGTCGCCGGCGAACGCCGGCATCCTGGCCATGTTCGCCTTCGTGTTCTCCTGCGCGACGAAGTCCACCGTCGCGGGGAACGCCTCGTTGCTGCCCGTGTGATCGCCATGCGTGTGCGTGTTGATGATTGTCGTCACCGGCTTGTCGGTGATCTTCTTGATCTTCTCGAGGATCGACGGCCCATACCCCGACAGCTTCGTGTCGACGACGATCACGCCGGTGTCGGTGACGAAAATACCCGTATTGCCGCCGGTGAAGTCCGGACCGGGCGTCGACTGCGTAATCACCCAGAGGTTGTCTTTGACCTTCTGCGCGTCCGGAAGTGTAGGACGCGGCTGCTGCTGTTGGGCCGCGATCGCCGCCGTGAGGGTGCCGGCGGTGACAAGCGCGGTCAGCGCGGTCGCTCGCTGCATCTATAGCTCCTTGAAGGTGCGGCCGATTATACGCTTGCAAAGACGTCAGTCCCCTGTACCTCAGCGGGACACGACATCGTGCAGAAGCGTGCAATGGCGGCCAGAAAATGACGGTACCGGCATTGCCAGTGCAGGTCGTGTGACCAATTTTTTTATGGTGGGTTCCGATCTGGTTAGCTGGGAGATCGTGACCCTCTCGGACGGCGGCCCGTGCCGGCTCTCGGTCGTCCACCCGAGAGGTACAATAGTCGAGTATTTCACGACGACGGCCGCCGCGGTGAAACGCGAGCAGGAGATCGAGGCGCTGTTGCTGGCGTCCGTGAGCCCGCTGCCCGCGACGGCGTGGGCGTCATGATTACGACCCAAACGATGGCCCGAACCGGACGACTCCTCATCGTCGACGACGACGAAGGGGTGACGCAGACATTCGCGGGAATCCTGCGCCTCGAAGGGCATCAGGTGCGCACGGCGCCGAATGCCCAGGAAGGGCTCCGCGAAACCGAAGAGTTCCGCCCCGACGCGATCATCCTCGACCTGCGCATGCCGCTCGTCAACGGCCTCGGGTTCCTGTATCGCCTGCGCGAACGCTACGAGCGCATCCCGGTGACGATCATCACCGGCGACGCCAGCCTGACCGAAGAGGCGCTGACGGAAATCGCGGATCTGGGCGCCGATGTCTGCTTCAAACCGATCTGGACCGAGGATCTGCACGACCTCGCCGAGCGTCTCCTCTCCCGCGCCGCGTAAAAACGTTAAGCTCTAAGGCGTGCGTGCGATCGTTCTGCCGCTCGTGTGCCTGCTCGTCACCGGCGTCGCCGCGGCCGAACGCCACTGGCAAACCGGCACGTGGGGTGACGTCGCCACCGCGCGGCAGATGATCGATTTCGGTCCGGGCCAGAGCAGCTTCGGCCCGCCGAACGCCGGCGTTCCGATGCGGGCGCTCGCCGAGGTTCGCGTGTTCGTCATCGAGACCGACGACACACGCTACGAACTCCGCGATACGGTCCCCATCACGCATCGCTCCATCGACGTCGTCGTCGGCGGTCCGGTCACCTTCGCGGTCGAGAAGAACACCGTTTACGTCCGCGATCAGGACGGCACCGAGCACAAGCTGCGGCTCACGAAGAAGACGGCGACGTCGGCGTCGCCGGCGCCGAGCGCGAATCAGTACGCCGCGCTTGGCGGCGGTCACCTGCTCCGCGAGACGAGCGAGCACGGCCGCTTTCTGATGCTCGAGGACGGATCGCGCTGGGAGATCCATCCGCGCGATCGCTATCAGACCGCAGACTGGGACGCGAACGCCAGCCTGACCGTCCGCACGACGCGCGCCGAGGACGGCTACGGGTACGAGATCGTCAACACGCAGACCGACGAAGGCGCGCTCGCGCGGTTTGTGCCGAGGCGCTGATGGCCCGCACCTTTCTGCTGATCGGATCGCTCGCCGGCGCGCTCGGCGTGGCGCTCGGCGCTTTCGGCGCGCACGGGCTGCGCGGACGCCTGTCGCCCGACATGCTCGCCGTCTTCGAAACCGGCGTCCGCTATCACATGTATCACGCGCTCGCGCTCATCATCGTCGCGACGATGCTGGCGCGGTGGGACGGATGGCTGTTTCATGCCGCCGGCTGGAGCTTCGCCGTCGGCATCCTGCTCTTCTCGGGCAGTCTCTACCTGCTCGCGCTGACCGGCATCCGCACGCTCGGCATGATCACGCCGCTCGGCGGCGTCGCGTTCATTCTGGGGTGGGCGTTCCTCGCGATTGCGGCGCTGTGATTTCCACGTCGGACTGCGTCTTCTTCCCGCCCATGTAGATCGTCAGCCGGTACTGCCCGGGCGGCACGTCCACGAACTCGTAACCGCCATCGTCGGTCGCGGTCGTTGCGAAGGGCGTGCTGGTCGAGATGATCTCGGCCGACATCGACGGATGGATGTCGCAGCCGACGTGATAGAAGCCGTCCTGCTTGAACGTGTAGCGATACGAGTTGCCCGTCGGGATGGCGACGTTGAAGGCGCCTTCGCGCGTGTCCTCGTTGCTCACGTGGACGTTGTGCAGCGTGTCGTCGCTGTTGCGGAACTCGACCGGCTGACCGGTCTGCACGAACAGCACGGCCGGCCCGAAGGTCTGTCCCACCTGATCCATGATCGGTGCGTCAGTCGGCGGCGCGAATTCGCGAGGCGTCTTTGGATCGAGGATGACGATGGCGAGCGCGCCGGGCGAGAAGCCGGGCACTTTGCCGCTGACGGTGCCCGGGGCGAGGGCGGCCGGGGTGGCGGCGGGCGGCGTCGGCGGGGCGGACGAGGTCGCGGCCGGCTCGGATCGCGAACACGCCGCCGACAGCAGTATCAGGAGCGATACGGTTTGCATCCGCACGGGTTCAGCTTACACTGGTAACGTCTATGTCACCGCGCCGCCTGTTCGGCATCGGCGTCGTCTTCCTGGTGGTCGCGGCGCTGTGGCTCGCCGAGCGCAACATGCACCGCGCCGAAGGCGCGTCAGCGGCGGAGCCTGACGCGGTCGTGCCGCGCAGCGCCGCGTCGACGCCCGACACGCTGCAGTTCTTCAAGAATCCGGCGGCCGCCAAGCCGTTCACGGTCCACACGATCGACGACCGCGAGGTCTCGCTCGACTCGTTCAAGGGCAAGGTGACGATCGTGAATTTCTGGGCGACGTGGTGCCCGCCCTGCCGCGCGGAAATCCCCGACCTCATCGCGCTGCAGGACAAATACCGCGACCAACTGCAGATTATCGGGATTTCGGAAGACGAAGACGGCCCGGCGGTCGTGCGCAAGTACGTCGCCGAGCACCACATGAACTACCCGATTGCGATGACGTCGCCCGAATTCGAGAAGCTCTTCCCGGGCGTCGCCGCGCTGCCGACCTCGTTCGTCATCGATCGCGAAGGGCGGATCGTTCAGAAGCACATCGGCATGCTGAACGCCGCGGTCACCGAGGCCGAGACGCGCGCGCTAGCCGGCCTGCCGGTGAGCGCGAAGATCGAGCAGGTCGAGTCGACGCAGAAGCTCGAGCTCGGCCCCAACGCGCAGGCGGTCGACATTCCCGGCGTCGATCTCGGCAAGCTGTCCGCCGCGAAGCGCCGCGAAGCGATCGAGAAGTTGAACGCCGAGTCGTGCACGTGCGGCTGCGACCTGACGATCGCGCGCTGCCGCGTGGACGACCCGACCTGCGGCGTCAGCCTGCCGATCGCGCGCAAGATCGTCGATGCCGTCACGGCTTCTGATCGGTAGCGCGATCGTCGTCTGGTGCGTCGCCGCGCTGGGCGCAGACGCCGGCGCCGCCATCCCAATCGAATACCCACGAACAACGCGGATCTTCGGCAGCCGGTCGATCGCGTGTGCCTGCAGTGCTACGGCGCGAACCCGCCGAACGGCGCTGAAGGTGCCGAATGCGTGCGCGTCGTGCCACAAGGACAGGACCGACGCGTGGGCGATCGACGCGTTGAAGGGCTGGGGCTACTCGGCGTGGCGCATCGGGTGAAAGTTAAAAGTTAGAAGTTAAAAGTTAGAGGTGAAGACCGCGACCGCTTGCGCGACGGCCGCGATGAGGTACGCGACGCCGAGCGCCGCGATGAGCGGCTGCCACAGCGGCCTGCGCGACCCGGGCGCTGCGGACGGCCGCGGGGCCGATCTCGCGAGCCGTGCGCGGCACGACTCTCGAACGCGCGCCGTCCGCACGGGATCGGGTTCTGCCAGCGGCAAGCCGGCGAGCAGGCGGTTCAGCGGCTCGGACATGACGTCATCCCTTTCACCACGGCCTGCTCGCCCAACGTCTCGCGGGCGAGCGCTTTCGACAGCGTCTCGCGGGCCCGATGCAGCCGCTGGCGGAGCGCTTCGGGCGTGATGCCGCAGACGTCGGCCGCGTCGGAATGATCGAGCCCGGCGACGCCGACGAGCAGCAGCACCTCACGCGACGCGACCGGCAGCGCCGCCAGCGTGCGTTCGATCCGCCGTTCGAGCTCGTTTGCCGCGGCGGTCTCGAACGGCGACGATCGTTCGACGCTGAAGGGCCACAATCCGATCAGGCTCGCGGACGCCGAGTCTTCGAGCAGCCGCGAGCGCGCGTAGCTGACGTGGAGGTTGCGCGCGACCGTGAAGAGCCATGCGCCGAGACGCGTGTCCGGTCGCAGTCGGCGAGCGTGTTTGACGAGCCGCAGCCACGTTTCGTCGAGCAGATCTTCCGCGACATCGCGCCGGCGCGACAGCCGAAGCAGAAACGTGAACAGCCGCGAGTTGAACGCGCCGTAAACCGCATCGAACGCGTCGGGGTCGCCACCCCGAAGCCGCGCGACGAGCGCCAGCTCCGTCTCCCGCTCCACGACATCAATAACGCGCCACGACAGCCGGCGTGACGGGCGTCACGCCGATGCGCCGCACGCGTTGTACTCGAACATGATGATCGCGCTTCGAGAAGCCAGCATCTTCGCGCTGTTGACACTAGCCGTCGATCTCGTGCCCTTGGTGATGGGCGCCGTGTACGTGCTGCGCCCCACCGAACGCAACCTCGCGCTGATGCGTCCGCTGTCGCTGGCGGCGCTCTTCGCGGCCATCGCCGGCATGGTGCTCGGCGGCATCAACACGCTGAGCATTGCCTGGACGCGGGAGCTGACCGCCGAAACCTACAAAGTGATGGCCGCCGGCGCCGCAGAGTCTTTTGTGCCGGTACTCGTGGGCTTCGCCTCGCTGACGCTGGCGTGGCTGCTCGTCGCCATCGGCATGGGACGAGGCCATTCCGACCTCTGAATTCCCCGTTGTCGGCGTTCAGTTGTCGGTTTTCTGCTTCCGCGCGACGGCGTCGAGCTCCGCCGAGATTGTTTCGTAGCACGTCGGACAGATGCCGTGGCTGAACTGCGCGTCCGAGTGTTCGGCGATGTATCCCTCGACCTGCTGCCAGTACTGATCGTCGCCGCGGATCCGTTTGCAGTAACTGCAGATCGGCAGCAGCCCGCGCAGCTGCTTGACGTTCGAGAGCGCCGTCTGCAGCTCGGCGACGCGCTCCGCGAGCTTCTGCTGCAGCGCGAGCACGCGGACGCCGACCGCGACGCGCGCGCGCAGTTCGTCCGGATCGAACGGTTTGATGATGTAGTCGTCCGCGCCCGCCTCCAGCCCCGCGATGACGTCGCCGCGGCTCTCCCGCGCGGTGACGAGCAACAGGTACATGTTGGCGTCGGGCAGCTCGGCGCGCACCTTGCGGCACACGTCGGGACCGTCGAGCTCGGGCATCATCCAGTCGAGGATCGCGAGCGTCGGCGCGGTCGCCTTGCGCAGGTATTCCCACGCTTGCGCGCCGTCGGTGACGACCGTTGGCTCGTGGTTCAGCCGCTGCAGCGTGCGCGCGAGGATCTGGCCGGTTGCGCGATCGTCCTCGGCAATCACCACCTGCATGGATGCGCGCGAAGTATACAATGTGCCATCCACGCATGAGCAAGGTCGGGGTGCGCCACCTCGGAATCGCCGTTTTGTGCGGCGTGACCGGGCTGGTGATCAACATGCTGCCCGGCGTCACGGTCGCGCCGCTGCTTCTCGGGCGCGTCGTCACGCTGCCGGTCGCCATCTTGTTCGGCCCGGTGCCCGGCATCATCGCCGCGGTGACGGCCGGACTCGCCGCCGTACGGACGCCGATCCCCGTGGTCGTCGTCTCCGTGATCCTCGGCGTCGAGGCGACCGTCGTCGGCTTGTTCGCCCGGCGCGCGAAGTCGCCGCTCGTCGCCGGCAGCATCGTCTGGGGCGTGGCGGCCGCCATCCTCGTGGCGCGGCCGCAGCTGTTCAGCGCCGGCACCGATCGCGCGATCGTGTGGCCGCTGGCGCTGCAGATGCTGCTCAACTCGCTCGTCGCCGTCGTCATCGCCGAGCTCATCTCCGTCGCGCTCGCGCAGTGGGTTGACGTCGCGACGGGATGGCGGCCCGAGCGGATGCGCCTGCGCGCGTACGCGTTTCACGCCTTCGTGCTCGTGGCCATGCTCCCTGTGCTGCTCCTCGCCGCGCTCGACAACCAGGTCGTCGCGTCGCGGCAGGAACTCGGCGGGTCGGCGCGCCTGCACGAAGCGGTGACCGCGCTCGGCGGCCGCATTTCCGCCTACGTCACCACGCACGCAGACGCCGTGCAGTCGCTCGCCAATGCGATGGCCAACGATCGGCTGTCGCCCGACGATCGGCGCCGACTGATCGCGCACGACCGGCAGCTCTACCCCGGCTTCGTCACGCTCTTCCACGCCGACCGCAACGGCATCGTCCAGGAGATCTCGACAACGACGACGGAGCAGGCGCTGCCGCGGATTGACGACCGGCAGTACTTCGTCGACGCCGTCCGCTCGCGGCGGCTCGCGGTGTCCGACGTCATCATGGGCCGCCTGTCGCACGCGCCGATCGTCACGATGGCGATGCCGATCGTCAACGCGAACGCAGAAGTACTCGGCATCGTCGGCGGGTCGCTCGACCTGTCACGGTTCGAGCGGTTCGTCGACGATCTGAACACCATCCCCGACGCGCGCATCACGATCGTCGATCAGCACGATCGCGTGATCTACGGCAGCGACAACACTCGGTACGCCGTGCTGCAGTCGCTGGCGGGCGATCCGCTGCTCGCCGGGTCGGCCGGCGCGTCGGACGGCGTGTTCCGCTACAGCCGGCCGAACGAGCCGGCGACGTTGACCCAGCGCCTCGCGGCGGCGGCGGTGATCGATGCCGCGGGATGGCGCGTGTTCGTCGAGCAGCCAATGGCGCAGCTGCGGCTGCAGTCGACCGGCTACTACGTGCTGGCGCTCGGTCTGGTGCTGCTCGCGCTCGGCGGCGCCGTGCTCGGCGCGCGCGGGTTCGCCGCCGCCGTCACGCGTCCGCTCGAGGAACTCGTGCAGATCGTCCGCGGCGTGTCGGCGCACGGCGCGCCGGCGCCGGTGCGGCTGTCGTCGAATCCGCCCGCGGAGATCGCGAGGCTCGTCGAGGACGTGCACGGCATGCAGTCGCGCCTCTCCGAGTCGTATCAGCAGCTCGAACAGGCGCTCGTCCAGCGCGAACGGCTCAACACGGAGCTGCGCGCGCTGACCGAAGATCTCGATCGCAAAGTGCGCGACCGGACGTCGGAGCTCGCCGCCGCGACGCACGTCGCCGAGGAGGCGAGCCAGGCGAAGAGCGAGTTCCTCGCGAACGTCAGCCACGAGATCCGCACGCCGCTCAACGGCATCATCGGCATGACCGAGCTCGCGCTCGACACGCCGCTCTCGGGCGAACAGCGCGAGTACCTGTCGATGGTCAAGAGCTCGGCCGACGCGCTCCTCGCCATCCTGAACGACATCCTCGACTTCTCGAAGATCGAGATGCGCAAGCTCGAACTCGAGCGCATTCCGTTCTCGCTGCGCGATCACCTCGCCGATCTCGTGAAGCCGCTGGCGCTGCGCGCCGAGCAGAAGGGGCTCGAGTTGGTGTGCCACGTGCTCCCCGACGTGCCGCACGCGGCGATCGGCGACCCGGGTCGCCTGCGCCAGGTGCTCGTCAACCTGATCGGCAACGCGATCAAGTTCACCGAGCGCGGGCAGATTCTCGTGCAGGTGCAGGTCGAAGCGAAGGGCGACAGCGCCTTCACGCTGCACTACTTCGTCAGCGACAGCGGGATCGGCATCCCGCCCGAAAAGCAGCAGGCGATCTTCGAGCCGTTCAAGCAGGCGGACGGATCGACGACGCGGCGGTTCGGCGGCACGGGGCTCGGCCTGTCGATTTCCTCGACGCTCGTCGACATGATGGGCGGGCGCATCTGGGTCGACAGCGCGCCGCACGAAGGGAGCACCTTCCACTTCACCGTCACGCTCGGTGTCACCGACGTGCGGCCGGAAGCGATGGCGCTCGACCTCGCCGGCGTCGCCGTCCTCATCGTCGACGACAACGCGGTCAACCGGCGCGTGCTGCACGACCTGCTGCTGCGCTGGAAGATGAAGCCGCTGGCAGCCGACGGCGCGGCGGCGGCGATGCGGGCGCTGCGCGAGGCGCGCGACGAAGGGCGGCCGTTCGCGCTGGTGCTGCTCGACGCAAACATGCCGCTCGTCGACGGCTTCGAGGTCGCCGAGCAGATCCGCCGCGACCCGACGCTGGGCGGCGCGACGATCATGATGCTCAGCTCGTCGGGTCAGCACGGCGAGATGGCGCGATGCGAGTCGCTCGGCATCGCGCACCACCTGACCAAGCCGATCGACCAGCGCGATCTCCTCAGCTCGATCACGCGCGTGCTCGCGCGCGATCTCGCGCCGCGGGCGCCGCTGCCCGCGTCGATGCTGCCGGCGGATCTGCCCGAGCGGCGGCTCAACATCCTGATCGCCGAGGACAACGCGGTGAACCAGCGGCTCGCCGCGAGCCTGCTCGAGCGGCGCGGCCACCGCATCACCATCGCCGCGAACGGCCGCGAGGCCGTGCACGCGACCGCGGCCGGCCATTTCGATGTCGTGCTGATGGACGTGCAGATGCCGGAGATGGGCGGCTTCGAGGCGACCGCCGCGATCCGCGCGCGCGAGGCATCGATGCGGCTGCCGCACGTGCCGATCGTCGCGATGACGGCGCACGCGATGAAGGGCGACCGCGAGCGCTGCCTCGCGGCCGGCATGGACGAATACCTGACCAAGCCGCTCGACTCGCGGCGCCTCTGTCTCGTCGTCGAGGAGCTCGCCGCGAACCGCACGCCGCCGGCGACCATCGAGCCCGCGGCGGGCGATCCGCTCGACGCCGTGCTTGCGCGCGTCGGCGGCGACCGGCAGTTGCTCGCGGAGATCGCGCGCCTCTTCGTCGAGGACGCGCCGCGCCACATCGACAACATCGCGCGCGCGATCGACAGCGGTCAGCCCGATGCGGTGCGGCGCGCCGCGCACGGCCTGAAGGGCGCCGCCGCGAACTTCGACGCGCAGCCCGTCGTCGACGTCGCGCGCGAGCTCGAGGATCTCGGGCGCGCCGCCGAGCTCGAGCGCGCGCCGGCCGCACTCGAGCGCCTGCGCGCCGAAACGGATCGGCTCCTCGTCACGCTCCGCACCATCACCGCCTAGACCGCAGCCGTATCCGCGGGAACGACTCCTGCACTCCACCTCGACGATCACGAGGGAGGAGGCACCTCATGTGGAACAAAGACGAAGTGCGTGGGAAGGCTGATCAGATCAAAGGCGACGTGAAGCGCAGCATCGGCAACATGAACGACGACGAGAACCTGCGGAACGAAGGCGAGGCCGACAAGGCCGCCGGACAGGTCGAAGAGGCCGTCGGGAAGGGACGCCGCAAGGTCGGCGACGCCATCAAGGACATCGGCGACAAGCTCGGTCACTGAGGAGGCATCATGACACGGACAGCGACTGGCCTCGGCATCGCCGCCGCACTCGGCTTCGCGGTGTCGCTCGGCGCACAGACCACCACGACCACGACTCCGCCGACGTCAACGACACAGTCGACGTCGGCCACGACGGCGGGTCAGCACTCGATGCGCGGCGACAAGGATCACGACGTGACGGTCACCGGCTGCCTCGCACGCGGGAGCGACGGGACCTTCATGCTGAACAACGCGCGCATGGACAACGGCAACAGCTCGACCACGACCACGACCGGGACGACCGGCAGCGGCGCCGTCGGCACGACCGCCGCGGAGCCGTCCGGGCGGCAGCACGCGAACGGCGCGGCGATGTCGTGGACGCTCGAAGGGGGCAAGGACCTCGAACGGCACGTCGGTCATGAGATTCAGGTGACGGGCCGCACTGATTGGAACGAGCACTCGTCGATGTCGTCCAGCACGTCGACGACCACGACGACCGGCACGTCGGGCTCTTCGTCCTCGATGAAGGCCGGCGGCGCGCGGCTCGACGTGTCGTCGGTGAAGATGATCTCGTCCAGCTGTCAGTAATCTCCCGCTTCACAAAAGCGGAACTCTACACGGTGGATCGGACACGGGTCCGGTCCATCGTCCCGTCTGGGTCGCTCTGCGGCGGGCACGGCCTTTGTAGAGTCAGAGCACACGCACTATGGCTGAGCGGATCGTGCACGTCAATTTCATGCATCCCGAGAAGACGTCCGCCGCCGGCGATTCCCCTCAGACGCGCAGCGAGCTCCAGGCCTGGGTCCGCGACACTCTCCGCCTCCAGCCCGCGACGGAGACAGCGCTGCTGAGCGCGATCGACGCGGTCTTCACGCGTCACGAACGGCTGTGGCAGGAGTCGAAGCAGGAGGCCATCCATGCGTTGTCGGCCGGCTTCGCCGAGAAGATGGCGCGGGTGAAAACCGAGCTGTCCGCGAAAGACGCCACGGTCAGCAGTATTTCACGGTATTTCGAAGCGCTCGTCGCCGACCTGACCGAGCGGTCGCACCGCGATCCGAAGACCAAGCTGATGAACTTCGGACGCTTCACCGAGCAGCTCGAGTCGTTCCTCGCGCTCGAACAGCGCGGCCGATGGTGCGCGGTCGGCCTCGTCGACATCACCGGATTCAAGTGGTACAACGACGCGCTCGGCCACTCGATCGGCGACCGGATCATCGAGCGCGTCGCCCAATTGCTGCGCGAACAGGTCCGCTCGGACGACCTCCTCGCGCAGGAGCGCGGCTCGCGCGCCGAGGACCTGCACGCGCGCTTCGGCGGCGACGAGTTCTGCTTTCTCGTTCCCGATCTCGAGGAGTATCACCAGGCGCATTCGATCGCCGAACGGTTCCGCGAAGCGGTGGAGCGCTTCAACTGGGCGACGGAAGACGAGCGGCTGGCCGTCCAACCCGTGCGCGTCGACGTCGGCGTTGTCTGCATGGCGCTTGGCCGCGTGGCCGAGCGGCGGTTCATCGCGCGGCGCCTCGCGGCGGATTTGATCCAGCGCGCGGACAAGTTGATGTACGAAGCCAAAGGCGAGCGCGCGAACCACATCTACCTGACGCGCGCGCGAGTGGAAAACGGGCAGCTGCTGGACGTGGTAGACTGAGCAATTGTACCCCTGATGGTGGGTATAGCTCAGCGGTAGAGCGCCGGACTGTGGCTCCGGAAGTCGCGGGTTCGAACCCCGTTACCCACCCCACTCCACTCCTTCTCCAAAAAAGACGAAAGCAATTCGTTTCCGGCGCGTAAATCCGGGCCTCGCTCTTTGCGACACGCGCGGCCGGAGGTCTCATGACGCTGCGAACAGGGACTGTGTTCGTTGTGGGGATGCTGTGCATCGGCGCCGCCGCGCGCGCGGACGAAATCGTCCTCCCGTCTGGACCGTACGACGCGGGCAGCGGCGAACCGTTCGCGTGCGCCTCGCACATTCAGCAGGTGTTCGACGCGTCGCTGTTCCCCGGGTCGATGAAGATCGACGCGCTGACCTTCAGCAACACCCTGCTCGCCGACAGCGTCTACGTCGAGCCGGCCCACTATCAATTCTCGCTGTCGACGACGCCGGCCTCGTCGACGTCGCTCAGCACGAACTATTCGGCGAATCTCGGTGCGGACACCCAGCAGGTGATCGTCGCAGAGGAACCTGCTGCTCGACACTACGACGACGCACCCCGGTCCGGGCGGTGACGGGCCGATCTACGCCGACGCGAACACGAACGCGCACGGCACCGCGATGGTGACGAACTATCTCGGCGACGGCGATGTGACCATCCGATCGCATTTCGGGACGGCGGTCGGATTCGTCGGGCAGCTCTCGGCGACCCCCGAACCGATGTCGCTGCTGTTGCGCGGATCGGGCCTGGTGATCGCGCTGCGCGCGCGCTGCACGCGGTGATGCGGCGCGCCACGATCGCGGCCGTCGCGTTCGCGGCGGCCGCCGCCGGCGCGTGCCGGCGCGATCCGATCGCGCTCGGCGATCGCTATCTCGCCGCCGGCCAGGCGGAGGAAGCGATCCTGGAGTACCGCACGGCCGCGCGCGCGCAGCCGACGCGCGTCGACGTGCTCGAGAAGCTCGCGACCGCGTTCGACCAGGGCGGTCATCGGGCCGACGCGATCGCGGCGCTGGCCGACGCGGCGAAGCTCGCGCCGTCGCGCGTCGATCTGCTGACGCGGGCCGGCTGGCTCGCGCTCGCCGCCGGGCGCGTCGCCGATGCGCACGTGTGGAAGTCGGACGCGCTGCGCCGCGACCGCACGAATGTCGACGCGCTGCTGCTCGCAGGGTCGGCGCTCGCCGATTTCCGCGCGTATCCCGCCGCGCTCAGCGCCGCCGACGCGCTCGCCGCCGAAGATCCGGTGAAGGCCGACGCCCTCCGCGGCATGGTCCAGTTCCGCCGCGGCGACGTGAACGCGGCGCGCGACGCGCTGACCCATGCCGTGGCGCTCGCACCGTCCAACGCCGACGCGCAACTGCTGCTCGCGTCGATCGAGCGCGCCGCCGGCGAGGCGGCCGCGGCCGATCGACGGCTCGCCAGCGTGGCCGCCGATCCGGCGGCTGCGTGGAAAGCCCACGTCGTGCGCGCGCAGTGGCTCGCGCGGGAACAGCGCGGCGATGATGCCGTCGCAGAAGCCAAGGCGGCGATCGCGCAGCGGCCGCGCGCGCCGCAAGGACAGGCCGCGCTCGGCGCGGCCGAAGCCGCACGGGGACACTGGTCCGACGCGATCGCGGCCGACGGCCGCGCGGTGGAGCTCGCGCCGCTCGACGAACACGCGCGGCTGGCGCTCGTCGACGCGCTCCTCGCGCACGGCGACGCGCGCGACGCGGTCCACGCCGCCCAGCCGCTGGCCGAGCTCTGGCCCGGTCCGGCCACTTTCATCGTCCTCGCGCGGACGATGCGACGCGCGGATGACGTTGACGGCGCGCGGCGCGTGCTCGCGGAGTCCGATCACACATCGCCGGGAGATCCGAACGCAAACGCGGAGATCGGCGACCTCGAACTCGCCGCAGGACGGCTCGACGCGGCCGAAGATCGGACAGCGTCCGCCGTCGGCCGGCTCGAGCGCGCGGCCGCCGCCGCGCCGGATCGCACCGACGTGCGCGAGCTTCTGGCCGACGTGCTGCTCGCGACCGGTCAGCGCGACCGTGCGCGGCGCGAACTCGAGTGGGCGGCTGCGCACGACGCTGACGGCACCGCGCCGCTCACGACGCTCGCGATGCTGGAACGCGCCGACGGCCGCATCGACGCCGCGGAACGCGGACGGCTCGATCGCGCGCTCGAGCTCGCGCAGATCGCGGAGCGCGCGCTCGGGAGCCGCGCCGAAGTGCTCGACACGTTCGGCTGGATCTACCTCAAGCAGCACCGCGCTCTCGACGCGCAGCGGACGTTCAGCCGCGCGATCGACCTCGCGCCGCACAGCCGCGTCTACCGCGAGCACCTCGCGCGCGCCACCCACTGGTTTCTGGCCGTCGAGTGGTAGGCTACACGGATGGAGTCCGCCCGCGTCCGCTGCCGGGGCGAGCACATCGCCACGCCGTGAGGCCGGCGCACCACCATCTCGAGTCGCTCGACGCCTTCCGCGGCCTCACGATCGCCGGCATGATCCTCGTCAACAATCC
>Ga0070741_10005175_pt1 | contig 29294 bp, 25 predicted proteins | sample Coa_R1_4_FD_66440 | JGI IMG/M metagenome (GOLD analysis project Ga0070741, IMG submission 66440) | Surface soil microbial communities from Centralia Pennsylvania, which are recovering from an underground coalmine fire - Coalmine... | ecosystem: Environmental > Terrestrial > Soil > Unclassified ... | reverse complement strand
CCTCACGCGCATAGCCGAACATCGACTCGGTCTGCGCGTTCACCAACTTGATCCGGCCCTCGTCATCCACGATCACCATCGCGTCCGGCGCCGCCTCCAACAACGCCCGGAACGGAACGTCCGCGGGATGCGGATGCGGATCGGGCCGGAACTCGCGATGCGCGCCGGGATCGGCGCAGCATCCGACCACGCTGTGGTCCTGTGGTTCCACCACGCCCTCCCCCTTGCCGCCGACACGAATGCGCGGCGTGCATTTGCACGTGCGCCGTGAGCCATCAGTGTGCAGTCGCGTACAGCCAGTCGCGGCCGCTTCGGGTCAGTTCGACCGCGCACGCCAACCAACGCCACCCCTACTGGCGCGCTTGCGGGCGACGGCGGCGGACTTCCTGCGGCTCCGCGGGCAACCGGGAGCCCGCGCGAGCGCCGGCACTTCCGGGTCTTTGGTCCTCAGCCCACCGGGACTGCGGGCTCTGACCTGGCGCAACCATGAGCGGGAGCCTGAAGGCGAAGCCAGGACGACGCCGAAGGGGACGGGTTCACCATGTTGAAGACCGAGGGCAGCGCCAGTGCGTACCGCGCCGAACCGCCTGACCGTTACGTCTACGACTTCGCCGACGGCCAGGCCACCATGTCCGACCTGCTCGGCGGCAAGGGCGCGAACCTGGCGGAGATGACCAGGCTCGGCCTTCCGGTCCCGCCGGGCTTCACCGTCACCACCGAGGCCTGCCGGCACTACCTCAAGACCGGGCGGCTGCCCGGCGGTCTCGACGCGCAGATCGCCAAGCACCTGGCCGGCCTCGAGCAGGCGGCCGGGCGCCGGCTCGGGGACGCGGACGATCCGCTGCTGCTCTCGGTGCGTTCCGGGGCGAAGTTCTCGATGCCCGGGATGATGGAGACGGTCCTCAACATCGGGGTCTGCGACGCCACCGTCGCCGGGCTGGCCAAGCGCTACGGCGACGAGCGGTTCGCGTGGGACTGCTACCGCCGGCTGGTGCAGATGTACGGCCGCACGGTGCTCGGCGTTTCCGCGGAGGAGTTCGAGCGGGCGCTGATCCAGGCCAAGGTCCGCAAGGGACTGGTGCCGGACGCCCCGGACACCGCGCTGGACGCCGACGCGCTGCGGGCGCTCACCCGCCGCTTCCAGCGCATCGTGCGCGAGGTCAGCGGGCAGGAGGTGCCGCAGAGCCCGCGCGAGCAGCTGTCCGGCGCGGTACGCGCGGTGTTCGAGTCCTGGGACGGGCAGCGGGCCAGGGTCTATCGCAGGCGCGAGGGCATCCCGGACGACCTGGGCACCGCGGTGACCGTGATGACCATGGTGTTCGGCAACCTCGGCGGCGATTCGGGCACCGGCGTCGGATTCACCCGCGACCCGGCCACCGGCGCCCCCGGCGTGTACGGCGACTATCTGTCCGACGCGGAGGGCGAAGACGTCGTCTCCGGCGTCCGCAACACCCTGACACTCGAGCAGTTCGGCGCGCTCGACCCGGACGCTTACCGGGAGCTGCGCCGGCACATGGCCACGCTCGAGGAGCACTACCGGGACCTGTGCGACATCGAATTCACCGTCGAGCGCGGCAAGCTGTGGATGCTGCAGACCCGGGTGGGCAAGCGCACCGCGGCGGCGGCCTTCCGCATCGCCGCCGACCTGCTGGCCGACGGGACCATCGACGAGGACGAGGCCCTCTGCCGGGTCACCGGCGAGCAGCTGGCCCAGCTGATGTTCCCGTGCTTCGCCCCCTCCGGTGGCGCCATCGCCCCGATCGCCAAGGGCATCGCCGCCTCCCCCGGCGCCGCGGTGGGGCACGCGGTGTTCAGCTCGGCGGACGCCGTCGCGCGCGCCGCGGCCGGCGACCGCGTCATCCTCGTCCGCCGCGAGACCAACCCCGACGACCTGCCCGGCATGATCGCCGCCTCCGGCGTGCTGACCGGCCGTGGCGGCAAGACCTCGCACGCCGCCGTGGTGGCCCGCGGCATGGGCCGCACCTGCGTGTGCGGCGTGGAAAGCCTGGAGATCGACGAGCAGCTCGGCACCGCGACCGTCACCCGCGGCCGCTCGGCCGGAATCGTGATCAACCGCGGCGACCTGGTCTCCATCGACGGCACCGACGGCTCGGTCTACGACACCGAGATCCCCGTGGTCAGCTCCCCCGTCGTCGAGTACTTCGAAGGTCACGGCACGCACACCGGCGACCCGGTCGTGGCCGCGGTCGCCACGCTGCTGGGGATCGCGGACAGCCGCGCGCAGCTGGGCGTGCGCGCCAACGCGGACACCCCGGCCGATGCGGCCCGCGCCCGGCGCTTCGGAGCGCACGGCATCGGCCTGGCCCGCACCGAGCACATGTTCCTCGGCGAGCGGCGGCCGATCGTGGAGCGGCTGATCCTGGCCGAATCCCAGCAGGACCGCACCAATGCGCTCAACCGGCTGCTTGAACTGCAGCGCGCGGACTTCACCGGGCTGCTGGCCGCGATGGACGGACTGCCGGTCACCGTCCGGCTGCTCGACCCGCCGCTGCACGAGTTCCTGCCCGACCTGACCGAGCTGTCCGTCGAGATCGCCGTCGCCGACGCGACGCACCAGCCGGTGACGGCAGAGCGGCGCGAGCTGCTGGCCGCGGTGCGCCGCTGGCACGAGCAGAACCCGATGCTGGGCCTGCGCGGCGTGCGCCTTGGCCTGGTGGTGCCCGGCCTCTACGCGATGCAGGTGCGGGCGCTGGCCGAGGCGATCGTGGCCAGGCGCGGCGACGGCGGCGCCCCGCTCGCGCACATCATGATCCCGCTGGTGGCCGAGGCACACGAGCTCGAACTCGCCAGGGCGGAGGCCAAGCGGGTGCTGCGCGAGGTGGACCCGGGCCTGACGGTCTCGGTGGGCGTGATGATCGAGCTGCCGCGCGCCGCGCTGACCGCGCGCCGGATCGCCGAGCACGCCGAGTTCTTCTCCTTCGGTACCAACGACCTGACCCAGACCACCTGGGGCATGAGCCGCGACGACGCGGAGGGCGCGTTCTTCCCCGCCTACCTGGAGCACGGCGTCTTCACCGCCTCGCCGTTCGGCACGATCGACCCCGAAGGCGTCGGTGCCCTGGTGCGCGCGGCCGTCAAGCGCGGCCGCTGGACCCGGCCGGACCTGGAGATCGGCGTGTGCGGGGAACACGGCGGCGACCCGGCCTCCATCCACTTCTTCCACCAGGCCGGCGTGGACTACGTCTCCTGCTCCCCGTTCCGGGTGCCGGTCGCGCGGCTCGAGGCCGGGCGGGCGGCAGTGCTGGCCCGGCGCGAGGCGGCGGGGTCCGACGCGGTGGGGAGTGACACCCGGTGATCGCCCTGCCCCTGGCCCTCGGGCACGCCGCGTCCGGCGCAGAGTCGGCCGCGGGAGGCCGCGGCGCGCGTGAAAGCGCCTCGCAGCTGACCGTGGAGGGTATCGGCGCCCTGGTGGCTGAGCTGCGCCGGCGCGGCTACCGGGTGGTCGCGCCGGTACGCCGCGCCGGCGCGCTGGTCCTGGACGAGATCCGGGAGGCCGGGGAACTGCCGTGGGGGCTGGGTGTGCAGACCGGGCCCGGGCACTACCGGCTGGTCGAGCGCGATGACGGCCAGCTGTTCGCCGGCGCGGCCGGGCCGATGCCGTGGAAGCGGTTCCTGCGCCCGCCGCGCGAGAAGATCCTGGACGCCGACCGCACCCCCGGCGGCGGTTTCACCGTCACCGAGCCCGACCCGGACGAGGAGCCGCCGCTGGCGTTCCTCGGCGTGCGGCCCTGTGATCTACGTGCCCTGACGATCCTGGACAAGGCGCTGCTGACCGCGGGCGGCCGGTCCGGGTACGCCGTGCGCAGATCGCGGGCGTTCATCGTGGCCGTGGAGTGCACCGAGCCGGCCGAGACCTGCTTCTGCGTCAGCGCGTCGGCCGCGCAGGGGGTCAACTGCGGACCGGGCGCCGACCCGGCCGGAACCCCGGGCGCGCCGCGCTACGACCTGCTGCTGACCGAGGTCACGGGCGGCGGCGGGCACCGGTTCCTGGCGCGCAGCGGCTCCTGTCGCGGCGCCGAGGTCCTGGCCGGGATCGCGCACACCGCGGCCGACACCAGGACCATCGACGCGGCGAGGCAAGCGGTCGAGCACGCCGCGTCCTCCATGCGGCGCACGCTGCCCACGGTCGACCTGCGCTCGCTCATGGCCGCCTCGGTGGAGGCGAAGCACTGGCGCGACGTCGCGGAGCGCTGCATCGCCTGCGGCAACTGCACGCTGGTGTGCCCCACCTGCTTCTGCACCACCACCGAGGACACCACCGATCTGACCGGCGAGCACGCCGAGCGGTGGAACAGCTGGGACTCCTGCTTCGACCTGGACTTCTCCTACATATACGGCGGCGAGGTGCGCTCCAGTGTGCAGAGCCGCTACCGCCAGTGGCTGACCCACAAGTTCGGCACCTGGCAGGACCAGTTCGGCGACTCGGGCTGCGTCGGCTGCGGACGCTGCGTCGCGTGGTGCCCGGCCGGCATCGACCTGACCGAGGAGCTCAAGGCTCTTCAATCCGAATGGGAACTGGAGGCGGACGACGCGTGAACGCCTCGACCCGCGACTTGCCCGCCCGCGCCGCGCACGCCGTACCCGCTCCCGCGATCCCGGCCCCGGCGGCCACGCGGCCGTCCCCGATGGCGCCGCTGCCGTACGTCGTCACCTCGGTGCACCGGGACACCTACGACACCGTCACGCTCGCGCTGGAACCGGAGGACGCGGCGCTGCCCAGCTGGGAGCCGGGCCAGTTCACCATGATGTACGCGTTCGGCGTCGGCGAGATCCCGGTCTCGGTGAGCGGAGACCCCTACCGGCAGGACCGGCTCGTGCACACGGTGCGCGACGTGGGCGCGGTCTCGCACGCCATCGCCTCGGCGCGAGCCGGGGACGTGCTGGGCGTGCGCGGCCCCTTCGGGCACGGCTGGCTCTCGGACGGCTGGCCGCAGCACGATGTCGTCGTGGTCGCGGGCGGTCTGGGGCTCGCCCCGTTGCGTCCCGTCGTCTACGGCCTGATCGCGCACCGCGCCAGGTTCGGCCGGGTCACCCTGGTCGTGGGCGCCCGGACGCCGGCGGATCTGGTCTACACGCGCGAGTACGAGGCGTGGCGGTCCTGCGGACTGGACGTGCGGGTGACCGTGGACCGTGCGGCGCCTGACCAGGGCGGGCGGCCGTGGACCGGCCACGTGGGCCTGGTGACCGCCCCGCTGGCCCGGGTGGCGCTCGATCCGGACTGGACCACGGCGTTCGTGTGCGGACCCGAGGTGATGATGCGCGCGGCGGCCGAGGCGCTGGCCGACCGGGGCGTCTCGGAGCAGCAGATCCTGCTGTCCCTTGAGCGCTCGATGAAGTGCGGCATCGGCGTGTGCGGCCACTGCCAGCTCGGTCCCGATCTGATCTGCCGCGACGGGCCCTGCGTGACCTACCGGCACGCCGCGCCGCTGCTGGCCGTCAAGGAGCTGTGAACCATGTCCCCCGCGACCGCTACCCCTGGGGCCGAGATCACTGAAACCGCCGCGCCGACCCTCGCGGTGTGGAAGTTCGCCTCCTGCGACGGCTGCCAGCTCTCGCTGCTCGACTGCGAGGACGAGCTGCTCGCGGTGGCCGGACGGGTGCGCATCGCCTCCTTCCCCGAGGCGACCCGCTCGGTGGCGCCGGGCCCGTACGACCTCTCCCTCGTCGAGGGTTCGATCACGACGCCCGAGGACGCCGAGCGCATCCGCGAGGTGCGCGCGCAGTCCAAGTACCTCGTCGTGCTCGGCGCCTGCGGCACCAGCGGCGGCATCCAGGCGCTGCGGAACTTCGCCGACGTCGCCGAGTACTCTTCCGCGGTCTATCCCACCCCTGAGTATCTCAGCACCCTCAAGGACTCGACGCCGATCCGGGACCACGTGCAGGTCGACTACGAGCTGCGCGGCTGCCCGGTGGACCGCGGCCAGCTGCTCGAGGTGATCACCGCCTATCTGGCCGGACGGCAGCCGGCGATCCCGGACCGCGGCGTCTGCTACGAGTGCAAGGCGCGCGGCGCGGTCTGCGTCACCGTCGTCCACGGCACGCCCTGCCTCGGTCCGGTCACCCACGCCGGCTGCGGCGCGCTGTGCCCGGCCTTCCAGCGCGGCTGCTTCGGGTGTTTCGGCTCGACCCGGCAGGCTCGCGTCCGCGCGATGGCCCGGCTGCTGCTGGCCGAGGGCGCCTCGCCCGACGCCCTGCTGCGCACCCTGAGTTCGGCCAATCCCGCCGACTCGGCCTTCCGCGCCATCGGCGCGCAGATCGAGCGCGATGTTGCGGCGGCGGGCGACGAGAAGGAGGCAGGACGGCCATGACGCACCGTCAGGAACGGCTGCTCGAAGTGGGCTCGCTCGCCCGGGTGGAGGGCGAGGGCGCACTACGCGTCGTGCTCGACCACGGTCGGGTGACCGAGGCGCGGCTGAACATCTATGAGCCTCCCCGCTTCTTCGAGGCCATGCTGCGCGGCCGCTCCTATCTCGAACCGCCGGACATCACCGCGCGGGTGTGCGGGATCTGCCCGGTCGCCTACCAGCTCACCGCCTGCCGGGCGATCGAGGACGCCTGCGGCGTGACTGTGCCGCCGCAGATCAACGCACTAAGAAGGCTGCTTTACTGCGGCGAGTGGATCGAGAGCCACGCGCTGCACATCTACCTGCTGCACGCCCCGGACTTCCTCGGCTATCCGGACGCCATCGAGCTGGCCAAGGACCACCGCGCGATCGTCAGCCGCGGCCTGGCGCTGAAGAAGACGGGCAACGACCTGGTGGAGGTGGTCGGCGGGCGCGCCATCCACCCGATCAACGTGCGGGTCGGCGGCTTCCACCGGGCCCCGGCGCGCAGCGAGCTCGACGCGTTCAAGAACCGGCTGGACGACGCCCTCGAGGCCGCGCTGGAGACCGCGCGCTGGGCCGGGGGCTTCGCATTCCCCGAGTTCGAGACCCCGCACGCGCTGCTCGCGCTTGACGACGCCGGAACGAACGGCGGAAGCCGCAGCCCGGCGGCCGGCGGCGCGGGCCCGCGCTACCCGATCGAGTCCGGGCTCGGCGTGATCACCACCGCCGGCGTCGGCTTCCCGCTGGAGGACTTCGAACACTACGTCAGCGAGTCGCAGGTCCCGCATTCGACCGCGCTGCACGCGAAGCTGCGCGGCGTCGGCACCTACCTGACCGGCCCGCTGGCGCGCTACAACCTGGCCGGCCCGAGGCTGTGGCCGGTCGCCGCGGAAGCGGCCCGCGCCGCCGGCCTCGGCCGCTTCGAGCGCAATCCGTTCCGCTCGGTGCTGGTGCGCGCCGTCGAGGTGGTGCAGGCCGTCGCCGAGGCCCGCGCGATCATCGAGGCCTACCAGCCGCCGGACCCGCCGTTCGTGCCGGTCGAGCCGCGGGCCGGCCGCGGCCACGGGGCCACCGAGGCGCCGCGCGGCCTGCTCTACCACCGCTACGACCTGGACGAGCGCGGCCTGATCACGGCCGCGCGGATCGTGCCGCCCACCGCGCAGAACCAGGCCGCCATCGAGGCCGACCTGCGGCTGGTGGTGCAGGCCGGAGCGCAGCTCGACGACGAGCACCTGACCCTGCACTGCGAGCAGGCGATCCGCAACTACGACCCCTGCATCTCCTGCTCGGCACACTTCTTGGACCTCGACGTGACCAGAAGGTGAGCGCCATGTCAGCCTTCGAGACCATCGTGATCGGCGTGGGCACCGATCTGCGCGGCGACGACGGGTTCGGCGGCGCCGTCATCGAAGCCCTGCGAAAGCAGCCGGCTCTCCGCGACCGAGCGCTGCTCGCCCGCTGCGACGGCGAGCCGGCCCGGATGATCGACCTGTGGGAGGGCTTCCGCTACGCGTTGGTGATCGACGCGGTACGCGGCGGTTCCGAGCGATTCGGATTCGTATACCGGCACGATTTCGCCTCCGGCACCACATCCGGATCGGCGCGGCAGCAGCGCGAGACGGCGCCCGGTGGGGAGCCCGCCGGCAACGGGCACGCGATCGGACTGGGTGCGGCCGTGCGCCTGGGCCGAGTGCTCGACCGGCTGCCCGGCCGGCTGATCCTGTACGCGGTGCACGGGCGGGACTTCCGGCTCGGCGCCCCGCTGTCCGGACCCGTGGCGCAGGCCGTGCCCGCGCTGGCCGGGCGGATCAGCCGGGAGGTACTCGGCGTGCTCTCGCTCGGCGAGGGCCGGGACCAAGGTCCCGGGGCCCGCCGGTCGAGCGGCCCTGTGAGGGTCCTGCCACCACGCGCGACGCTGAGGGCATGACCTCGACGCTGCCGCACCCGCTGCACGCCCGACGCGACCCGGCGGCCGCGGCTGCGCCGGCCCGCGGCGTCGAGCGGCGCCGGTGGGAGGTGCGCGGGACGGTGCAGGGCGTCGGCTTCCGGCCCTTCGTGCACCGGCTGGCGACCGAGTTGGCGCTGGCCGGACGGGTGCGCAACACCGGCGGCACCGTTCTGATCGACGCCGAGGGCCGTGCGGAGGCGCTGGACGCCTTCGAGGCGCGGCTGCGCGCGCAGGCCCCGCCGCTGGCCGCGATCGCCGCCCTGGTGCAGCTGCCCGCGCGCGACGGCGGGTTGCCTGCCGGGTTCGTGATCGAAGAGTCGCTGGCCCTTGAGGCGACCTCGGACGGCGAGGTGGCGCCCGCACACCGCGACGTGCCGCCGGACGCCGCGATCTGCGACGCCTGCCTGGCAGAGCTCTTCGATCCGCGCAACCGCCGCTACCGGCACCCGTTCATCAACTGCGTGGACTGCGGGCCGCGCGCCACCATCATCGACGATCTGCCTTATGACCGGCGGCGCACCGGGATGGTCGGATTCGAGCTCTGCGAAGCCTGCGCCGCCGAATACCGGGATCCGGCGAACCGCCGCTTTCATGCGGAGCCGGTCGCCTGTCCGGAGTGCGGGCCGCGGTTGCACTGGCAGCAGGTCGCAGCCTCGCCTCCAACTCAACAGGCGCGTGGTCGAGAAGTGCTGGGCGAGGACGCGCTGCGTGCCGCCGCGGCTTGTGTGGCTGCGGGCGGCATCATCGCGCTCAAGGGCTTGGGCGGCTTCCAGTTCGTCTGTGACGCGACGAACGAGGCGGCGGTCGCGCTGCTGCGCGAGCGTAAGCACCGTCCGAGCAAGCCGCTGGCCGTGATGGTCGCCGACCTGCGCTCGGCAGAGGCCCATGCCCGGCTGTCCGCGATCGAGCGTCAACTGCTGACCGGCCCGGCGCGGCCGATCGTCCTGGTCGAACCGCGCACGCCGCACGGACACCGGCTCATCGCGACCGGTGTGCGCCGGGAGAGCCCGGCCCTCGGCCTGTTCCTGCCCACCACGCCGCTGCACCATCTGCTGGTGCGGGCCCTGGGCCGACCGCTCGTGGTGACCAGCGGCAACCTCGGCGGCGAGCCGATCGTGATCGACGACGAGACCGCCCGGGCCAGGCTCAGTACGGTCGCGGACGGGATCTGCGGCCACGACCGGCCGATCCTGGCCCGCTATGACGACTCGGTGACGACCGTGACCGCCGACCGGCCGGCCGTCGTGCGCCGCGCCCGCGGCTACGCCCCGGCGCCGCTTTCCCTGCCGATCCCGGCGCGCCGTCCGCTGCTGGCCGTCGGCGCGCAACTCAAGTACACCTTCACCCTCGCGCAGCGCGCTACAGCGATTACGAGTGCTCACATCGGCGACCTCGAAGACGCGGCGACACACGAAGCCTTCGTGCGCTGCCTGCACCGGCTCAGCCGGCTGCACGCGATCGTGCCTGAGTACGTCGTGCACGACCTGCACCCCGGCTACCTTTCGACGCAGTACGCGGATCGCTTCCCCCGGGGCCGGCGGATCGCGGTCCAGCACCACCACGCGCACATCGCCTCCTGCGCCGCCGAACACGGACTGACCGAGGACGTCATCGGGGTCGCCTTCGACGGCCTCGGGCTCGGTGACGACGGGACGCTGTGGGGTGGCGAGGTCATGGTCGCGAATCTCCAGGGATACACCCGTCTGGGGCGCTTCGCCCGCGCTCCCCTGCCCGGCGGCCCCGCCGCCGTGCTGCATCCCGCGCGCATGGCGCTCGGCTACCTCGCCGGGCTGGAGCGGTTCGGCAGCGGGGAGTCCGGCAGTGGGGCGTTCGACCGGGAAGCAGCGTCCTGTTTCACCGACCGGCTGGACCAGCGCGAGGTGTCCACCCTGCTGCGCATGGTGGCGCGGCGGATCAACTGCCCGGTGGCGTCCAGCGCGGGCCGGCTCTTCGACGCGGCCGCCGCGTTGCTCGGCCTGCCCGCCGCGCTGCCGCCCGGCGCACAGGTCAGCTTCGAGGGTGAGGCGGCGATCGCGCTGGAGAACGCCGCGGGCGCGGTGTCCGCGCCGGCGCTGCCGTGGCGCTTGGCGCACGCGGACGGGCTGTGCATCTACGATCCGCGCCCCACGCTGGCCGCGCTGCTCGACGGCGTGGCCGCCGGTACGTCGATCGCACGCCTCGCCGCCGGCTTCCATGAGGCCATCGCCGAGGCGACCACCGCAATGGTCGAACAGGCGGTGCGCGTCGTCGGCGCCAAGCCGGTGTGCCTTTCCGGAGGCGTGTGGCAGAACCGCCGGCTGGCCGCGACGGTCGTCTCCAACCTGGAGAACGCCGGCCTCGACGTCTTTGTGAATCAGCGGGTTCCGTGCAACGACGGCGGCATCAGCTACGGCCAGGCCGCCATCGCCGCGGCTCGTCTCAGCGAGAGGTGAGCGCGATGTGCCTGGGCATTCCCGGACGGATCACGCAGATCCGCGACAGCGATCCGTTTCCAATCGCGCTGGTCGACTACGGCGGCGTGCGTAAAGACGCCTGCCTGGCGTACATCCCGGACGCTGTGATCGGCGAATACGTGATCGTACATGTCGGGTTCGCCATTGCACGGGTCGACGAGGCCGAGGCGCTGCGCACGCTCGACGTGCTGCGCGCCATGGGCGACCAGGTCGCCCAGGAGCTCGGGGAGCCGCTGCGATGAAGTACCTTGACGAATACCGCGACCCGGCGCTGGCCCGCGCACTGCTCGGGCAGCTGCGCGCCACCGCGACCCGGCCGTGGCGGATCATGGAGGTCTGCGGCGGGCAGACCCACACCCTCGTGCGACAGGGCATTGACGAACTGCTGCCGGCGGGGATCCGAATGATCCACGGCCCGGGCTGCCCGGTGTGCGTCACTCCGCTTGAGATCATCGACAAGGCCCTGGCGATCGCCGCACGTCCCGAGGTGATCTTCGCCTCCTTCGGCGACATGCTGCGCGTGCCGGGCTCGCGTACCTCCCTCGCGCAGCTGCGCGCGGCCGGCGCGGACGTGCGGGTGGTGTACTCGCCGATGGACGCCGTCAGCCTCGCCCGGGCCAACCCGGACCGGCAGGTGGTCTTCTTCGCCGTCGGCTTCGAGACCACCGCCCCGGCCAACGCCGGGGCGGTACTGGTCGCCGAGCGCCTCGACGTGCCGAACTTCTCCATCCTGGTCAGCCACGTGCTGGTACCCCCGGCCCTCACCGCGATCCTGGAATCAGAGCACTGCGAGGTGCAGGCCTTCCTCGCGGCGGGCCACGTGTGCGCGGTGATGGGCTGGACCGAGTACGAGCCGCTGGCCGCCAAGTACCGCGTGCCCATCGTGGTCACCGGATTCGAACCCTTGGACCTGCTCGAAGGCATCCTGATGACGGTGCGTCAACTGGAGGAAGGCCGGGCCGAGGTGGAGAACCAGTACGCCCGTGCGGTGCGGCGCACCGGCAACAGCGCCGCGCAGGACGCGATCCGCCGGGTGTTCCAGGTCACCGACCGCACCTGGCGCGGTGTCGGCCCGATCCCGGCCAGCGGCCTGCGACTGGCCGACGCCTACGCCCGCTTCGACGCCGAGCAGCGCTTCGGCACCGGCGACGTGCACGCGGTCGAGGAGCCCCGTTGCATCGCCGGGCGGATCCTGACCGGGCAGTCGCTGCCGACCGACTGCGCCGCGTACGGCACGGACTGCACGCCGCGCAACCCGCTCGGTGCGCCGATGGTGTCCGGCGAGGGCACCTGCGCGGCCTTCTACTCCGCGGGGCGCAGGGCGGCCCGCCCCGTTCCCGTCACCGACTTGACCAGCGTTCTGAACGGCAGGTGAGAAGCCCATGTCAGTGATCAACGATCCGGTCCAGGCGACCTGCCCGGCGCCGCACGCGGAGCACGAGCGCGTGCTGCTCGGGCACGGCTCCGGCGGCCAGCTCTCCGCGCGCCTCCTGCACGACGTGATCGTGCCGGGCCTCGGCGCGGCGGCCGCGGACCTCAGCCTCGACGACGCCGCGGTGCTCGATCTGGAGCCGTTCCTTGCGCCCGGCGACCGCGGCGGCCAAACCGAGGACCTGCGCTCCGGCAGCGTCGTCGTGACCACGGACTCCTTCGTAGTAGACCCGTTGGAGTTCCCCGGCGGGGACATCGGCGCGCTGGCGGTGCACGGCACGATCAACGATTTGGCGATGCGCGGCGCGCAGCCGCTCGCGCTGACTGTGGCGCTGATCGTGGAGGAGGGTTTCCCGCTGGCGCGGCTGCGCCGCCTGGTCGAGTCGGTCGGCCGGGCGGCCGCGCAGGCCGGCGTTCCGGTCGTCGCGGGCGACACCAAGGTGGTCGGGCGCGGCTGCGCGGACAAGCTGTTCATCACCACGACCGGCTTCGGCCGGCGCGCGCCGCGGGCGCGCTGCTCGGCCACCGCGATCCGGCCGGGCGACGCGATCCTGATCTCCAGTCCGATCGGCCTGCACGGGGTGACCGTGCTGGCCACCCGCGAAGACCTGGGCTTCGACGCCGATCCGCAGCTGCGCTCGGACACCAGGCCGCTGCACCGCATGGTCCAGACGATGCTCGACGCGGGCGGCTCCGACGTGCACGCGCTGCGCGACCCGACCCGCGGCGGGCTCGCCTCCGCGCTCAACGAGCTGGCCGAGGCGTCCGGAGTCGGCATCCTGGTCGAGGAGGACGCCGTCCCGGTGCCGCCCGTCGTCGCGGCGGCCTGCGACCTGCTCGGGCTCGATCCGCTGCACGTGGCCAACGAGGGCTGCGCCGTCGCGTTCGTCCACCCGGCCAGCGCCGACGCCGTGCTCGCCGCGATGCGCTCATGCGCCGAGGGCGCCCAGGCGGTGCGCATCGGCACCGCCGTGGCGGACAACCCGGGCCGCGTCGCGCTTCACACGCTCGTCGGCGCCTACCGCATCGTCGACATGCTCGTCGGCGAGCAGCTCCCCCGTATCTGCTAAGAACTCGTATCCGCTAATAGACGGGAGGTTGATCAGCGATCTGCGGTTCCGGCTCGCGCCCGCCGAGGTCGAGCCGGAAGGGCGGGTAGACGTCTGTCATAAGGCTGGCATAGACGATCACCCGCAGCGCCCACCGGTTCAGGCCGATGACGAGTTCGAATATCTCCGGCCGGTACGCGCCGGTGAAGGCGAGCGCGACGGCGGCGAACAGCGTCAGCACGCCGATCAGGCCGAGGCCCGGGACGCCGGCGAACCGGTAGCCGCCCAGGAAGATGCCCACGATGACGTACTGCGGGATGGCCAGCAGCCACCATTTGACCAGGGCCAGACCCCGCGAAAGCTGCTCGGGGTAGGCCACATCGAGCCGGGCGGGATAGTCGGGGACGTCGGCGAGCGTGAACGGCGGGTAGCGATCGGTGCCCAGGGCGCCGTACGAGTAGTACGCGACTCGCCAGCCCCACCGCAGCACCCCGACGTTGAACTCGAAGATTCCGCGCGGGTACCGGCCGGTGAACACGATCGCGAACAGCGCGACGATGCTCAGTACGAAGTAGGCCGCGCTCAGGCACCACAGCGCGATGTAGTGCGGGATCGCCAGCAGCCACTTGACGAGCCAGAGCCACCGCGAGAGCGGTGCGTCGAGCCTGGCCTCGACCGTGACCGGCCGCTGGAAGCCGGCCGTGGGGGCGGGCGGCGCCGGGGTGTATGCGGCGGTCATCGCGCACCGCCCGGCTCGGTTTCCGGTCCGGTTTCCGGCTGCATGCCGGTCAGCAGCTCTTCGGCGATGTGCTTGCCCCAGGCCGCGATCTCGTCCCAGTCGCGCTCGTCGCTGTCCGCGATGTGCATTGCCGCCATCAGCGTGCGGTGCACGATGCCGAGCTGCGCGCGCTCGATCCGGCCGCCGAACACGCGGTGGTCGCGGGCCGCGGTGGCGGTGATGACCTGCGAGGCGTCCACCGGGGGCGTGGAGCCGTCCGAGCCGCGCTCGCCGACCGGGCCGCTGGAGAACAGCCAGACCGGCCGGCCGCTCAGCTGCCCGGAGACCCGGTCGACCAGCTGGCGGGCGCTGGGCAGCCAACTGCCCATGTACACCGCGCTGCCGAGCACGAGCGCGTCGTAGCCCTGCAGGTCGGCGACCTGGTCGGGGGTGCGGGCGTCGGTCGGCACGCCGTTGTCCGCCAGCGCCTTGGCGAGGGCGGCGCCGATTTGCGCGGTGGCTCCGTGCCTACTCGCGGTGCATACCAATACTCTCATAATCAGCGCCTTCTTCAGCGGGCTCGGTAATCATGGCGATCGCCCCGGCCGGGCACTCTTCGGCGCACAGTCCGCAGCCTTTGCAGTAGTCGAGGTCGATCGAGTAGCGCGGCTGCCCGTCCGCGTCGAAGCCGAGCTTCGTGATCGCGTTGTCGGGGCAGACGCCGTAGCAGTTGTCGCAGCCGAAGCAGTTGCCGCAGGACAGGCAGCGGCGGGCTTCGTAGAGCGCGTTGTCCTCGGTGAGGCCGTGCACGATCTCCGCGAACGTGTCGACGCGGCGCGCGGCCTCCAGGCTCGGGCGCACCGTGGCGGGCGCGTCGCTGTAGTACCAGGTGTTGAGGTTCTCGATCGGGACCGGGGTCTGCGGCGCGGCGGCCGGTTCGGCGGCCAGGCCGCGCAGGTACCGGTCGATGGCGCGCGCGGCCGCGGCTCCGTGGCCGATCGCCTGGGTGGCGGTGCGCTCCCCGTCGATCGCGTCGCCGCCGGCGTAGACGCCGGGCCGGCCGGTGGCGTAGGCGGAGTCGACGTCGATCGTCCCGTGCGAGACGGCGATCCCGGGCGCCCTGCCCAGCCAGTCGAGTTCGGCGCTCTGGCCGAGGGCGAGCACCACGGTGTCCGCGGCCAGGGTCTCGAATTCGCCGGTCGGCTGCGGGAACCCGGTCTCGTCCAGCTCCATCCGCTCCACCGCGATGCGGCCGCGGTCGGCGTGCGTGATGGTGGAGAGCCAGCGTACTGTCACGCCCTCCGCCAGCGCTTCTTCGAGCTCTGACTCGTGGGCGGGCATCCGGTCGCGGGTGCGGCGGTAGACCACGACCGCCTCGGTGGCGCCGAGCCGGCGCGCGGTGCGGGCGGCGTCCATCGCGGTGTTGCCGCCGCCGTAGACCGCGACCCGGCGGCCCAGGTGCAGCGGCCAGTGGTCCTCGGCCGCGGCCAGCATGGTGAGCGCGTCGAGCATGTGCGCGCTGTCGCCGGCCGGTATGTAAGCGTTCTTACCGCTCTGCGCGCCGACGCCGAGGAAGGCCGCGTCGAAGCCGCCGGCGGCGAGCGCCTGGTCGAGGTCGTCGACGCAGCTTTCGGTCTCGAAGCGCACGCCGAGCGCGGCGATGCGGGCTATCTCGGCGTCGAGCACTTCGCGCGGCAGCCGGTAGCGCGGGATGCCGTAGCGCATCATCCCGCCGAGCTTGTCGGCCGCCTCGCGCACGGTGACCTCGTGGCCGCGCAAGGCGAGCTGGTACGCGGCGGACAGGCCGGCCGGGCCGGAGCCGACGACCAGGACGCGGCGTCCGCTGGGTTCGGCGGTGACCCGCACCGTCCAACCCTGCTTGATCGCCTCGTCGCCGAGGAACCGCTCGACGGAGTTGATGCCGACGGACTGGTCGAGCAGCCCGCGGTTGCACGCGGTCTCGCACGGGTGGTAGCAGATGCGGCCCATGACGGCCGGGAGCGGATTGTCGAGCATCAGTCTCCGCCACGCGGCTTCGTACGATCCGTCCTCTGCCGTGTAGAGCCAGTCGCGTACTGCCTCCCCGGCCGGACAGGCGGATTGGCAGGGCGGCAGGACGTGCTGGTAGACCGGGCGCTCAACGCGCCAGGCGCCGGTGTGGTTGGTGCGGCTGCTGCCGGGGTCGAGGGTGGTGGCGAAGGGGTGCTCGCTCTTCGCTTCGCGCACGTCGTCCATGGCTACGCTCCCTGGCCGGTGGTCTCGCGGCCGGGGCCGGTCGCGTCGAGCAGCCCGTAGACCCGGATGTTGCGGTCGGCATGCTCCTGGATGCGCGCTACCAGATCCGGGCGGCCGTCCCGATGGCCGTTCGGGAACAGGTGCGCATAGCGGGTTTGCGGCCGCAGGTATTCGTCGACGGGGACGCGGTGGCGGATCGGGGTGACCGCGGTCAGCTCGCCGTATTCGGCCTCGAACAAGGGGAAGAGCCCTGATTCCGCGGCCAGCCTGGCCAGCCGGATGGTCTGCGACGAGGCCGCGCCCCAGCCGAGCGGACACGGCACCAGCACGTGCAGATACCGCGCTCCGGTGAAGCCCATCGCCCGCTCCACCTTCGCCTCAAGGTCGCGCAGGTCGGCGACCGTCGCGGTGGCGACATACGGGATGCGGTGCGCCATCGCGATCGCGGGCACGTCCTTGCCCTGGCCGAAGCGGTTACCGGGAATGCCGGCCACGACGGGCGTCGTCGCGGTCCGGGCGGCCGGAGGCGTGGCGCCCGAACGTTGCACGCCGGTGTTCATGTACGCCTGGTTGTCGTAGCAGACGAACAGGACGTCGTCGTTACGCTCGAACATGCCGGAGAGCGTGCCGAGCCCGATGTCGACGGTGCCGCCGTCGCCGGCCTGACCCAGGACCCTGACGTCGGCGTGGCCTTGGGCCTTGAGCGCCGCGGCCACGCCGGAGGCGACCGCCGGGGCGTTGCCGAACAGCGAGTGCAGCCACGGCACCCGCCAGGCGCTCTCCGGGAAGGGCGTGGAGACGACCTCGAGACAGCCGGTGGCGTTGACCACGACCAGCTTGCCGTCCGCGGCGCGCATCGCGGCGTCGAGCACGTAGCGCGCGCCGAGCACCTCGCCGCAGCCCTGGCAGGCCCGGTGTCCTGAGATCAGGCTGTTGGCGCGCTTCGGGTCGGACTGCGCGGCGCGCTGGTCTTCGGGCAGCAGCCGGTTGCCGACCGCGAGCGAGCCGACCTGGTAGAACTTCATCGCGATTCCTCCCGCGCGTGCAGCCGGGCGAGCAGCCGCTCGGCGGTCGATCCGGGAGCGTCGTCGGAGGCGCGGCCGTACCCGGCCCGGGACAGCAGATCGCGGTCCAGGCCGAGGAAGGAGAACCGGGCCACGCGGGACGCCGCCGCGTCGCGCACCAGGGTGCGCAGCGCCTTCTTGGTGATCGGTCGGCCGCCGAGCCCGGCGACCACGGTGCTGCAGCGGGCCGGCACGGCGGGCGGGTCGGCCAGCGCGGCGATCAGTTCCGGGGTGATGATCCCGGCCGCGCCGGTGGAGAAGGCCCGTTCGAGCACGACCACCTGCTCGGCCCCGGCCAGCAGGGTGCGCAGCCGGTGCGCCGGGAAGGGCCGGAAGCAGGTCAGTTCCACCGCGCCGACGGCGAGTCCGTCCGCGCGGGCCTCGTCGATCACGTCTTCGAGCGTGCCGAGCACGGAGCCCATGGCGAGGAACACCGTGCGCGCTCCCTCGAGCCGGTAGCCGCGGGCCAGGCCCTCGGACGGACGGCCGACCAGTTTCGCGTAACGCTCGGCCAGCTCCGGCATCCGCAGCAGCGCCCGCTGCATCCGGCCGTGGGCGAGGAAGCGCACCTCGGTGAAGGCTTCGGGCCCGACCATCGCGCCGATGGACATAGGCACGCCCGGGTCGAGGATCTGCTGCGGCCGGTAAGGCGGCAGGAACGCGTCGACGGCCTCCTGCTCGGGCACGGCGATGCGCTCGACCGCGTGGGTGAGTACGAACCCGTCCATGCACACCATCACCGGCACCGACAGCTCTTCGGCCAGGCGGAACGCGATCGGGTGCAGGTCGCAGGCGGCCTGGTTGTCGCGGGCGTAGAGCTGGATCCAGCCGCTGTCGCGCTGGGAGAGCGAGTCGCTCTGGTCGTTCCAGATGTTGATGGGGGCGCCGAGCGCGCGGTTCGCGACCGTGAGCACGATCGGCAGGCCGAGTCCCGCGGCGTTGTACAGCGCCTCGGCCATGAACAGCAGGCCCTGGCTCGAGGTGGCGGTGTACGTGCGCGCCCCGGCGGCCGAGGCGCCGATGGACAGCGACATCGCGCCGAACTCCGACTCGACGTTCACGAACTCGCAGGGCGCGAGCACGCCCTGGCGTACCAGAGCACTGAGTGCCTCGACGATGTGGGTCTGCGGCGAGATCGGATAGGCGGGCACCACCTGCGGCCGGCAGCGGGCTACCGTCTCGGCCACCGCGCGGGAGCCCTCGACGGCGCGTCCCGGCGCGGCCTGCTGCGCGGCGGCCGGGCCGGCCTTGGCCGCGGGGGCGTTCGCCGGCGTGATGCCGCGGCGTGCGGATACGTCAGGAGCGGGCACCGGGCACCTCCGGGGTCGAATACGCGGCGGACTCGGCCCCGTCGCGGGCGTCGTCCTCATAGAAGCGGTCGCCGGCGCGCCGGATGTGCTCGAAGGCGTCGGCGGCGGCCTCGGCGTTCGCTTCGGCCACCCGGCCGGAGAAGCGCGCGGCGATCGCGTCGCGCACGGCGGCGAGCGGGACGATGCCGGTCGCCGCGGCGGCGGCGCCGAGCATGGCCGCGTTCGGCAGCGGGCGGCCGGTGCGCTGCCGGGCGAATTCGGTGGCGGGCACGGTGCGCACCCGCACGGCGCACAGCGTCATGCCGGCCGCGTCTCGGGCCGCCGGCCGGGTCAGGCCGGTGTTCGTGACGTCCGTGCCGTTTGCTTCGGTATGGCCTGAGCCGTTGGTCAGCACGGTGGCGGCCGCCGCGTCGTCGGGCGCGGTGGTGTTGATCAGGGCGGTGCCGCCGGGCTTGAGGCCGTCGAAGACGAAGCGCTGGCGCAGCAGCGTCGCGTCGAGGACGATCACCAGGTCGGGCTCGGTCACCGGTTCGCGGGACCGGATCGGCTGCTCGTCGATCCGGCAGTACGCCTCGACCGGAGCGCCGGTGCGCTCCGAGCCGAAACTGGGGAAAGCCAGCGCGTAGCGGCCGTCGGCGATCGCCGCCCAGGCGATCAGCTCGGCGGCGGTGACGACGCCCTGGCCGCCGCGTCCGTGCAGTCTGATCTGGTACATGACGCTCCGCCTCCTCCCTGGCATCCTCGCCCGCCGCCCCCGCGGGTCCCAGGGTCCTGAGACCTGGGCCTGGCGGGCCGAAGGGCCGGGACTCGGCACCGCTGTGGCCCGCCTGGGTCACGGCGGCGGCGCGACCGTGCACGGCCGAGGCACTGCGGCGGTGTCGGCCGGTCGGCCCCGGACGGGACCTTCGACCGTGTCCGGTGCCCGCGTTCCGCGCGACGCTGGAAGGACGAGCAGTGGCAGGGCCTACGTCGAGGAGGTCGCTGATGTCAGCAACCGTACGCAGCGTGATGACGAGCGAGGCGGTCTCAGTGCGCGTCTACACGCCGTACAAGCAGATCGTGCGCATCCTGCTCGACTACGGCATCAGCGCGGTGCCGGTGGTCGACGAGACCGGGCACGTCCTGGGCATCGTGTCCCAGGCCGACCTGATCGAGAAGGAGGCCGCACAGGCGCGCTCGACCTCGGCCGCCCATCGCCCGGCGACCTGGCACAGCCGCACGTCCCGGACGAAGGCCCACGCGGTCTCCGCCGACACGCTGATGACCGGCCCGGCGATCACCATCGGCCCGGATGCGGACCTGAACAGCGCCGCGCTGCTGATGAGCAAGCACAACGTCAAGCGGCTGCCCGTCGTGGACGCCGAGGGCCGGCTGCTCGGCGTGGTCAGCCGCGGCGACCTGCTCGTGCCGTTCCTGCGCTCGGACATCGAGATCCACGACGAGATCCTCAACCGGGTCCTGCTGACCGAGATGTGCGTGGATCCGCACTCCATCGACGTGAAGATCGCCGACGGCGTGGTGACGCTCAGCGGCCGGATGGAGAACGAGTTCGTCGCCCGCGACACGGCGGCGCGGGTGCAGGCGATCGACGGCGTCATCGAGGTCGTCGACTACCTGACTCCCGAGCCGGGCGAGGACCAGCCGCAGCGGCTGCCGTTCCGCACTCCCGTGTACTGATTGATGTACTGATCCCCGCCATAAGGGAGGGCCCCCGGGACATCCCGGGGCCCCTCCCTTCGCTTCGGCGCTTGAGGCGTCAGGCGGAGCGCCGCGCCCGTGCGTCGCCGTCGCTACAGCCGGGCGCCGACGTACTCGGCCAGGTCTGCCAGCCGCTCGGTGTAGCCCCACTCGTTGTCGTACCAGCCGAAGACCTTCACCAGCTCGCCGCTCGACTGGGTCAGCGCCCCGTCGAGCACGCACGAGGCCGGGTCACCGACGATGTCGGTGGAGACCAGCGGCTCGTCCGAGACCCGCACGATGCCGCGCAGCCGCTCCTCGGCGTCGTGCGCGAAGGCCGCGTTGATCTCCGCGGGGGTCGCCGGGCGGGCCAGCACCGCGGCCAGGTCCACCAGCGATCCGGTCGGCACCGGGACGCGCACCGCGATGCCGTCGAGCAGCCCCGCGGTCTGCGGGATGACCAGGCCGATCGCCTTCGCCGCGCCGGTGCTGGTCGGGATCACGTTGAGCGCGGCGGCCCGGGCCCGGCGCAGGTCCTTGTGCGGGCCGTCGAGCAGTTGCTGGTCGTTGGTGTAGCCGTGGATGGTGGTCAGGAAGCCGCGCACCAGGCCGAAGTGCCGGTGCAGTACGTCGACCATCGGCGCCGCGCAGTTGGTGGTGCAGGACGCGTTGGAGATGACGTGGTGGTGCGCCGGGTCGTAGTCGTCCTGGTTCACACCCATCACGACGGTCACGTCGACCGCGCCCTTCGCCGGCGCGGAGATCAGCACCTTGCGGGCGCCGGCCTCCAGGTGCGCGGCGGCCAGCGGGCCGGTGCGGAACTTGCCGGTCGACTCGATCACGAGGTCGACCCCGAGCTGCGACCACGGCAGCTGCTCGGGGTCGCGCTGCGCGAACACGGCGATCTTGCGGCCGTCCACGATCAGCGCGTCGTCGGCGTGCTCGACCCGGCCGCGCAGGCGCCCGTAGGTCGAGTCGTGGGCCAGCAGGTGGGCCAGGGTCGCGGCGTCGGTCACGTCGTTGACCGCGACGACCTCGAGCCCGCGCTCCAGCGCGATGCGGGTGAAGACCCGGCCGACCCGGCCGAATCCGTTGACGGCGATTCTCATCAAAGCCTCCTGGTAAAACAACCTTTCCCGGCCTCAGCCTCCCGCCGCGGCGACCGAGTCGGCAGGGCCGGGCGGCCCGGGACAAGTCCCGCACGACCCGGGCCGAACGCCTCTGCCCGTCGACCGGGGCGCGCAGGAGGATGAGTTAAAGGCAGGGCGTTGATCCGTGGCGCTCCGCGTGGGCTTGTGATCGCCTTGGAGCTGTCATGATTCAGACACCTTCGACGCCGCAGCGCATCGTCGTCGGCGTCGACTCCTCCGATAACGCGCTGCACGCTGCGATCTGGGCTGCACGCCAGGCAGTCGACCTCGGTGTGCCGCTTCTCGTCGTACACGCCCTCGATCTGGGCGCGACCAGCATCTACTCCACGGCCGTCGGCTACACCGAGGCCCGCAGGGAGGATGGCGCCACGCTGCTCGGCCAGGTGGCGCGCACGCTGCGGGAGAAGGTCCGCGGCGTGATCGTCGACACCGAGCTGTTCGACCAGGGCGCGCCGCAGACGCTGGTGGCCCTCAGCAACGAGTCGACCCTCGTCGTCTCCGGCACCCGCGGGCACGGCGGCTTCGCCGGGCTGCTGCTCGGATCGGTCAGCCTGAAGCTCGCCGGGCACTCCCACGGCCCGGTCGCCGTCGTGCGCGCAGGCGAGCCGAGCGAGCCGGAGAACGCGATCGTGCTGGGCGTGGAGCCGGAGGAGCACGAGGCGCCGATCCGCTTCGCGTTCGCGCTGGCGGCGCAGCTGGGCGCGACGCTCGACGTCGTGCGCGCCTGGTGGCCGCAGGCCGCGTACGGCGGTTACTACTCGGCGGACATCGGGATCGCCGAGCGCGACCACGCCGTGGACGTGGAAGGGCTTATCAAGGCGCTGCGTGAGGAGTACCCGGGCGTCAAGGTCTTCGTGAGCCCGATGCGCGGCAACCCCGTGCCGATGCTCCTGGAGGCTTCACGCGGCGCGCGGCTGCTCGTCGTCGGCGCGCATCGCAAGCACAGCCCGCTCTCGGTCGGAGCCGGCTACGTCGTGCAGGGTTTGCTGTCGCACGCCGCTACGCCGGTGGCCGTGGTTCCGGTCGTCTGAGTTTGCCGCGAGAGCTGACCGGCGCACGGGCTACTTGCGCGCGTGCCCATCCAGGATGTGCGCGACCACTTCGGTCACCCGCTGCGCGAACGCGATGTTCAGCCACTCGTCGGGGCCGTGCGCGTTCGAGTCGGCGCCGAGCGCGCCGGTGGCGAGGAAGTCAGCGTTTTGATACTTACGTCCGAGCAGTTCCATGAACGGTACCGAGCCGCCGCAGCCGAGGACGGCGTGGGGGCGGCCGAACACCTCGGCGCCGACGCGCGCCAGTGCCGCGCGCAGCCAGGGTGCCGGTGCGGGCGCGGCCCAGCCGTTCATGGTGAGCCTGTCTGAAAGCTCGACTTTCGCGCCGGCCGGTACGTCCGTCGTCAGCGTCTTTTCCAGCGCGGCGAGCGCGGCCTGCGCATCGGCTGTGGGCGGCACGCGGAAGCTGAGCTTGAGCGAGGCCGCGGGGCGCAGCACGTTGCCCGCGTCCGCCGGCTTCGGAAGTCCGGCCGCTCCGGTGACCGTCAGCGCGGGCCGCCACGTGTTGTTGAGCAAGAGCTCTGCTTCATCCGCGCCGGCGGCCGGAAACGGCGCGACCATCGGGAAGCGTCCGGCGATCAGGCCCGGCGCCAGCGCGGCGGCGTCACGGGCCGCGGTATGGCGCTCCGGCGGCAGGGCCACGTGCATCGCAGGGATCTTTATCTCTCCGCTCGCCGCGTCTTCGACCCGGTCGAGCAGGTGCCGCAGGACGCGGAACGGATCGGGGACGATGCCGCCGGCCAATCCCGAATGCTGCGGCGTTTCGAGCACGCGCGCGGTCACCGTCAGCTGAACCAGGCCGCGCAGGCTGTCGGTGAGCCATAGGCGCTCGTAGTCGATGCCCCCGATGTCGAGGCAGACGACCAGCGACACGTGTGCGAGCCGCTGACTCAGCAGGTCGAGGTACGCGGGCAGATCGGTGCTGCCGGACTCCTCGCAGGTTTCGAGCAGGATCACCGTGCGCGCGTGCTCACCGCCGGCCGCGCGAACCGCCTCCAGCGCCGTCGTCGCCGCGTAGCCCGAATAGCCGTCGTCCACTGCGCCGCGACCGTACAACCGACCGCCACGGAGCACCGGTTTCCAGGGCTCAAGTCCGGCGGACCAGCCGTCGAGCGGCGGCTGTTTGTCGAGATGGCCGTAGAGGATCACGGTGCCGGCGTTTCGCGCCGCGGCGCCCGCCGTCGCCGGGATGTCGGCGATCAGCAGCGGCGAGCGGCCTTCCAGCGTCAACGTCTCGATGCGGGCGCCCGGTAGTGCGCGCGCCGTGATCCACGCGCCGACGTGCTCGGTGGCCGCCCGAAGGTGACCGTTCGCCGCCCAGGACGCGTCGTACAGCGGGGAGAGCGCGGGGATTCGCACGAACTCGGCCAGGCTCGGCAGAGCCGATCGGGTCCAGAGCTCGTCCACCAGTCGCCGTATCGTGTGCGCGTCCATGGGGTCGCCTTCCCGCGGGCGAAGGAGCCTGTCAGGGCTCTGCGGTTCGGTGGCGAGAGGCGGCGCGGCGAGCCTGGGGTGGCCGCCGGGTCGGCGCTGGGTTCGACCCGACGGCCACGAGCGGCGCCCGAGCCGTCAGCCGCGCTTGACCTTCAGCACGGTGTGCTCGGGCAGGATCTCGGTGATCTTCCCCGGAATCTTGAACACGGCGTTGGGCGTGCCGGCCGCCGCCCAGACCTCGTCGAAGGTCAGCAGGTCCTCGTCGACGAGCAGGGTGACCGGCTCCTTGTGGCCCAGCGGCGGCACCCCGCCGATGGAGTATCCGGTGGCGCTCTTGACGAAGTCCGCGTCGGCCTTCTCGATCCCGCCGCCGATGCGCTCGGCCACGGTGTCGGGGTCCACCTGGTTCGGACCGCTGGCGAGCACGACCACCGGGGCGCCGGTGCCGGCGGCGCGGAACACCAGCGACTTGACGATCTGCGCCTTCGAGCAGCCCAGGGCCCGGGCGGCGTCGTCCGCGGTGCGGGTGGAGTCCGGCAGTTCCTGAACGGTCAGCCCGAGGCCGCGCTCGTCAAGGGCCTGCTGGAACTGTCGGGCTCGTTTGCTCAGCGTCACTGGTGAAGCTCCCGGTCTCGGTTCATGGTGGTTCTCGGCGGTGGTCTTAGCGGCGGTGGTCTTAGCGGCGGTGCTTGGCGGCGGCTCGACGGGCTACGGGCCGGCGGCGAGCAGCGCCGCGCGGTCAACCTTGCCCGTCGCCGAAAGCGGAAACCCGTCCCGAATGCGGATCTCGCCCGGGATCATGTAGCCGGGCAGCCGCCCGGCGAGGTACCCGCGCACCGCTGCCGGGGTGCAGCCCTCGTGTTCGGGGACGACGAAGGCGACCAGCTTCTTCTGCCCGGTCGGATCCTCGGTCACCAGGACATGGCTCTGCTTCACCGCCGGGCACGCGTCGAGATGGTGGGCGACCTCGCCCAGTTCGATCCGGTACCCGTTGATCTTCACCTGGTCGTCGAGGCGTCCTTGGAAGACGAGCACGCCGTCGTCGCGAAGGTAAGCGCGATCGCCGGTGCGGTAGACCCGCTCGATGACGCCGCCCAGCCGGACGGTCGCGAAGCTGTGCGCCGTGGCCTCGGGCGACGCGAGGTAGCCGGGCGACAGACCGGGCCCGGCGAGCAGGACCTCGCCGGTTTCGCCGGGTTCGCACAGCCGCCCGGCCTCGACGACGTAGGCGCGGGTGTTCTGGATGGGCACGCCGATCGGCAGCGCGTTCTCGTCGGCGCGCAGCGCGCGCACCGGGTGATAGGTGGCGAAGGTGGTGCACTCCGTGGGCCCGTACACGCTGGTGAGCCGATCCGGGCCGTACCGGTCCAGGGCGCGGGCGATGTGCCGGAGCGAGTGCGCTTCGCCGCCGGTGAGGATGCGGCCGACGCTGTCGAGGGTCTGCGGCGCCTCGTCGAGGATCGAGTTGAACAGCGCGGTCGTGAGGAAGATATCGGTGACTTTCTCCTGCTCCAGCACGCGTTGCAGTTCGGAGAAGCGCACGAACGCCGAGGGGTACAGGACGCAGGTGCCGCCGTGCAGCAGCGCTCCCCAGATCTCGAAGGTGGCCGCGTCGAAGGTGACTGGAGCCAGCTGGAGCAGCACGCTGGATTCGTCGAGGGTGGTGTAGCGGGCGCGGAAGACGAGGCGCGCGATGGCGCGGTGCTGAATCGGCACCGCCTTGGGCCGGCCGGTGGATCCGGAGGTGAAGTTGACGTACGCGATCGCCTCGGCGCTCGTGGTGGCCGCCGGGTTCCCGGGATCGTCTGCGGCGTCTGCGTTTTCAATGGACGCTGTGTCTTCGATGGACGCTGTGTCTTCGATGGACGCTGTGTTTTCAACGGACCCCGCTTCCTCAATAGGCACCGTGGTCACGCCGGGCAGCCGCGCGGAGAGATTGGCGGCCGCGTCACCGAGCGCCACGGTGCACTGCGCCTGCTCGAAGAGGGCCGCGAGCCGGTCGTCCGGCCACGTGGCGTCGACTGGCAAATACGCCCCGCCGCACTTGAGCACGGCGAGTAAGGACGCGATCAGTTCCGGGCTGCGTCGCGCGCAGACCCCCACGATCCGGCCTTCGCAAGATCCGTGCGCGAGCAGACGTGCGGCGATGCGGTTCGCGAGCGCGTTCAGCTCCCGATAGGTCAAACGCCGTGAGCCGTGCACTACCGCCACCGAGTCGCTGAACCGCGCTACGCATTGTTCGAAGAGTTCTGAAACGCTGGCCTGTCCGGGATACGGCGCGGTGGTGCGGTTGAGCAGCCGGTGTGCTTCCAACGCTTTGTCGGTGACTTCGAGCTCATCCATCCCCGGCTCCGATTCGGCGGTCGATGGCCTTGAGTAGGTCGGACAAGTGCGTGTCGAGAAAGAAGTGGCCGCCGGGCATTTCCAGCAGCTCCGCGCAGCGCGTGGTGAACGACGCCCAACCGCTCATCGCCGCGCGGGTGTCGACCGGATCATCGACGCCGTACATCGCCGTGATCGGTACGTCGACGGGCTGCCCGTGCCAGTCGGTCCACAGTTCGGCGAGGCGGATCTCCTCGCGCACCACGGGCAGCAGCAGGTCGCGCACGCCCGGGGAATCGAGGAATTCGGCCGGAGTCCCGCCCATGCGCCGCAACGCGTCGCAGAATCCTGCTTGATCGAGTTCGTGCATGTACGGCCGCACCTGCGGGACGTCCGGGCTGCGACAGCCGGAGACGAACAGGCGTCGGGTGCAGTCCGGGTGGTCCTTCTTCGCCCGGTGCACGAGCTCGTAGGCGAGTCGCCCGCCGAAGCTGTGGCCGTAGAACGCGTGCGGCGCGGCCAGATACGGCGCGAGCGCCGCGTACACGTCCGCTACCAGCGTTTCCCAGTGCTGATACGGCTTCTCCTTGATCCGCTTGCCGTGGCCGGGCAGCCTGAGCGTGAGCAGCTCCACGTCCGGTGCCACGCCGGCGGACCAGGCCCGGAACATGTCCGGGCTGCCGCCGGCGTAGGCGAGGCAGATCAGCCGGATGCGCACCGCCGGTTCGGCGGGGCGGATGGTCACCACCCAGCGATCGCCGTCGTCGGACATCCGTGCTCCCCGGTCACCGGGCCGCGGCGGACCGCGCCGGATCGGCGGCGCCGGCGGTGTTGCGCCGGATGGTCGCGGCGATGGCGCTCACGGTGCTGTGCTCGTACAGGTCGTCGGGCGGCAGCGCGTCCTCGCCGAACTCCTCCTCGACCCGGGCGATCAGCCTGATCGCGGTGAGCGAGGTGGCGCCGGCCGCGAAGATGTCGCCCTCGGCCCCGTCGAGCTCGACGCCAAGGTCGCGGCACGCCCCGATCACCCACTGCTCGACCTGGTTGCCGGCCGCGTCCGCCGCGCTCACGCCGCACCCACCGGGGTGCGCACCGGGAAGCGGAAGCCGTCCACCGTGCTGTCGACGAAGCGGTTGTGCCCGTAGCGGTCCTCGCCGGAGACCAGGACGTTGCCGAACTTCTCGAGGCTGGCCGCGCCGCCGAACTCCTCGAGGGAGTCAGAATACGGATACACTCGCACCGAGGTCGGCAGGTATCGCGCGGCGAAGCCGAGCCGCATCTCGTCGGTCTTGCCGCTGTGCGGGAGCGAGGCGTGCATCAGGGTCGACCAGAACATGATGAACTGGCCCTGCCGCATGACCTGCGAGACGGCCTTGGACTCGTCCGGCGACCAGTTCGGGTCCTTTTGCAGCTGCCGGTAGTCGTAGCCGAAGAAGCCGCGGCGCACCCCGCCCTTCACCTGCTGGTTGATGGAGTCGGCGTCGTAGGTCATGGTCTTGGACTCGTCGTAGTTCATCGTGCGGTGCGATCCCGGGATGAACTGCAGGCAGCCGTTCTCCAGTGTCGCCGGGGTGAACGCAGCCCACACGGTGATCGTCCCGCCGAACTCCGCGTCCTCGGGCCAGACGATCTGCGGGTGCTTCGATCCGGCCACGTTCGAGAAGTTGTCCGCCTGGTGCCAGTCGGTGCCCTCGTCGCCGGGGTACTTCGGGAAGAACTCGGTGCGCCAGCACAGCGTGTCCGGACCGAGCACCGAGGCGACCCGGTCCACGATCTGCGGGCTGGTGATGTGCCGGGCCAGGAACTCGATGTCCAGGTGGCGGTCGTAGTTCGCCAGGTTCGTCACGCCGGACATCGCGCCGTCGCTGTTGTATATCGCCTTCTTCGTGTTGAGCAGTTTCGGCCGCAGGGCCCGCAGATTCCGCTCCATCTCCTCCGCCGGATACAGGTCGAAGGGGCCGATGAAGCCGTCCCGGTGGAATCGCTCGAGCTCCTCTGGGCTCAGTGAGAAGTCGGTGCGCTGCTCGTCCATGCCCGTCTCCCTCGTGTGCTTGTCGCATTAGGCAGGCTGCCGAGGCAGTCTATCGGCACTGATCCGTATATGGAACAGCTATCCGGATTCTGATACGTTGCCCGTTCAGCGGCCGGTTTGCGGCGCCGCCGCGGCCTGCTCGGCCTGCTCGGCCTGCGCTGTCCGCTCCGTCTCTTCGGTGCCCTGCGGTGCGTCGGCGGGGCGCTGACGTGGCAGGGCGCTCGTCGTCGCCGACGGAATCCGGCGGTGGCGCAGCGCGAGGAAGGCGAAACCGGCCAGCAGGCCCCAGAACGGGCTGCTGATTCCAGCCACGGTCACATTCGAGACGGTCACCAGGAAGGTGACCGTCGCGCATTCGCGCAGCCGCTCCTCGGCCAGCGCGGCGGTCAGCGCGGAGACCAGTGCGCCGAGTAGGGCCAGTCCGGCGACCGTCTCGATCAGCAGCGGGGACGCCGCCGCGCCGAGGGCGGCGGCCAGGCCGGAGCACAGGCCGAGGACCAGATATCCGCATCCGCTCGCCACCCCCGCGATCCACCGGCGCCGCGGGTCCGGGTGCGCGTCCGGCCCGGCGGCCATCGCCGCGGTGATCGAGGACAGGTTGAGCGCGATTCCCCCGCTCGGCGCCACCACCAGTCCGGCGGCGCCCGTCACGGTCAGGATCCGCCGCACCGGCGGCCGGTATCCATAGGTCGCGAGCACGGCGACGCCGGGGATGTTCTGCGAGGCCATGGTGATCACGTACAGCGGCAGCGCCAGCCCGACGAGCGCGCCGAGGGTCGGCCTCGGCAGGTCGAAGGTGAGCGGCGGGAGCAGTCCCGGCGCCCGGAACCCGCCGCTCGGGCCGACGACCGCGACGACCACCGCCGCCGCGGCGAGGGCGGCCGGCACCGCCCAGCGCGGAAGCAGCCGGGAGAAGACGGCCCAGGTCACCACGACCGGCGCCGCCTGCCACGGGATGTGCGCCATCGCGTTGACCGGTGCGGCGCACAACGGCAACAGCACTCCGGCCAGCAGCGCCGCGGCGATCTGGGGCGGGACCGCGCTGACCCACCGGCTCAACTGCGGGACGGC
>Ga0070741_10005174_pt1 | contig 29296 bp, 22 predicted proteins | sample Coa_R1_4_FD_66440 | JGI IMG/M metagenome (GOLD analysis project Ga0070741, IMG submission 66440) | Surface soil microbial communities from Centralia Pennsylvania, which are recovering from an underground coalmine fire - Coalmine... | ecosystem: Environmental > Terrestrial > Soil > Unclassified ... | reverse complement strand
CGTCTCCGCCAGAGCTTCCTTTCGCACTTCGAGAAGCAGCTCATCGTGGACCTGCATTACCATCATAGCATCAAGCCGCTGCCGCCGAATTTCGTTATGTAGCCCGATCATGGCCACTTTTATCAAGTCGGCGGCGCTCCCCTGAATCGGGGTGTTGATGGCAATCCTTTCGGCCTGGGCCCGCGCTCCACCGGGCGGCGCGTTCAGCTCGGGTAGATACCGCCGCCGCCCGAACATTGTTGTCACATAGCCATCCCGACGCGCTTTCTCCAGAGTCTCGTTGAACCAGGCGCTGACCCCGGGGAGCCGCTCGAAATACCGTTTGATGAAGTCGGAGGCATCCGCAAGCGCGATTCCCAGTTCTGCCGCAAGCCGCTGAGGCCCCATCCCATATATGATCCCGAAGTTAATGACCTTGGCCTGCCGTCGCGCTTCCGCATCCACCTTTTCCGGCCCGATTCCAAGCACCTCCATCGCCGTCCGGGTATGGATGTCCTCGCCGCGCTGGAAGGCATCGACCAGCGTGGGATCGGCCGACAGATGCGCCAGCACCCGGAGGTCGATTTGCGAATAATCCGCCGAAAGCAAGACTCGCCCGTCCTGGGCCACGAATGCCCGCCGTATCCTTCTTCCTGCCTCGCTTCGCGTCGGGATGTTCTGCAGGTTGGGATCGCTCGAGCTTAGCCGCCCGGTCGCCGTTAACGCCTGATGGAAGGTCGTATGGATGCGGCCGGTCGATCGATCCACCAGGTCGCCGAGAGCGTCCGCGTACGTGGACTTGAGTTTCGACAGCGCGCGATATTCCAGAAGTTTGCGGGGAAGAGGATGAGCCTGGGCAAGCTTCTCCAATGTATCGGCATCGGTGGAATACCCGCTCTTGGTCTTTTTCAGTCCCTTCACCGGCAGCTTCAGATCGGTGAACAGGATTTCCCGCAATTGTACGGGCGAGTTCAGGTTGAACTTCCGTCCCGCCGCCTCGTAGCATTCGGCTTCAAGGCGGGCCAGTTCCGATCCGAATTCCGCCCCGATTTCCTTCAACGCCCCCGCGTCGATTCCCACACCGATCCGCTCCATCTCGGCCAGAATCGAGGCTACTGGGATCTCGATTTCGCGAAACAACCTGTCGAGTCCCTGTTCCGCGAGCTTCGGTTCGAGCGCCGCGCGCAGCGATGCCACGATCTCCGCCTCGGGCAGACTCTCGCTGGGCCGTCCGAGAGGGGCAAGATGCTCATGGTAAAGGTCGTCGAGGGAGGGTTCGGCTCGCCCGGAATTTATCAGGAAGCCCGCCAGCATCGTGTCGAAGTCCACGCCTTCGAGCGGGATACCCATGCGCTCGAACCTGCGCAGATGAAGTTTCAGGTCGTGGCAGGATTTGGGCGGCTCCGCCTGCGTGAGCAGCGGAACGGTCTCTCTGATTAGATCGGCGCCGAAGAAGTGCGTCTTTCCGCCGGCATGGATCTGCAGCCTGTCGGCGCCGGCGGAATCGGTCGTCAGCGCCAGCGCGAGCTTTTCCGCGCGCGCGAGCTCTTTCACTACGGCTCCGGCCTGGGATCGATCGACCCGCTCCTCGCCCCGGGTTCCCATCGGCAACTCGGCCTGGGTCGGACGGATCTCCTGGAGCATCGAATGGAACTCCAGCTCGCGCATCAGCTCGGCCGCCGCCTTCTCGTCGATGCCCTTCCATTCGCAGTCCTCGGGCGAGACGTCGAGCGGCATGTCGGTTTCGATTCGGACGAGGCGGAGGGCGAGTTCGACCTGGGCGCGATGCTCCTTCAGGAGTGCGGCAATCTTGGCGGCCCCGCGGATTCCGCTTTGGGGCACCTCGTCCAGGCTCGCGTACAGGTTGTCCACGCTTCCGAACTTCTGGATAAGCGCGCTGGCGGTTTTCTCTCCGATTCCCGGCACCCCTTTGACGTTGTCGATCGGATCGCCGGTGAGCGCCTGGATGTCGATCAGCGCGCGCGGCTCGACGCCGTAGCGCTCGCGCACCTCGCGCACTCCGGTTCGCTTGTCGCCCATCGTGTCCCACAGCGTGATGTGGGGACCGACGATCTGCTTGAAGTCCTTGTCGGAAGTGACGATTACCGTGTCGATCTTCTGTTTCGCGGCCCGGGTCGCGAGCGTTCCAATCACGTCGTCGGCCTCGTAGCCGTCGCGCATGATTTTCTTTATCCGGAAGGCTTCGACCGCTCGATGAATGTATGGGAGCTGCTTGAGCAGATCGCTGGGAGTCTCGACCCGGTTCTTCTTGTAGTCCTCGAACAGGTCGTCGCGGAAGGTCTTTTTGGCGGAATCGAAAACCACCGCGATGTGTGTCGGACGGGTGTCCTTCAACAGCTTCATCAGCATCCGGATGAAGCCGTAGATGGCGTTGACGGGCAGCCCGCGGGAATTGTTCAGCTCGGGCAGGGCGTGAAAGGCGCGGAAGACGTAACCCGAGCCGTCCACGAGGACGAGGTTGCGACGACCTTCCGCTGCCATGGGTTGAAACTACCGGATGCCGCCCGGCAATGAAAATGCGCGGGCGGGAAATCGTCTTCCCCGGACCGATCCTTATTCACATTCCGACCGCGAAGGCGTACAAACTGGCCAAATCACTGCCAGGAGGAACGCCTATGCGCGTCGCCATCCTCTGTACAGCTTTGCTTGGACTGCTTCTGTTTCTGCTCGGGCTTGCGGTCTCGATGACCCGGGGAAGGACCGGTGTAGTGGCCGGATCGCCGCCCGATCCCGCCGATCCGCTGTTCAGGATGATCAGGGCACACGGCAACACCGCCGAGTATGCGCCGATGCTGGCGGTGCTGTTTCTTTTGGTTGGGGAGAGGAACCCTGCGATGTGGGCCTTGTGGGCGATGGGTATCGCCGTGCTTTCGCGATATCTGATCGCGATTGGAATGATAGCCGGCCCGACTCTGGCAAAGCCCAATCCGCTGCGATTTGTGGGCGCTCTTGGCACCTACGTGACCGGCGTCGCGCTTTGTGTCGCCGCTTTCATGACCGCGTAGGTTGTATTGACTCTGCGACCCTCGGTCGTTTAACTGTTCGATTGCTCGGTGAAATCGAATTCAGAGCACCGAGAATTCGTCTCTATCAACCGGGGAATTGTCAACCGCCCAAGGCGGCTGTGCGCGGACGACTGAATGATTGAGGTTAAAAACCTGACCAAGGCCTACGGGAACTTTGTCGCGGTCCGCGACGTCTCCTTCAAGGCCGAGCGCGGTTCGATCCTCGGTTTTCTGGGCCCCAACGGCGCCGGCAAGACCACCACGATGCGAATAATCACCGGCTTCATGCCGGCCACGTCGGGCACCGTTCTGGTCGACGGTCTGGATATCTTCACCCAGTCGCTCGAAGCGCGGCGCAAGATCGGCTATCTGCCGGAGAATCCGCCCCTGTACGTCGATATGAGGGTTGAGGCCTACCTCCGCTTCGTGGCCAGACTGCGCGGAGTGCCGCGCGCCCGGCTCGACGATGCGCTCGAGCACGCGCTCGAGGTATGCGGACTCACCGACATGCGCTCGCGCATTTGCGGGCAGCTTTCAAAGGGCTACCGCCAGCGCGTCGGCCTTGCCCAGGCTCTCATCCACGATCCTCCGGTGCTGGTGCTGGATGAACCGACGATCGGGCTTGACCCGCGCCAGATTCATGAAATAAGGGGATTGATAAAGACTCTGTCGGGCGACCGGACGGTCGTCCTTTCGACACATATTCTCCCCGAAGTATCCCAGATCTGCGACAAGGTCGTGATCATCGCCGACGGGCGGGTCGCGCTCGAGGAGAAGCTCTCGGACATTCCCGCAGGCACCACGCTCGAGCAGGTTTTCCTCGAAGCGATCTCGAAGGAGCGCCACGAGACGGTGACCGACACCGAAGAGACTCTGGAGGAAGTGGGGGCGGGCCGCTCCTGAACCGCAGTTGCTTCCGGCATGAAAAACGCACTGACCATCGCGGGCAAGGAACTTGCCGCCTACTTCGTGCAGCCGGTCGCCTATGTCGTGCTGACCGTGTTCCTGCTGCTCGGCGGCTTCTTCTTCTTCGAGCTTCTGAGCTATTTCCAGATCGTGCTGCAGATGTACGCGGCGATGCAGAATCCGCAGGTCCTTCAGCACATGAACCTGAATCAGCGCGTGATCGAGCCGCTGCTGCACAATCTCTCGATTGTGCTCGTGATCCTGGTTCCGGCGATCACGATGCGCACGTTTGCCGAGGAGAAGCGCACGGGCACCTACGAGTTCCTGCTGACCGCGCCGGTGCGCACCGGCGAAATCGTGGCGGGAAAGTTCATCGCCGCCGCGATCTTCATCCTGATAATGGTGGGCCTGGCGGCGATCTTCCCGATCATCCTTGTGGTGTTCGGAAACCCGGAGATCGGCGTGATGGTCTCGGGCTATATCGGCCTGCTTCTGCTCGCGCTTTCCTTCGTCGCGGTCGGCCTGTTCACCAGCTCGATCACCCAGAACCAGATAATCGCTGCGATCTCGTGCTTCGGCGCGCTGCTGATTCTTTACGTCATTTCGTGGCCGGCCCAGACCGGAAGCTCCGGATGGGCGTCCGATCTGCTGCACTATCTTTCGATTACCGATCATTTCTCGCAGATGGTGACCGGAATCATCGATACCAGGGACCTCGTCTATTTCCTGAGCCTCATCCTTGTGGCGCTGTTCCTCACCCAGCGCTCGGTTGAGTCGGCTCGCTGGCGCTAGGGGAGAGGAAGCACGATGAGGCGGTCGGCGGCCCTTTACGGAATCATCGGACTGGTTCTGCTGATTTTCGGAATAGTCGATCGGCAAATCGCGCCCGGGTTCCGCTTCTTTGTCTGGGTGAATCTGGTGGGCGGCGTGTTCGCGATCGTTCTGTGGATAACCTCCAGCGGCGCCGCCATCGGGTCCTTCGTCGGTCAGCGCTCAACCCGCTACGGTGCCAACGCCGTCATCTACTCGGTCGCCTTTATCGCGCTCATAGTGGCGGTCAACTACCTTTCCTCCCGCTATCATCGCCGCCTCGACCTCACCACCGAGAAAATCTACTCGCTCTCCAGCCAGTCCGAGCAGGTGGTCAAGAACCTGAAGGAGCCGGTCAAGCTCATCGGCTTCTTTCCCGGCGGCGAAAACCAGACCGCCCGCGACCTCTATGCGACCTATGCCTACGCCTCGCCGAAGATAACCTATCAACTGGTCGATCCCGACAAGCACCCCGAACTGGCCGAGCGCTACAAGGTCTCGGTCATGAACACCACTCATATCCAGGTGGGGGACGACGCCAAGGGCGAGGGAACCAACGTCACCGAACTCAACGAGGAGGCGCTGACCAACGCAATCATCCGCGCGACCCGCAGCACCAGGAAGACCATCGAGTTCCTCGATGGGCACGGCGAAGCCGACCCTGACGACGCGCAGAACGCGGACGGGTTCGGCGAACTCAAAAAGGACCTCGAAGGCGAGGGCTACGATGTGCGCAAGCTGGCGCTTGCCCAATTGCCGAAAGTTCCCGACGAGGCCGCGATCGTGGTGATCGCGGGTCCGCAAAAGCCGCTGCTTCCCCACGAAATCGAGCAATTGCAGGAATACCTCAAGCGCGGAGGAAAGGTGATCGCGATGTTCAGGCCGGAGCGCCCGGACCGCACCATCGATGAAAAGGCGCTCGCCGACCTCATCGCGCAGTGGGGCGTGAAGGTGGACGACGATATCGTCGTCGATCAGGTGGTTCGCCTTTTCGCCGGCCCCGCCCTCGGCCTCAATCCCATCGTCCAGGACTACGGCGATCATTCGATAACCCGCAACTTCAAGCAGCGGACCGTGTTCCCGATGGCGCGGTCGCTCACCGTCGAGGACAACCTCAAGAAGGGCCTTACGGTGACACCGATCGCGAAGACCAGCGATACGTCGTGGGCCGAAACCGATCTCGATGTGCTCTTCAAGCAGCAGAAGGCGCAGCTCGATTCGAAAGACACACGCGGGCCGGTGAACGTCGCGGTGGCGGTCAACGGCGACCTGGGCGAGCTCGGATGGGGCAAGGGTGACGCGCGGCTCGTGGTCTTCGGCAGCACCGATTTCGTCAACAATCAGTACATCAACAACTTCTTCAACCGCGATTTCTTCGTTAACAGCGCGGATTGGCTCGCGGGCGAGGAGAACTCGATCTCGATTCGCCCCCGCTCCCTGCGCGCGTCGCGCTTCAGGCTGACGGTCGATCAGTTCAGCGTCGTCTTCGCGCTGTCAGTGCTGCTGCTTCCTGAACTGCTCCTAATCATCGGAATCGCGGTGTGGTGGGAGCGTCGCAACTAGAGAGCGTTCTGTCCGGTTCACGTTCGCGATGCGCTTTCGCAATACGATCATCGTTCTGATCCTTGCCCTCCTGGTCGGCGCCTACGCTTATTACACCGCCTACTACACTAAGACCGAAGAGGCCCAGAAGGTCCTCAACATCGACCCCGCCGACATCGCCAGCATCGAACTCAGATATCCCGATCGCGAAATCGTCCTCGAGCGCCCCAAGGGAGGCGAATGGCGGCTCGTCAAACCGATCGGGGTCGAGGCCGACCAGACCGCGGCGAACAATCTGGCGCACGCCATCGCCGATGCCCAGGTAACCAAGACCGTCGAAGCCAATCCTTCCGACCTCGAGCCTTTCGGACTGGCGAAGCCGCCGACCGTCGTGACCGTCACGACCTACAAGGGACAAAAGCTGCCCGGCATCGAGGTTGGGAAGACTACGCCGGTAGGCTTCAACGCCTATATCAAGCTGACCGACAAGCCCGCGGTGATGCTCACGTCGTCGGCATTTCCATCGGGCATGAACAAGACAGTTGACCAACTACGCGCCCGCGACCTCATCACCTTCAAGGTCGACGACATCAACCGGATCCAGATTGCAAAGGACAACGGCGAGACCATCGAGCTGGTGAAGAACGGCGACAAATGGCGCATCATCAAGCCCGCGGAGTATCTCGCCGATCCCACCCAGGTGCGCCAGTTCTTGAGCACCCTGGTCAACGCGAAGATCGCCGATTTCATCGCCGACGCGCCCTCGAGCGTCTCGCAGTTCGGCCTCGAAAAGCCGCATCTCACCGTGACCGCTTTCGGCAAAGATTCCGCCTCCGAGTCCCTGCTCTTCGGTTTCAAGCAGACCGAACAGGGAAAGGACGGCATCTACGTCCGCCGCGGCGAACGCACGCCCGTCTATACCGTCCATCAGTGGGTCCTGACCAATCTCAACCGATCCGTGTTCGACCTGCGCGACAAGACGGTGTTCGGCTTCGAGCCATCCAGGGTGGAAACTGTCGATGCGAAAGTCGGATCGGATCATTTCATCTTGAAGCGCGCCCCGGGCGGCAAATGGGACATCACGGAGGGCGGCTCCACGGTGGCTGCCGACGTTCCCGTGGTTGAACGTTTCCTCGACGAGCTTCGCGACCTGAAGGGAGTGTCGATAATCGCCGACCCGATGCCGTCGCCGGTTCCGTTCGGGCTCGACCAGGCGGCAGTGGAGATAACCCTGAACGGCAAGGATGGAAAGCCGCTGGGCACGGTGAAACTCTCGAAGATAACCGTCAAGCCGTCGGGAGCGCCGGAACCGGGCGAGACACCCAGCCCGCGAACGGAATACTACGCGAGTTCCACCGCGGGCAAGGCGGTGTATTCGATCAGCGACTTCAGCTTCAGCCAGCTCAACAAGCCGCCCGCGCTCTTCCACGCGAAATCAGCATCGACGCCGACGCCGTCACCCGCGAAGAAGTAAACATTCCCCTGTTACCTCGCAGGTAATTGCGACCGCTACGCGGCGCCGCGATCCTTCGTGCATCCAAGTGCGGAGGTCCGCGATGCAGGAACGTCGTCTGGTTCCAAGAGTCTGTCCCTTCTGCGAGGCAACTTGCGGTGTGGTGATCGAAGTCGATCGCGATTCGATTGTGTGCGTTCGTGGCGACAAAGATGATCCCTTTTCGCGGGGATTCATATGCCCCAAGGCCTACGGGATCAAGGAATTGTACGAGGACCCGGATCGGCTGCGCCGCCCCCTCAGGCGCACGCCGCTCGGATGGAGAGAGATTTCGTGGCAGGAGGCCTATGATCTCATCCGCGCACGGCTGCTCGAAATTCGCTCCAGGTACGGCAACAACGCGATCGGGATGTACCTGGGAAATCCCATCGTCCACGACATGTCGTTTCTCTATACGAACATCCTGGCTCGCGCGCTCAACAGCCGCAGCGTCTTCAACGCCTCGGCAATCGACACTTTGCCCAAAGAGATCCAAACCGGGCTGATGTTCGGAGGGCCCTTCCCGGCCACGGTTCCGGTTCCCGACATCGATCGCACCCGTTATCTGCTCGTCGTCGGAGCAAATCCCGCCGTTTCACACGGAAGCCTTGCCACGATGCCCGATGCTCCCGGGCGGTTGCGCGGGGTGATCCGGCGCGGAGGAAAGGTGGTGGCAATCGATCCGCGCCGCACGGAAACTGCGCGGATTGCGACCGAGCATCATTTTATCGTTCCCGGAACCGACGCCGCCTTTCTGCTCGCGCTCGTCCATGTGATCGCAGGCGAGGGATTGATCCGGCTTGGCCCCGCCGAGGGTCTCGTCAACGGTCTCGACGACGTTCTTCGGATTGCGGCGGAGTTCGCGCCCGAGCGGGTCGCCGGATGGTGCGGCATTCCCGCCCCGGAGATTCGCCGGATTGCGCGCGAGTTTGCCGCCGCCGAGGCGGCTGTGTGCTACGGCCGTCTTGGGACCTGTGTGCAGAGATTCGGCACGCTCGCGAGCTGGGGCGTCGATCTCGTCAACATCCTTACCGGAAATCTCGATCGGCCCGGTGGAGCGATGTTCCCTCAGGCCGCGGCGCCCGTCACGGTGCTCGCCGGAGACCAGCCTTTTGAGTTCGGACGATGGAAGAGCAGGGTGAGTGGACAGCCTGAAGTCAGCGGAATGATTCCTTCCTCCACCATGGCCGAGGAGATCCTGACCCCCGGCGAAGGCCAGGTTCGCGCGATGATTCTTCTGATGACGAATCCGCTGCGGAGCGCGGCGAATTCGGCTGCACTCGAGGAGGCCTTCTCCCGCCTCGATTTCCTCGTCGCCGTCGACTTCTATCTCAACGAGACCACCCGGCACGCCGATCTCATCCTGCCGACGCCGTCCGCGGCCGAGCAGCCCAACTACGAGTTCGGCCTGTACCATCTTTCGGTCCGCAACGTCGCGAAGTGGTCCTTCCCGGCGGTTCCCGCGCCGGCCGACTCTCCGGCGGCATGGGAGATCATGGTTCAGATCGCGGGAGTGCTCATGGGGCTTGAGGGGCTCGACACCCGGCAGATCGACGAAGCAATCTTCGCGCGCATCGCCTCGTCCGCGGTGAGCAAGTTCCCGCAATGGGCGGGGCTTACCGCCGAGGAAATTGCTGCCGCGCTCGCGGGGAGCGTCGGCCCCGAACGGATCTTCGACATGCTGATTCGTCTGGGTCCGTATGGCGACGGCTTCGGACGCCGTCCCGACGGGCTTACCCTGACCAGGATCAAGGAAAGCCGTCACGGAATCGATCTTGGCCCGCTACAGCCGCGCCTGCGCGACGTGCTCAACACCAAAAGCGGCAGGATCGAGCTTGCGCCGCGTCAAATTGTAGATGACATGCCTCGTCTTCGCCGTGAAATGGAGGCTTCCTCGCCCGGGGAACGACTTCTTCTAATTGGCAGGCGCAACCTTCGCACCAGCAATTCGTTCATGCACAACCTGCCCTCGCTGGTGAAGGGCCGCGACAGGTGCACGCTGCAGGTGTCAACACGCGACGCCGCCAGAATCGGCCTCGAGGAAGGAGGCTTCGCTCGCGTGACAAGCCGCGTCGGCAGCCTGGTCGCGCCGGTCGAAATTACCGACGATCTCATGCCCGGAGTGGTCAGCCTGCCGCACGGATGGGGTCACGATGCGGAGGGCACGTGGCTGAGCGTGGCGAAAGCGCACGCCGGAGTGAATGCGAACCGCCTGACGGACAATCAGGCCTACGATGCCGCGAGCGGGACCGCGGTCCTGTTCGGCACTCCGGTGAGTGTCGAATCCGCCTGACGATCGCTCAGCCCTCGGCGATCACATGGGCGATGGCTTCGCGGGCGGTATGGGTGATGCTCAGGTGGAAAGCCGCGATGTTGCGTTTGCGCGCGAACTCGGCGGACTTGCCGTGCAGGACAATCGTGGGGGCCTTTCCGCGCTCGCGCACCACTTCGATCTCGTTCCATCCGACGTTCCGATTCCATCCGGTCCCCATCGCCTTCATCGCGGCTTCCTTGGCCGCGAAGCGCGCGGCGTAGCTCTGGTAGCGCGGGCGCCCGCGCGATTCGCAGTAGGCAATCTCGCGCTCCGTGAAGACCCGGCGCCTGAAGCGCTCGCCGACGCTCCCGCGCGTCAGCGCCCGTTCGATCCTGTCCACCTCGATCACGTCGAGTCCCGTGCCGACAATCTTAGCCATCGTGCTTCGAAGTATCGGACGGGCCGTGCCGCGTTTCAATGCGGGAGCTTGCCGCGGGGGAACGACGGATTCTATTGTTAAGGTGGTATCGCTTCCGACCGGAGGAATCACACATGGCGTCCCTGAAAATCACGGTGAACAGGAATCGATGCGTCGGCAGCGGAGATTGCGCTGAAACCGCGCCCGGCGTGTTCCAGCTTGGCGACGACGAAAAATCCGAGGTCATCAATCCGGCAGGAGCGCCTGACGCCACGATCGTCGCGGCCGCGCGCGCGTGTCCGGTGAAGGCGATCACCGTGGTCAACGAAGACACCGGAGTTCAAGTTTTTCCGCCACCAAAGAACTAATCGGGCTTGCCAGGGTTCGTCCGCGATTTGTAGATGGCTTTTCGAAAGCGCCGCCGCGGTGAGGTCGTCGTGGAGCAGTCGCGCGATCTGGCCGGCGTTCGCATGCTGTTGGAGCGCGAACACATGGATACCCACGCAATCGAATGGCCGCTTGCCTGCCACGTTGCGGCCTTCGATGGCGACGAGATGGTCGGCGTCGTCGGCATCGAACCGATCGTCGATTCCGCGCTGATCCGCTCGCTGTGCGTGACCGCGCCGTACCGGCATCGCGGAATCGGGCGGCAACTGATGGATGCGGCGCGAAAAGCGGCTCACACACGCGGCGCCCGCAGGCTGTTCGTTTTCGGAAGCAGGGCGGACGGTTACTTCCTGCGCCTTGGCTTCAAGCCGGTAGCAGTCGATGAATTGACCGCGGCGCTGCGTGGAGCTCCAAAAGTCGAACGCTATATGGCGCAAGCCGGGGAGCTTGGCGGCAAAGGCGGGCTGTATATGGACATCTCGCGCGACGGTATCATTGAGCGGGGAGGCGCGACAACCTCAAGTTGAGCTTTAAGTCTGGCCCGCTTCGTCCCGCGCCAGCTCCTCGAGCGCGCCAAGCGCTTCCTGCACGATTCGCTCTCCGCTCCCGGCCGCCACCCTGGACGTTTCGACCTCGTAGCCGCCCAGTCGGTATGCCTCGCGGGTCGGAAAATACCCGGCGAGATCGTTGCAGTAGCCGACTACCATCGTATGGCGGAAGAGAGGATTGGCCTTTATTGCCAGGCCCAGTTCCACGAACAATTCCCCCGGGATGCCGACCATCGCGATTTCTCCCACCCTGACGATCGTCATGTGAGTGGCAAGCTCTCCGGCCTGGAGATCGACCCGCTTGTCGCGCCGATTGGCGGCATCCAGCGCTTCCAAGACCGCCAGCTCCTGAATCGACCTGTGATGCTGATCGCGAAGCCGCTTCTCGTGGTAGCCGCCGGCCTCGCGATGGTTTCGCAGGGAGGCTTCGGTCTGCGCGAGATTTGCGCGGGCGACAGACAAGGATGCGCTCAGGTCTCGAAGCTTCATCGTCAGCGGCACGCGCGTGGTCCGAAGCACCGGTGAAAGGGGCTTGGCGGCATCCAGCGCGCGCATCACGGTCGATGCGGCGGCGGTCCCTTCGCGCTCGGCAATCTCGAAATTTCCACGACAACGGGGATCGACATTGCCGCACGCGCCCTGCGTGAAGACGGCAATCGCGCGAAGCGGCGGATTGGGGGCGTTCGCCGTCCTCTCGATCGCGTCCGCGACGAATCCTGGCCAATCGCGCGAGTAGAGCAGATTGTCTTCGCACAACACGACCCCGTGACAGGGATAGTTGAACATAATCGCGATCGGTTGGTTGCCGCTGTCGGCCTCGTAAAGCCCGAGCGCCAGGAGTTCATGGTCCGCGACCCCCGTATGGTTGGGAGCAAGCTGAATCGAACCGTCGGCGCGCAGCAGCCGCCGGTTTGTTCCAAGCCCGAAGCGTCCCGCGCCGGCTCTGGCTATGGCCGGCCGCATCGTGCGCGCCGCATCCGCCACCGCGGCTATGATTCGGTCGGGAAGCGACCGCTCCCAGGCGAGATCGCGGTCGACGGCCGCTGACGGCGCATGGGCGGCGGACGGAGTGGAAAAGATGTTGAAGTGCGGGCCTGAGTGCGTATGCGTCGCACATACCATCACGGCCTGTGCCGCAATGCCCGTCTCCGCCTCGATTCGCGCCGCGATCGCATCGCAGATCCTCACTCCCATCGCGAGCACGTCCACGCTGACGATCGCGGCCTTCCTGGCCCCGTCGGAGAGCACGATCGCCTGCGCGGCGAGATCGTCGTGGATGCCGCGGCTCGGTCCAACCCGTCGTCCGTAACCCGCCATCGCGATTCCAATCGGCGGATCGAGCTTCACCCTCGATGCTCCCGCGAAGAGTTGCGCCATCTCAGTCGGTCCGATCGATGCGGGCAGAGGCCAGTTCAGCGGAACACGACGCGACCTTTTCGATCGCGCCGGCAATATCGTCGATATCGTCATCGCCGCCGAGCAGCATCTCGTGCGCAAGCGCGACCATTTCATGCTCGAAGAGTCTTTCGGCGTTGGGGCAGCGGGGCGGCGAAGGGTCCGCGCCCGCCATCGCGCATGCGGTTCGATGGGCTGCCGAATCTCTCGGAAACAGCGCGGATCGATAGACGGGCTCGTTGCCGACGCCGCATGGAATTCCCTCGGCGCGCAGCGCTCGCACGAATCGGTTGCGCGAGACCCCGAGCCGATTCTCATCCACCTTGAACAAAAAGATATACATGACCTCGCGGGTCACGCGGGGATCGCGCGGGATCACAGTGATGCCGTCGATCGCCGACAGTCTTGCCCGCAGCCGTTCCGCCTGCCTGCTCTTGTGCTCGATCTGCCGCGGCAGCCGCTCCAGTTGCGCAAGCAGAATCCCGCATTGCCATTCCGTCATCCGGTAGTTCGTGCCCAGAAGCGATGCCGCGAACGTGTCGGTCGGCCTTCGCCTGCCGCAATTGATCAGCGACTGGCATCGCTGCTCCAGGTCCGAATCTCCCGTCGTGATCATCCCGCCTTCGCCGGCTGTCATCGGCTTGGTCGTCTGAAAGCTGAAGCATCCGAGCCTGCCCCATCCGCCCGCTCCGTGCCCGCGCCATTGCGCTCCCGGCACGTGAGCGCAATCCTCGACGATCGCGACCGAGCGGCGCGCCGCGATGTCCGCGAGCGCATCGAGGTCAGCCAGGGCGGCGGCGTAGTGTACGGGGATGATCGCCCGCGTGCGCGGTGTGATCAGCCGCTCCACCGAAGCAGGATCGATGCAGGCGGTGCAGGGATCGACATCGGCGAATACCGGCATCGCCATGCACGCGACCGGCGCGTAGGCGGTTGCCGCAAACGTTATCGCCGGCACGATAACTTCATCCCCGGGCCCTACGCCAAGGGCTTTCAGGGCGACCTCGAGTGCCGCTGTTCCGGACGATGCCGCGATTGCGTACCCGACGCCCTGGAATTTGGCGAAGCGCGCCGCGAACTCGGATGCCTTGCGGTTTGGCGACGGATATCCGCCCCAGATGCCCGACGAAAGAACATCCTCGAGCTGGGCGCGTTCGCGCTCGTCGAACAGCGGCCATCGCGTAAACGGCCGGTTTCGCACCGGCTCACCGCCCAGCAATGCCAGCCGCGATGCCATAGCGCAGAATCTACTGCGCCGGACGGATTCACGAAAGCCGGCCCGGCAGTGCCTTTGACGAAATCGTCGCGCCTGTGGGATTCTCATCTTTCGCGGGAGCCCATTTCGCGACTCCCGCCTTCATCGACCGAGGAGAACATCCGATGTACACCGAACTCAGCTACGACCTTGACGAGTATGTTGGCGTCATCACGCTGCGCAGGCCCGAGGCGCGCAACGCGCTGACCCTCACGACGTACAAGGAACTCGAGGATGCGGTGCGCAACTCGACCGCGCGATGCCTCATCGTCACCGGGCTCGACCCGGCCTTCTGTTCGGGCGACGACGTGAAGCAGATCCTTGCCAACACCGCCACGCGGCCTGCGGCCGTCAATGTCGAGCCGCGCCTGACGCCGGCTGCGGATGCGCTCCTTCATACCGATATTCCCATCATCGCTGCCGTCAACGGCCCCGCGATCGGATGGGGAATGGAGCTGGCGCTGATGGCCGACATCCGAGTTGCCTCCGAGAAGGCGCGCTTCGGCGAACTATTCATCAAGCGCGGCCTGTGTTGCGATGTTCCGGGGATCGGGCGCCTTGCGCAGCTCGTCGGCCGGGAGACGGCCGCGGAGCTGCTTTTCACGGGCGACATCATCGATGCGGCCCGTGCGCTCCAGATCGGCCTGGTCTCGCGCGTGGTGCCTCACGACCAACTGCTTCCGGCGGCGAAGGATCTCGCCCGCAAGATCGCCTCGAATCCTCCGCTTGCGGTGCGCAAGCTCAAGAACGGCCTGCGCCGCGCGCTCGACCCCGACTGGCGCGAACTGGGCGCCTGGGTGAGCACCAGTCTTGCCGAACTGTTCAAGACCGAAGATCACAGGGAAGGCGTCCGCTCGTTTCTTGAAAAACGGGAACCCCATTTCGTCGGCCGCTGAAACCCGCCTTGAGGGTGGATCAGCACACGGCGGCCCGGGAAGGAGAACCATCCGATGATCGATCTCTACTATTGGCCCACCCCAAACGGTCACAAGATCACAATCTTCCTTGAGGAGACCGGCCTCGAATATCGCATCGTCCCGGTCGACATCCGCAGGGGGGATCAGTTCAAGCCGGAATTTCTCAGGATCAGCCCGAACAACCGGATGCCCGCGATCGTGGATTCCGACGGCCCGGACGGCAAGCCGTTCTCGCTGTTCGAGTCGGGAGCGATCCTGCTCTATCTCGGCGAGAAGACCGGCAAGCTGCTGCCGCGCCAGACGCGCCCGCGCTACGAGGTGGTGCAATGGCTGATGTTCCAGATGGCGAACGTCGGGCCGATGTTCGGTCAGCGGGGGCACTTCCTGCGCGCCGCTCCCGAAAAGATTCCGTACGCGATCGAACGCTACACCAACGAATCGCGCCGCCTGCTCAATGTAATCGACAAGCGCCTTTCCGAAAATGAGTTCCTTGCCGGCGACTACTCGATCGCCGACATCGCGACCTTCCCCTGGGTTGTGGGCGTGCGCCGCGAGCCGGAACAACTCGACAGCCGCCCGAATCTCAAACGATGGCTGGATGCGATCGCGGAGCGTCCCGCCGTCAAACGCGGATTGGCCGTGATGGCGGATCTGCCGCAGCAGCCGCTCGATGAGGAGGCGCGCTCGATACTTTACGGATCGAAGCAGTTCGAACGGCGCTGACTATCCGAGCATCAGGTGCGTGGCCCTGGTGAGAGCGGCGATCGGCACGCCGTGCGGACACGCGTCCGCACACGGCCTGGCCGAGCATGAGAGGCACGCTTTCGCGCTGCCTTCCAGCAGCGAGTACTCGGCGCGGGCAAGTCGCGGGTCCCCGTAGTCCTTCGCGTACATCCGGGTGCGCAGGACGTCGGCGATCGGCACGCCACTCGGGCACGAGCTTTCGCATTCGCCGCATCCCTGACGGCATTGCGAGGCGCTGTTGAGCGCCAGGTAGCGTGCGAGCAGTTTCTCGTCCGCCCGCGCCGTGCTGCGCCATCCCGAAGCCCCGAGGAATTCATCCACCATCGGCTGACTCGTCATCGTCACGATCAACGAATCGACCCCGGGATTGGACAGCACCCATCGGAACGCGGCCTGCGCGAAGGTCGCGCCGCCCCGCTCGTAGGGGCGCATTTCGTTGAGCCGCGCTCCCATCAGCGTCTTCATCGCCACCACACCGACGTTCTTCGACTTCGCCTTTTCAATCATCCGCGGAAGATCGGGTTGCCGCGCGACGAAGTCGAAGCCGCCGAGGAACCTCTGGTAAAAGCGCGGATCCTGCCCGAAGTTGTACGCCACCAGCATCACGTCGATCTGACCGGTGTCGAGCGCGTACTCGAGGCATTCGGTCAGACGGCCCGCGTGTCCGGACATGCCGACGAACCGGATCTTTCCCTGCTTTCGCGCCTCGTCGGTGAATTCGAGCCATTCCGGATTCTTGAGCCGCGCCACGTCGTTGGTCGCGTGATTGAAGTAGATGTCGACGTGATCCGTCTGGAGGCGGCGCAGACTGCCCTCGAGCGCGCGCATCATCCTGTCGCGCCTGTCGGTGGGACTCGTGATGGTCTTGGACGTGATGTACACCTTGTCGCGCTTGCCGCGCAGAGCGTTGCCGATCGTGGTCTCCGATTCGCCGTCCATGTAGGTTTCGGCGGTGTCGAAATAGTTGATCCCGCGATCGTACGCGTGCAGAACAAGGTCTTCCTGCCCGAGCCGAAGACGCGCTCCGCCGAAGGATATGTCGGAGATCCTGAGTCCGGTTCGACCCAGTTCGCTGTAGCGCCTTACCTGGGGCGGCGTGGTTTCAATCGACGCCTCCGCGCGCCCGAGAGGAACCAACCCGATTCCGAGACCGGCCAGAGCGCTTCGCTTGATGAACTCGCGCCGGCCCACGACCTGTTTTCCCGAATCCGCCATAAGAAGACCGCAGCCTCCGTTGCTTGCGATTCTCGACAGGCAGACTCAACTTTACCGCGCGCAAAGGCGGCGGAAAATGAGAATAGATGGCCGCTGCGACCGCCGTTATCTAGGCGGACGAAATCGGCCGGGCGACCTCTTCGAGACTCGCGCGTTCCGCGGCCACTCCAAAGCGCATTTCCACCCCCGCCGCCGCGAGCATCAGAGCCGCCGCGATCAGGTAGCCAAGGTAAAGCGCCTTGCGCGATCCGGTGTCGATCAGCACGCCGAAGAACCACGGCGCCACGACTCCGCCGACGGCCGTCCCCACCGAAAAGAAAATTGCGATCGCAAGCGCGCGCACCTCGAGCGGGAAGATCTCGCTTACCGTCAGGTACGCCGAGCTTGCCGCCGACGATGCGAAGAAGAACACCACCGACCACAGAAGCGTCTGCGATGCGGCGGTGAGCGCGCCGCGCTCGAAAAGGTAGCCGGTCACAATCAGCGTGAGCGCCGAGATGGCGAAGGTTCCCGAGATCATCGGCCGCCGCCCCACGGTGTCGAAGAAATGCCCGAGCACCATCGGGCCGATGAAATTCGAAAACGCAAACGGCATCAGGTACAGGCCGGTCACGTCCGCCGCCACGCCGTAGTAGCGGCTCAGCACCAGCGCATAGGTGAAAAAGATCGCGTTATAGAGGAACGCCTGCGCCGTCATCAGCGATAGGCTCAGGATCGTGCGCTTGCGATACTCTCGGACGAGCGGCCTGAGAATCGTGTTGAGCCCGAACTCGCCGCGCACCCGAATTCTCAGCGGTTCCGCTCCTTCCAGGTCTCCGTCGATACTGCCGAGTTCCGCCTCGAAATCGCGCACCAGTTCCTCCGCCTCCTCGCGCCGTCCGTGCGTGATGAGCCATCGAGGACTCTCGGGGATGAAACGGCGGAGGTAGAGGATAAGCAGCCCGATAACCGCGCCGATCGCGAAGCCGAGCCGCCATCCGACGTCCACGGCGAAGATGTGCGGATTGAGGATGATCCCGGTGGAAGCCGAGCCCGCGAGCGCTCCAAGCCAGAAGCTGCCGTTGATCATGAGGTCGATTCGTCCGCGAAAGCGGGCCGGAATCAGTTCGTCGATCGCGGAGTTCACCGCCGAGTACTCGCCCCCGATCCCCGCGCCCGTCAGAAACCTGAACATCGCAAAGCTCGCGAGATTCCATGACACCGCCGTAAGCGCAACGCCCACGAGGTAGGTCGCGAGGCTCACGAAGAAGAACGTGCGGCGCCCGAAGCGATCCGTAAGATGCCCGAAAACGATGGAGCCCAGCACCGCTCCGATGAGATAGGCGGAGCTGATCGAACCAATCTCCCGTGCCGTGAAATGAAGAGTGTCGGGCCGCTCCAGGACCGCGCTGATCGCGCCCATCAGGGTGACTTCGAGCCCGTCGAGCACCCAGGTGATTCCCAGCCCCACCACCAAGAGCCAGTGAAATCGGCTCCACGGCAGGCGGTCCAGGCGAGCGGGAATCAGCGTCTCGAAGATTTCGGGATCGCCGCCGGAATTCCGCTCAGTGAGAAGGGAAGGGCGCTCGGACAAGGCAGTCTCTCCGAACGAGTACGTTCACGTGGAAGTGTCGCATCCGGATTACGCAATCGCCAGCAAAATGGTTCCCGGCGATCAGTCGATGCGCGTCTTGCGCTTCCGCTCAAGCTTCTCCGCCAGATCCGAAAGAACCCTGAAAACCGTGGTGGGACCGTCGACGCGATAGTGCGCCCGGCTCGGACGCGCGGGACCGACAAGGATCGCGATGCCGTCGTCGCGGATTTCCCCGAACGCATCCTCATCCGTGGTGTCATCCCCGAAGTAGATCGGCGTTGCGGGCGGATTGCCGATTTCGCGGAGAAGCTCCCGCACCGCGCGGCCCTTGCCGCCGGTCCCACGCGGCAGCAACTCATCCACCATCTTGCCCTCCATGATCATGAGGGAAGGAGTGTTCGAATCCGCAAATGCCGCAAGTGCGCGGCGCTTCCGGGCCGCGAGCTCCGGTTCGACCATCCGATAGTGCATCGCGATGGCGGCGCGCTTGTCCTCGATCACGAATCCCGCAAGCCCCGCGACGTTCTCGCGCATCCATCGGCGAACCTTCTCGATCTCTCCTGCGGCGGCCGCGGCAATCTCGGTCGGCCGGCATACTCCGTCAGATCCCATGATCTCGAGGCCGTGTGTGCCGGAAAACAGAACTCCCGCCGGCATCCCGAGCATCCGCCTGACTTCCCGGATCTCGCGTCCACTCACGACCGCAACCGAAAGGTGGTCGGGATCGGCGCTCAGGCGGGCAAGCAGCTCCCCGGTACCATCGAGCGGGCGGGCATCCGCGGGATGGGCGACGATTTCGGAAAGCGTGCCGTCGTAGTCGAGGCACAGGAGCACGCGCCCGCGTGCGACCGCAGCCGGGAGCAGGCCGTCAGGGAGGGGCTTGGGGCAATCAGTCGGCGGTGATCCCGGCGGCCGCTTGTTCAAGCGCTCTGCTCCCGTGCAGGGCGGAGAGAAAGTTAGACGACCATCGTTCGAGATCGTTCACGCGGACCTTTTCGCGCAGCGCGCCCATCCGCGCCCCGCGCTCCTCGGCCGGCATCTCCAGCGCCTGTTCGATCCGCGACGCGATCTGATCGATGTCGTAAGGATTGACGAGCAACGCCTCGGTCATTTCCTCGGCGGCGCCGGCGAACTCGCTCAGAACCAGCATCCCATCGTTCGCCGGATGACACGCTACGTATTCCTTCGCCACCAGGTTCATACCGTCGCGAAGCGGCGTCAGCAACGCGACATCGCTGGCGACGTAGTAGGGCACCAGCTCCTCGGTCTCGAACTGGGTGTAGAGGTATCGGATCGGAACCCAGCCTTCGGAGGAGAATCGTCCTATTACACGGCCGACCTGCTCGTCCACCTGGCGTTTGAGCTCGGCGTAGTCGCGAATCCTGGTGCGCGAGGGCACCGCGATCAGGACCAGGCTGACGTTGCGATGCGATCCCGGGTTGCGCTCGAGAAACCGCTCAAAGCCGAGAATCCGCTGGACGAGTCCCTTGGTGTAGTCGAGGCGATCCACGCCCAGGATGATCTTGTGGTTGTCGCCGAAGCTCCGCCTGAGCCTCATCGCCCGTTCACGCACTCGCGGATTGAGCGACAGCGATTCGTAGTATTTTGCCGATATTCCCAGGGGGAAAGCGCCGACCTTGACGGTGCGCCCGCCGAACTGGATCGCGTCGTTTTCGTGATCCACCTGTGCGCCAAGGATCCTCTCGCACGCCGCCTTGAAATGGTTCGCGTACGAGGCGGTGTGAAATCCGATCAGGTCGCTCCCCAGCATCCCCGCGAGCAGCTCGCGCCTCCATGGAAAGACCCGGAACACTTCCTCGGGCGGGAAGGGGACGTGCCAGAAGAGCCCGACCGGAAGCTCGGGGCGCCGCGCCCGGATCATCATCGGCGTGATCGCCAGATGGAAATCCTGCACCCATACGACACTCGATGCGGGGGCTTCGGCGGCCGCGATGCTCGCGAAGTTCATGTTCACGCGCTGGTACATCGTCCACTGGGCGCGGTTGAAATGGCAGATCGGGGTCATGTAATGCATCAGCGGCCACAACCCCTGATTGCACATCCCGTAGTAGTACTGCGAAACGTCGCGCTCGCTCAGGTCCACGAAGACGAGGTCGAAGGCGGGGCTATGCGGCGGCATCGGCACCCGTTTCTGGAGGGTCCGGCCTCCCGGCCAGGCGATCCAGGTGCCTCCGTGTTCTTCCAGCAGGCGCTGGAAGGTGCCGCCGACGCCTCCCACGGTGGGCTCGATGCGCTCGCCGGCAAGGTCGCGGACGATCCGAATCGGTGCGCGGTTCGAGATCACGACCAGGTTGTATCGCGACCGGCTCCTGCGCGGGCGCGGACGACTGGCATCGTAGAGCAGTTCGCCCTGACGGCTTGAGCGGACTATTTTGCTCCCTGATGCCATGGCGAAGGACAAGCCGGGCCGAACCAAAGGTTTGGTTGAATCGCAGAACGAAATGTAGGAGTTAGATACTTGATACACCCGATCATCGAGCGAGAGCAACCGGGCGGGAGCGAATACTTCATTACATGGCCGCGACTCCCCATCAAAATCCCCCTCATTTCGAATTCCGGTCCCTGTTGAACCTGACGCTGCTGACCGGGCTTCGGGCTCGGGATCTAGCCGAATTGGTGCAACACATGCGCACCGTTCCGGGTGCTGTGATTTACCATCACACCCACCATTTCCTCGTCCAACACCAGTATCTGTCACCCGAGCCGCCGAACGATTTCGCATATTGGGTCTCAAATATCCTGCTAGAAGAGCGTTTGGGGGAGGAATTGGCCGCCGTCGATGTTCTTCGCTTCCAGACGGTGCGCGATTTGCGAAACGCTTTGATTCAAGTAATCCAAGGCTTCCTTGATTCCAGTAGCAATCTCCGTACCGCCCCTCCGGGCGAGGAATTCCACTTCATGCAATCCGTTTCCTACGTAATTCCTACCGGAATCCGGGTGGCCAACCTTGCCGAGTTCCGGGACGGACTCGAGCGCGTCTCGCTCAGCTCGATCGCCTACCATATGTTCGATGCGCGGCTGCGGCTTGAACGGGGGGACAACGATTTCTCCCGATGGCTTGAGCATTCGCTCGGCGAGCAGCGGCTGGCCGATGCGTTTCGCAAGGTCGATCCCTACACCTTTACCCAGGAAGGTCTGCGCAGGCGGTTGATCAGCCTCGTCAGCCAGAGGCTTAAAGAGGACGGCAGTGGCAGGGCTTGAGGAGTACAAGCCAATCGTCGGCGCCGGCGTTGTCGAGGAGCTGAGAATTCTCGGCAACCGCCTACGCAACCGCCGCGTCGTCAACGTCAATTCGACCCGCGTCGGCGGTGGTGTCGCCGAGATCCTGAATCGGCTCGTACCTCTGCTCCAGGAAGTCGGTATCGACGCACGATGGGAAGTGATCCGCGGCACCCAGGAGTTCTTCGACCTGACCAAGCGGATGCACAACGCACTGCACGGCAAACCCGACACCTTCACCGCACAGGATCGCGAGATTTACAATACGGCCACCGAGGACAATCTGGCCTCTCTCGACCTCGGCGCCGACATCGTCTTTATCCATGACCCGCAGCCGGCAGGATTGATCCGCGCCCGCCGCGAGCTCGGCAACAAATGGATCTGGCGATGCCACATCGATGTCTCGGCGCCCGCGCCGGGGGCGTGGGAATTCATCGCGCCGCTTGTCGAGAAGTACGATTTGGCGGTCTTCTCGGCCCCGCAGTTCAGCCGCGAACTCCCGATCCCCGAAGTCCTGATCGCTCCCTCGATTGATCCGCTGTCGGACAAAAACCGCGAGCTGCGCGAAAGCGAAATCGAGCAGGTCCTCCAGCGCATCGGCGTCCGCAGCGACAAGCCGATCGTCACCCAGGTCTCGCGGTTCGATCGCTTCAAGGACCCGCTCGGCGTCATCGACGCCTTCAAGCTCGCGCGCGAGCGCGTCGATTGCCAGCTCATCCTGGTTGGCGGAAGCGCCACCGATGACCCGGAAGGCGCGCAAGTTCTCAAGGAGGTCCGCGAACGCGCGGCCGACGATGCCGATATTCACGTCGTGGACCTTCCGCCGACCTCGAACGTGGAGATCAATGCAATACAGCGCGCTTCGACCGTCGTGATCCAGAAGTCGCTCAAGGAAGGGTTCGGGTTGACGGTTTCCGAGGCGCTATGGAAGGGAAAGCCGGTGATCGCCGGCGCCGTCGGCGGCATCCCCCTTCAGATCACCCACAAATATTCAGGCATCCTCACCCATACGGTCGAGGGGACGGCTTTCTGGATCAAGATGCTTCTATCGGCGCCGGAGTTCGCGGCAAGACTCGGCGAAAACGGGCGCGAACACGTGCGCAACAACTTCCTGCTGACCCGGCACATGCGTGACTACATGCTTGCGTTCCTGCTCCTTGAAACCCAGGGCGAAAGCGTCGTCGAACTATGATCACCCGCGCTTGACATTTCCGCGCACTCGGCAGTTGATTCTCCCGAAGAGGCATCCCAGCGGAGGTCGGTCCAGCCATGCCAACCATAGTCGACGCCGACGGTCATATCGTCGAACCGCCCGCGGTCTGGAACGAATACACCGAGCCCGAATTCCGCGAGAAGATGATTCAGGTCCGGCGCAATCGCGACGGATGCGACGAACTGTTCATCATGGGCGAGAATCGAAGCCGCCCCAATCTGCCCGTTGCCGCCTCGGTGGTGCCCGGCGGCCTTTCCGATCTCGAGAAGGCCCGGCGGCTTACGTGGGACGACGTTCCGCGCGGCGGGTACGATCCGCACGAACGTATCAAAGTCATGGACAGCGAAGGAATCGACATCGCCGTCCTCTATCCTTCGATCTTTTTGCTCTACGGAGATCTTACCGAGCCGCGTCTTCAGGCCGCGGCCTGCCGCGCCTACAGCAACTGGCTCGCTGATTTCTGCCGTGCCTGTCCGAAGCGGCTGTTCGGCGTCGCGCCGATGCCGATCCTTGACGTGGACGAAGCGGTGCGCGAGATGCGCAGGGTCGTCAAGGAGCTGGGCTTCAAAGCGGTCTTCGTCCGTCCCAATCCGTTTGGCGGACGCCGCCTCAACGATCCCGCCTACGATCCCTTCTGGCGCGAAGCGGAAGATCTCGGCGTGCCGGTGGCGGTCCACTCCAGTTTCGGAACCCGGATGCCGACGATGGGTGCGGACCGTTACCGCGATCCGTTCTTCTTCCACATGGTATGTCATCCTTTCGAGCAGCAGGCCGCGTGCATGGACGTCATCTGCGGAGGCGTGGTTGCGCGCTTTCCGCGCCTTAGGGTCGCGTTCCTCGAATCAGGAATCGGATGGCTCGGATACTGGCTGGATCGGATGGACAGCCATTACGAGAAGATGCACGACTACGTGCCGTGGATGAAGAAGAAGCCCACGGAGTATTTCATCGAGCAATGCTACCTGACACTCGATCCCGATGAGCGGACGCTGGCCGCGATGGTTGCTCTCGGAGTCGAGCGCAACGTTCTTTGGGGCTCCGACTACCCGCACTTCGATTGCACCTTCCCCGGAGTGGTCCGGCAGGTGCGGGATGCGATCGGAGTGCTGCCCGAATCGGCGCGCAACCGGATACTGACCGAGAATGCGATCCGCTTCTACAACCTGGGCTGAGCCGGCCAAATGCGCGCGAGCGCGGCGCCGTCAGCGCGGCGTGTGAGTCTTGAGGAACTCACGCACCCGCGCGACCGTTTTTGGAATCAGTTCCGGCGTCTTCCATTCGCGCACCATCGCGGCGTTCGGCGCAAGCCGCGCGATTTCCTCAGAGGTCGGCGTCGGATGATAGTCGTCGCTGCCCATCAGGATCAGCAGCGGCGTGGTGACGGATTTGACGAACTCGCGCGTCACGTTGAAAACGAAATCGCCGCCGTACATGCGGTCTCGGAAGGCACGCAGACCGGCCGCGTCGATCTCCGGATGCGACGGCTGAAGCGATTCGGCCCATCCGTCGAACATCGCGTAAAACATCTCCCGATTCTTCGGGGACAGCCCGATCGGATTCTGCAGCACCGCGGCGCTCACTCGTTTGGGCGCCGCCTGGATTACTCCAAGACAGTACGACGACCCGATGCATCCGCCCATCAGATGACATCGGTCGATCCGCAGATGGTCGAGGAGGGCGAGATGATCGCCGGTGTAGGTGTGCCATCCGTCGGAGGCCGACAGCGGAGCGCGCGACTTTCCCGCGTTGCGCTGGTCCATCGCGATCACCCTGAAATCCCCCGCCAGTTCCCGCGTGGGGTCGAAGGGCGACTTGCTCCAGAATTCGATGCTCGAGCGCATGCCGCCGGGCGCGAACAGCAGCAGAGGATAGCCTGAGCCATATTCCTCGTAATGGATCGAAACGTCTCCGCGTTCGAAGGTAGGCATCTTCCTTCACCTCGACTTCAGAGAATGCTGCCGGATGCCGCGAACATTCAAGTCCGCAAGCGATGACCCGGATGACCGCGGATGGCGGCGAATCGCCGGAGCGGCGCCGGAATCGCCTACGATGCGAGACGGCGGCGCTCCGCCTCGCCATTCGCTCCGTTGATCGTGGCGGCATGGGCCGGAACGTAAGGGACGCCGGCGCGCCATGCCTGGTAACGATCGATGAACGCCTCCATGTAGGTGTAAAAGACGGGCGTGATGTAGAGGGTCAGGAACTGGGAGAAGAAGAGTCCGCCCACCACGGCGACTCCCAGCGGGCGCCGCGATTCGGCGCCTGCCCCAAGGCCGATCGCGATTGGCAACGTTCCCATCAACGCCGCCGCCGTGGTCATCATGATCGGGCGGAAACGGATGATCGCGCCCTCGAAGATTGCCTCCGCCGCACTCTTGCCCTCGGTCCGCTGCGCGTCGAGGGCGAAATCGATCATCATGATTGCGTTCTTCTTGACCAGTCCCACCAGCATGATCACGCCGACGAACGCGAACAGGTCGAGTTCCATCCCGAGCACCCAAAGCGTCAGCAGCGCGCCGAATCCGGCCGACGGCAGACCCGAAAGGATCGTGATCGGATGGATGAAGCTTTCGTACAGGACGCCGAGGACCAGGTAGATGACGAGGATCGTCATCAGCAGCAGCATCCCCAGGTTCCCCATCGACTTCTCGAAGGCCTGCGCCGTGCCCTCGTAGCTCGCCGTGATCGTGTCGGGCAGCGTGTTCGCGGCAAGACGGCGAACTTCCTGCAGCGCTTTGCCGAGTGACGCGCCCGGGGCGAGATCGAAGGAGATCGTCGCGGAAGGAAGCTGCCCCGAATGGTTTATCTGCAGCGGGCCCAGTGACGGCGTGAGCTTGACCACGGTGTCGAGCGGAATCAGCTCCCCGCTGGTCGATCGCACGTAGAGCAGCGACAGCGTCGAGGGATCGCGCTGATACTGGGGTTCAACCTCCATGATCACCCAGTACTCGTTGTTGGGCGCATAGATCGTCGAGATCTGGCGCGACCCGTAGGCGGTATAAAGGGCCTCTTCAATGGCCTGCGCCGAAACTCCGAGCGCGTGCGCCTTGTCGCGGTCAATCTCGACCGTGATCTGGGGATTCTCGACCTGCAGATCGCTGTTGACTCCCTGCAGATCCTTGAGCCCGCGCATCTTCGCTTCCAGGATTGGCGCGTACTTGTACAGGGTCGCGGTGTCGGGGCTTTGCAGCGTGAGCTGGTACATCGACCGGGTGAAATGGGCCCCGAGCTGGATCGGCGGAGGATTCTGCAGGAACGCGCGCAGGCCCGGCACCGAGTTCACGATCGGCCGCCATTTCGCGATCAACTGATCCGCCGACAGCCTGCGCTCCGAGCGCGGCATGAGATGGATGAAGAGAATCCCGCTGTTGGTTGAGCCGCCCGGTCCTCCCACTCCAACGCCGGCGAAAAAACGCCGGATGTTGGGATCGTTCTTGAGCAGGTTCACCTCCGCCAACTGATGCTGCACCATCGAGTCGAACGAAATTCCCTGCGCCGCCTGGGTGAAGATGATCAGTTCGTCGTTGTCTTCGCTCGGCAGAAACCCCTTTGGGATGACCCAGAACAGAACGAGCGTCGCGGCAAGGATGCCCCCGGAAAAGACCATCGTGGCGCGCCGATTCCGCATCACCCAGGCGAGGCTTCGCTGGTATACATCCAGCATCGCGTCGAAGTACCGCTCGGTTATCGCGTAAAGCCGCCCATGTTTCTCGCTCCGCGGCGGCTTGAGAAACCTCGAACACAGCATCGGCGTGAGGGTCAGCGACACGAAGCCGGACACCAGTATCGCCGCGCCGATCGTAACGGCGAATTCATGGAGCAGCCGCCCCAGCAGGCCGCCCATGAACAGGACCGGGATGAACACGGCGGCCAGCGACAGCGTCATCGAGAGGATCGTGAAGCCGATCTCGCGCGCTCCGTCGAGCGCCGCCGTCAGGGCATCCTTGCCCATCTCCATATGCCGCACGACGTTCTCGAGCATCACGATCGCGTCGTCGACCACGAATCCGACCGCGAGCGTTATGGCCATCAGGGAGAGATTGTCGAGCGAGTAGTCCAGCGCCCACATCACCGCGAACGTACCGAGGATCGACATCGGCAGCGCAAGGCTCGGGATCACGGTGGCGGACAGGTTCCGCAGGAAAAGGAAGATCACCAGCACCACCAGGAACACCGTCAGCAGTAGCGTGAACTGCACGTCGTTCACCGATGCCCTGATGGTCTCCGAGCGGTCGCCCAGGATGTCGATATGCATCGCGGCGGGCACCTGCGCGTTGAACATCGGCAAGAGCTTCTTGACGTTGTCCACCACCTCGACGGTGTTGGTTCCGGGCTGGCGCTGCACCGCCAGCACCACTGCGGGCTCGCCGTTCGACCAGTTGGCGATCTTGTCGTTCTGCACGCCGTCCAGCACGCGGCCGAGATCCTCGAGTCTGACCGGAGCGCCGTTGCGATAGGCCACGACCAGCGGCCGATAGGCCGCCGCCGACGTCAACTGGCCCTGGGTCTGGACGGTGAAGGCCTTCTGCCTGCCGTAGAGCGTGCCAGTCGGGATATTTACATTGGCGTTTTGGACCGCCTGCGCGACTTCGTCGATGCCGATTCCTCGCGAGGCAAGCTTCTTGGGATCGAGCTGAATCCTGACTGCGTATTTCTGCGCGCCGTACACCTGCACCTGCGCGACTCCGCTGACCATCGAGATGCGCTCGGCCAGGTACGTCTCCGCATACTCGTCCACCATCGAGATCGGCATCGTCGTCGAACTGAGCGACAGGTACAGGATGGGAGAGTCCGCGGGGTTGACCTTTCGGAACGTCGGCGGACTCGGCATCCCGGGCGGCAATTGCGAGAGCGTCGCGGTGATCGCCGCCTGCACGTCCTGAGCCGCCGCATCGATGTTGCGCGACAGGTTGAACTGCAGCGTGATCGACGTCGATCCCTGGATGCTTGTCGACGTCATCGAGTCGAGGCCGGCGATGGTGGTGAACTGTTTCTCCAGCGGGGTCGCGATCGACGAGGCCATCGTCTCCGGATTCGCGCCGGGCAGCGATGCGTGCACCTCGATCGTGGGGAAATCGACGTTCGGCAGATCGTTCACCGGCAGCATCCGGTACGCCATCAACCCGAACAGCACGATCGCCAGCGAGCACAGCGTCGTCATCACGGGGCGCCGGATGAAGAGATCGGCGATGCTCACGACGCCACTCCCGAGTTTCCGGCGAGCCCGCGCTTGATCGTCACGCTCGCTCCCGGCACCAGACGCAGTTGCCCGTCCGTCACCACGGTTTCACCCGACTTGAGGCCGCTTTCGACGACGGTCTGGCCGTCGTAGTTGGGACCCGTCACGACCGACCGCGTGTGGACCTTCATGTCCTTGTCCACCACGAACACGTACGAGCCGTCGAGACCGGTCTGAATGGCCTGAGAAGGAACCAGCACCGTGTTGGGACGCTGGTCGAGGATGAGGGTTGCGTCCACGAACTGCCCGGGCCACAGCCGTCCGTCCTCGTTGGAGAACAACCCCTTGAGCGCGATCGTCCCCGTCTTTTCGTCGACCTTGTTGTCGACGAAGCTGAGTTTCCCGGTCTCGACGATCCCCTGTTGCCCGGGAATCGTCGTGTCAACGATCAGTTCGTGCTCGATCATATAGCGGCGCAGGTCGGGCAGCTTCTGCTCGGGGATCGAAAAATCCACGTAGACCGGCCGCACCTGGTTGATCACTACCATCGCGGTGTCCGCATTCGCCTTCACCAGGTTTCCCGGATGGACCAGCAGGTTGCCGGTTCTGCCGTCGATCGGCGCCCGTATGGTCGTGTAGGAAAGATTCAGCTCGGCGGTCCGGACGGCGGCCTTGTCGGCGGCTACCGTGGCGCGCAGCGCCTGCGCAGCCGCGTGCGCCTGATCGTACTGCTGCTGCGAGCCCACGTTCGCCTTGAGCAAGAGCTCGTAGCGGCTTTCGTCGGCCACCGCCTGCGCAAGCTGCGCTTCGTCCTTGGCAAGCGCGGCTTTCGACTGCATCAAAGCGGCCTCGTACGGGCGCGGGTCGATCGTGAAGAGCAGGTCGCCCTTGCGGACGTCCTGGCCTTCCTTGAAATGCACGGCGGTCACTTCCCCACCAACCTGCGCCTTGATCTCCACGGTCGAGTACGCCTCGACGCGTCCGATCGCGTGAATTCTCGTGGCCACGGTCCGTTCTTCAGCTTTCGCCACCAGGACCGGGACGGCCTCTCGTTCGGCAAACGGGCGCCCCGCCGGCTCACGCGAGCATCCTGCTGCCAGCGCGGCGACCGAGAACAGCGCGGCGGCGAAGCGCGCTATCAGTCCAGCTTTCAAATTCCCCAACGCCTTTCTATTCCGTCCGGATTGGTGCCGCGCCGCGTCC